>SKEO01001918.1_pt1 | contig 15407 bp, 13 predicted proteins | sample 4826801 | NCBI WGS metagenome assembly SKEO01 (sample SAMN11008807, study PRJNA524170) | human gut metagenome | biome: Human fecal sample; material: Feces; isolation source: fecal sample from pouch patient p3 | host: Homo sapiens | place: Israel: Tel-Aviv | collected 2016-02-25 | reverse complement strand
GTCACCCTTTGACGTGGTGATATGGATGACGGATGGCTGGCCGCTGTATGAATCCCGCCTGAAGGGAAAGCTGCACGTAATCAGCAAGCGATATACGCAGCGAATTGAGCGGCATAACCTGAATCTGAGGCAGCACCTGGCACGGCTGGGACGGAAGTCGCTGTCGTTCTCAAAATCGGTGGAGCTGCATGACAAAGTCATCGGGCATTATCTGAACATAAAACACTATCAATAAGTTGGAGTCATTACCCACCACGTCATCAGGCATTCGGGTAGAAATCATGGCGGTAAAGTTAGCGACAATCTCTATCAACTTATTCACTGCCTGTTGCTTATTACTTTCGCTCATCATGGCAACTCCAGTTTTTGTATTTGTCTGGAAAAATTCACCGCCACAAACTACCACTAAAAATGTGGTTTTATATTTTTTGCCACCGTGAATATGTAATTAACAGTTCGTGAATCAACGCGAAAATAAGAATGAATATTGCGCCAGAGCAGGGAATGGCAATGTTTTGCGAAATACACTGCGCTTATCACAACTGCGGATAATTAACGATGCTGAATAGCTGGCCTTTAGCCAAAGACTTGCAGGTACTGGTAGAAATCGTTCACAGCGGGAGTTTTAGCGCCGCAGCGGCGACGCTTGGGCAGACGCCTGCATTTGTCACCAAGCGGATCCAAATCCTTGAAAATACGCTGGCAACAACGCTGCTGAACCGCTCCGCTCGCGGCGTGGCGCTGACTGAAAGTGGCCAACGTTGTTACGAACATGCGCTGGAAATCCTCACCCAATATCAGCGACTGGTCGATGACGTCACGCAAATCAAAACGCGCCCGGAGGGGATGATTCGTATTGGCTGTAGTTTTGGTTTTGGGCGCAGCCATATTGCGCCAGCCATTACCGAACTTATGCGCAATTATCCTGAGTTACAGGTGCATTTTGAATTGTTCGATCGGCAAATTGATTTAGTGCAGGATAATATTGATCTGGATATTCGTATTAATGACGAAATTCCTGATTATTATATTGCGCATCTGTTAACGAAAAATAAAAGAATATTATGCGCAGCACCTGAGTATCTGCAAAAATATCCGCAGCCACAATCATTACAGGAATTAAGTCGTCATGACTGTCTGGTGACCAAAGAGCGCGATATGACCCACGGAATATGGGAGTTGGGGAACGATCAGGAGAAAAAATCGGTGAAGGTTAGCGGGCATCTTTCCTCCAATAGCGGCGAGATAGTGTTGCAATGGGCGCTGGAGGGCAAAGGGATTATGCTGCGTTCCGAGTGGGATGTGTTGCCGTTTCTGGAGAGTGGCAAACTGGTGCAAGTATTGCCGGAGTATGCACAAAGCGCCAATATCTGGGCTGTTTACCGGGAGCCGCTCTATCGCAGCATGAAATTACGTGTCTGCGTGGAATTTCTGGCGGCATGGTGCCAGCAACGGCTGGGCAAGCCCGATGAAGGCTATCAGGTCATGTAGATCCACCAGAAATCACTCGGGATCCTTTTCGCGCTTTCTTTTGAATTTCGTCCAGATTTTTGTCTCCTGACGACGCCACAGACGCTGGATGTTGTCATGATGACGCAGCAGGATCAGGCAAGAGAGCATCGAAACCGGGAAGGTGAATTGTGGCTTAAACCACCAGACATAAAACGGAGCAATCAGTGCACTGACAATCGCTCCCAGCGACGAGTATCCGCTCAATAGCACGGTCAGTAACCAGGTTCCCGCCATTACTCCGGTGAGATCCCAGCCAATGGGTGCGATGGCACCAAAAGCGGTAGCAACGCCTTTTCCTCCTTTAAATCCGAAGAAAACGGGCCAGATGTGTCCAAGACAGGCGGCGATGGCAATTAAGCCTAGCCAGAAGGGGCTGACACCTAATTCATACGCGCCCCAGACGGGCAACATTCCTTTCAGAACGTCGAAAATCAGTACTGCTACGGCTGCTCCCTTGCCACCGATACGTAACACATTGGTTGCGCCTGGATTGCCGGAGCCGCTGGTTCGCGGATCGGGCAGCCCACACAAGCGGCAAACCAGAATGGCACTGGAAATGGAGCCGCAGAGGTACGCGATGAGGATCATTCCAGGCGCGATTGCACTCATAAGCTGTTCCGTTTTGAAAATTCGTGTTCAACGATGAATCTGTGGATAATACGCACATTTCGCCGGAAGTGGTATCCGGTTAGCCAAAAAGCAGGCAGGACGTGATGGATATTGTATTTATAGAGCAACTTTCGGTAATCACCACTATTGGTGTTTACGACTGGGAACAGACCATCGAACAGAAGTTAGTGTTCGATATCGAAATGGCATGGGATAACCGTAAAGCGGCGAAAAGTGATGATGTGGCGGATTGCCTCAGTTACGCTGACATTGCAGAAACGGTGGTCAGCCACGTCGAGGGGGCGCGTTTTGCGCTGGTGGAACGCGTGGCTGAAGAGGTGGCGGAGCTGCTGTTAGCACGCTTCAACTCGCCGTGGGTGCGTATCAAACTCAGCAAGCCAGGCGCAGTGGCGCGGGCGGCGAATGTTGGCGTAATCATTGAGCGTGGCAATAATCTGAAAGAAAATAATTAATTTTACAGCTGTTAAACCAAACGGTTATAACCTGGTCATACGCAGTAGTTCGGACAAGCGGTACATTTTAATAATTTAGGGGTTTATTGATGAGCGATATGCACTCGCTGCTGATAGCGGCAATATTGGGTGTGGTCGAAGGATTGACAGAATTTCTGCCGGTATCCAGCACGGGCCATATGATTATTGTCGGTCACTTGTTGGGGTTTGAGGGCGACACGGCGAAAACCTTTGAAGTTGTGATCCAGTTAGGATCAATTCTGGCGGTAGTAGTGATGTTCTGGCGGCGTCTGTTTGGCCTGATTGGCATCCACTTTGGCCGCCCGTTGCAGCACGAAGGTGAAAGCAAAGGTCGTTTAACGCTGATCCACATTTTGCTGGGGATGATTCCGGCGGTGGTATTGGGGCTGTTGTTCCACGACACGATTAAGTCATTGTTTAACCCGATAAATGTGATGTATGCGCTGGTCGTTGGCGGTTTGTTGCTGATTGCCGCCGAATGCCTGAAGCCGAAAGAGCCGCGTGCGCCGGGTCTTGATGATATGACCTATCGTCAGGCATTTATGATTGGCTGTTTCCAGTGTCTGGCGCTGTGGCCGGGTTTCTCCCGTTCCGGGGCGACCATTTCAGGTGGGATGCTGATGGGGGTGAGCCGTTACGCTGCTTCCGAGTTTTCGTTCCTGCTGGCGGTGCCGATGATGATGGGCGCAACGGCGCTCGATCTCTACAAAAGCTGGGGCTTCCTGACAAGCGGCGATATCCCGATGTTTGCCGTTGGGTTTATCACCGCTTTTGTGGTGGCGCTGATAGCGATTAAAACCTTCCTGCAATTGATTAAGCGCATTTCGTTTATCCCGTTCGCCATTTATCGCTTTATTGTGGCGGCTGCGGTGTATGTCGTGTTCTTTTAATTGAGGAATAGTGTCGGATGCTTGGCGTTGTCAACGATTGCGTAGGCCGAATAAGGCGTTCACGCCGCATCCGGCAATCAACGCCTGATGCGACGCTTGCGCGTCTTATCAGGCCTACAACTGTCGTTGACATGTAGCCGGATAAGGCGTTTACGCCGCATCCGGCAAAATGCCCAATACTCATTCAGGCTTTGGGCAACGTTGTTCCTTCCAGCTGGCTACCGCCGCAATCCGCCGTCGGGTCAGCTCCTCGCGAATCTCCACACCTTTAAATCCCGCTTCAACGACGGCTTTTGTCGGCACTGACTGCGCCACTTCCCAGGCTTCGCGCAACCAGCGGCCTTGCGGGTAGTCCGCTGATTCAAAACCGGTTCTGCCGCGCACGTCAGCCTCGCTGGTCAGCGCCAGTTGCTCGACACGCTGCGGTTTACGCCAGGCATCGATGGAATCAAATAATTTGACGATGGTTTTTGGGTTCAGCATTGGGAAGGTGTGGATGAGATCGTGAAACTCAGCCACCAGTCTGGCTAAATCGCGAATTTCATTTGGCACGCGCAGACGCTGGCATAGTTGTTCCACTAACTTAACACCCGCCGGGCCATGACCATGATGACGCGGCCAGAGTTCTGGCGGCGTCAGCCCTTTACCGAGATCGTGGCATAAAGTTGCGAAACGGACATCGACCTGCGGACTCAGCATCGCCGCCATTGAGAGCGTCATTAAGGTATGAATACCCGTATCGATTTCCGGATGCCACTTGGCAGGGGCCGGAACGCCAAACAGTGCGTCAATTTCCGGGAATAAAACGCGCAGTGCGCCGCAATCGCGCAGTACCTGGAAGAACACCTGTGGATTGCGGGTGGTGAGGGCGCTTTCCGTCTCTTTCCATACCCGTTCAGGCGTCAGGTGTTCCAGTTCACCCGCATGGGTCATCTCGCGCATCAACGCCAGAGTTTCATCGGCAATACGAAAACCGAGGTGGGCATAACGCGCAGCAAAACGCGCCATGCGCAGAACGCGTAACGGATCTTCGCCAAAAGCGGGAGAAACATGGCGCAACAGACGATTTTGCAGATCGCCCAGACCGTTGTACGGGTCGATAATCTCGCCGTTATCGTCCTGGGCCAGCGCATTAATGGTCAGATCGCGACGCTTAAGATCATCTTCCAGCGTGACATCCGGTGCGGCATAGCAGGTAAAACCGGTGTAACCGGAACCGGATTTCCGTTCGGTACGTGCCAACGCATACTCTTCATGCGTTTGCGGATGCAGAAAAACAGGAAAATCGCGGCCTACCTGCTGGTAGCCCGCGTCGAGCATCTCCTGTGGCGTACTGCCGACCACCACCCAATCTCTGTCTTTGACCGGTAGCCCTAACAATGCATCCCGAACAGCACCACCGACCAGATAAATCTTCACGCCATCATCCCTTCGTCAAATACACAATTCCTAATAATAAGACAGTGCAACGAAGAAGGCGATTTAGTTCATCCAGCGATCTTTGCGTTTGCGGCTTGGGATCAGGTGCGGCAGTACCAGACCGAGCAGCAAGCCAAGCCCCAGCACGCCACCGCCATACATAAACCATTGCATGATGATGGTGCGCTGTTTGTCATCCAGCTGTACGCTGGCGGCATCGACCTTTTTCTGCGCGACAATCAGCTCGTTTTTCAGTTTCTGATTTTCTTCTTTTAACCCGTTGATCACGCTGTCGCTCTGCGCCACTTTTTGCTGCATTTCTGCGGTGCGTTGATTCCAGGTGTTATCGATATTGCTGAGTTTATCGGTCAGGGTTTTGACCTGATTTTCCAGATCTGGCACACGGGAGCGCAGGCTTGGCTCAGTGCTAAGTTGTTTCAACGGGATCCAGGCGGTACGACCAGAGCTGTCTTTCACCTGGGCATAATTGGTGTTGGCATCAGTTTGTAATAAGGTCACTTCCTCGCCGGCGTTAACCGTGCCCACGAGGCGATAATGATCTCCCGGACCGCTACGGACCCAGGTATTCAGTTCGTCAGAAACATAGCGCGTTTCTTCAGCGTGTGAGACGGCAGTCGCGCTAAGTGCGAGTAAAGTTAATCCGATCAGGCGTAATTTTGGCATCAGGCTGTCGTTATTGTCATGGAAAGTGGAACGATAGTAGTGGCATCAGTGTCGCTACGCAAAGCATTCGACATCAATCGGAATCCTCTGTGTCAGGTCTTGCCACTGCTTCAAACTTTTACGCCCGTCAAATTGCCCGTTGCATGGCAATTTGGCGCAAAATACTATCTACTGACAAAAAAGATCGCATTAAGTTCGCCGTTCATCGTCACTTATGTGACATAACCGATAAGTAAAGGCCATGGCTCAGGAAATCGAATTAAAGTTTATTGTTAATCACAGTGCCGTTGAGGCGTTGCGTGACCATCTCAATACGCTGGGCGGCGAGCACCATGACCCCGTGCAGTTGCTGAATATTTACTACGAAACGCCGGATAACTGGCTGCGTGGGCACGACATGGGCCTGCGTATTCGTGGCGAAAACGGTCGCTATGAGATGACCATGAAAGTCGCAGGAAGAGTGACAGGCGGCTTACACCAGCGCCCGGAATATAACGTGGCGTTGAGCGAACCGACGCTCGACCTGGCGCAGTTTCCCTCGGAAGTCTGGCCGAACGGCGAATTGCCTGCCGATCTCGCTTCCCGCCTACAACCGCTGTTCAGCACCGATTTTTATCGCGAAAAATGGCTGGTGGCGGTCGATGGCAGCCGAATTGAAATCGCTCTCGATCAGGGGGAGGTGAAAGCGGGGGAATTTGCTGAACCTATCTGTGAGCTGGAGCTGGAACTGCTTAGCGGCGACACGCGCGCGGTGCTGAAACTGGCGAACCAACTGGTATCGCAAACCGGATTACGCCAGGGCAGCCTGAGCAAAGCGGCGCGTGGCTATCATCTGGCGCAGGGCAATCCGGCGCGTGAAATCAAACCGACCACCATTTTGCATGTTGCGGCAAAAGCCGATGTGGAACAGGGGCTGGAAGCGGCGCTCGAGCTGGCGTTAGCGCAATGGCAGTATCATGAAGAACTGTGGGTACGCGGCAACGATGCGGCGAAAGAACAGGTGCTGGCAGACATTAGCCTGGTCCGTCATACACTGATGCTGTTCGGTGGTATTGTGCCGCGTAAAGCGAGCACTCACTTACGTGATTTGCTGACCCAATGCGAAGCGACCATTGCTTCTGCGGTTTCTGCCGTGACGGCGGTCTACTCTACCGAAACGGCAATGGCAAAGCTGGCGTTGACCGAATGGCTGGTAAGCAAAGCCTGGCAGCCGTTTTTAGATGCCAAAGCGCAGAGTAAAATGAGCGATTCCTTCAAACGCTTTGCCGATATCCATCTTTCCCGCCATGCCGCTGAACTGAAAATCGTTTTCTGCCAGCCGTTAGGCGATCGCTACCGTGACCAGTTGCCACGCCTGATGCGTGATATTGACTCAATACTGTTGCTGGCGGGTTACTATGATCCTGTCGTCGCGCAAGCCTGGCTGGAGAACTGGCAGGGGCTGCGTCACGCTATTGCGACCGGGCAACGCATTGAAATTGAACATTTCCGTAATGAGGCAAACAATCAGGAACCGTTCTGGTTGCACAGCGGAAAACGTTAATCAGGCAAGGATAAAATCGCTTATGAAGCCGCTCTCTTCACCGTTACAGCAGTACTGGCAGACCGTTGTTGAGCGGCTGCCAGAGCCTTTAGCCGAGGAATCACTTAGCGCACAGGCGAAGTCAGTACTTACTTTCAGTGACTTTGTGCAGGACAGCGTGATTGCGCATCCAGAGTGGCTGACGGAACTGGAAAGCCAACCGCCGCAGGCCGACGAATGGCAGCATTACGCGGCATGGTTGCAGGAGGCGCTCTGTAATGTGAGTGACGAAGCCGGGTTAATGCGCGAGCTGCGGCTATTCCGGCGGCGCATTATGGTGCGCATCGCCTGGGCGCAAACGCTGGCACTGGTTACTGAAGAGAGCATATTGCAGCAGCTCAGCTATCTGGCGGAGACGCTGATTGTTGCGGCGCGTGACTGGCTGTATGACGCCTGCTGCCGCGAGTGGGGAACGCCGTGCAATGCGCAGGGCGAAGCGCAACCGCTGCTGATTTTAGGCATGGGTAAGCTGGGCGGTGGGGAGCTGAATTTCTCCTCTGATATCGATCTGATTTTTGCCTGGCCGGAACATGGTTGTACCCAGGGCGGACGCCGGGAACTGGATAACGCGCAGTTTTTTACCCGCATGGGGCAGCGGCTGATTAAAGTGCTGGATCAACCAACGCAGGATGGCTTCGTCTATCGCGTGGATATGCGACTGCGTCCGTTTGGCGAAAGTGGCCCGCTGGTGCTGAGCTTTGCGGCGCTGGAAGATTATTACCAGGAGCAGGGGCGCGACTGGGAGCGTTACGCGATGGTCAAGGCGCGGATTATGGGCGATAGCGACGGCGTCTATGCTAACGAGTTGCGTGCGATGCTGCGCCCGTTTGTTTTCCGTCGTTACATCGATTTCAGCGTGATTCAGTCGCTGCGCAACATGAAAGGAATGATTGCCCGTGAAGTGCGTCGACGCGGTTTGACCGACAACATCAAACTTGGCGCAGGCGGCATTCGCGAAATTGAATTTATCGTCCAGGTGTTCCAGCTCATTCGCGGCGGGCGCGAACCGTCGCTGCAATCGCGCTCTTTACTGCCAACGCTCAGCGTCATTGCCGCGCTACATCTGCTTTCTGAAAACGATGCTGAACAATTGCGAGTGGCGTATCTGTTCCTGCGGCGTCTGGAAAACCTGCTGCAAAGCATTAACGACGAACAAACCCAGACGCTTCCTTCTGATGAGCTTAACCGTGCGCGGCTGGCGTGGGCGATGGATTTCGCTGACTGGCAGCAACTGACCGGGGCGCTGACCGCACATATGACCAATGTGCGCCGGGTGTTTAATGAATTGATTGGCGACGATGAAAGTGAAACTCAGGAAGAGTCGCTGTCGGAACAGTGGCGTGAGTTGTGGCAGGATGCGTTGCAGGAAGATGACACCACGCCAGTGCTGGCGCATCTTAGCGAGGATGATCGCAAACAGGTGCTAACGCTGATTGCCGATTTCCGCAAAGAGCTGGATAAGCGCACAATTGGGCCGCGAGGACGTCAGGTGCTCGACCATCTGATGCCGCATCTGCTAAGTGATGTCTGTGCGCGTGACGATGCTGCTGTCACGCTGTCGCGCATTACCGCCTTGCTGGTGGGGATTGTTACCCGCACCACCTATTTAGAATTGCTCAGTGAATTCCCTGCGGCGCTTAAACATTTGATTTCTCTGTGTGCCGCATCGCCGATGATTGCCAGCCAGCTAGCGCGTTATCCATTATTGCTGGATGAACTGCTCGATCCAAACACTCTCTACCAGCCGACGGCGACCGATGCCTACCGTGATGAACTGCGCCAGTATTTGCTGCGCGTGCCGGAAGATGACGAAGAGCAACAGCTTGAGGCGCTACGTCAGTTCAAACAGGCGCAGCTGTTACGCATTGCCGCAGCGGATATCGCCGGTACGCTACCGGTGATGAAAGTGAGCGATCACTTAACCTGGCTGGCGGAAGCCATGATAGATGCCGTCGTACAGCAGGCGTGGGTTCAAATGGTGGCCCGCTACGGTAAGCCAAATCACCTCAACGATCGCGAAGGGCGTGGTTTTGCGGTGGTCGGCTACGGCAAGCTGGGCGGCTGGGAGTTAGGCTACAGTTCCGATCTTGACCTGATCTTCCTCCATGATTGCCCAATGGATGCGATGACTGACGGCGAGCGGGAAATCGACGGGCGGCAGTTTTATCTGCGTCTGGCGCAACGCATTATGCATCTGTTCAGTACGCGTACCTCTTCCGGCATTTTGTATGAAGTGGATGCGCGACTGCGTCCGTCCGGGGCGGCGGGAATGCTGGTGACATCCGCAGAAGCATTTGCTGATTATCAGAAAAACGAGGCCTGGACGTGGGAACATCAGGCGCTGGTGCGTGCACGTGTAGTGTACGGCGATCCGCAGCTCACCGCGCACTTTGACGCAGTGCGTCGCGAGATTATGACGCTGCCGCGTGAAGGTAAAACCCTGCAAACGGAAGTGCGGGAAATGCGCGAGAAAATGCGCGCTCATCTCGGCAATAAACATCGCGATCGCTTTGATATCAAAGCTGATGAAGGCGGAATTACCGATATCGAATTTATTACCCAATATCTGGTGTTGCGCTACGCTCATGAAAAACCGAAGTTAACGCGCTGGTCAGACAACGTGCGTATTCTGGAACTGCTGGCGCAAAACGACATTATGGAAGAGCTGGAAGCGATGGCGCTGACCCGTGCTTACACGACGCTGCGCGATGAACTTCATCATCTGGCATTACAGGAATTGCCGGGCCATGTGTCGGAGGATTGCTTCACCGCAGAGCGTGATCTGGTGCGGGCAAGCTGGCAGAAGTGGCTGGTGGAAGAATGAAGTATGGTATTATCGCGCGCAAATTTTGAATCTCTCAGGAGACAGGAATGAAAGTAACGCTGCCAGAGTTTGAACGTGCAGGAGTGATGGTGGTTGGTGATGTGATGCTGGATCGTTACTGGTACGGCCCCACCAGTCGTATCTCGCCGGAAGCGCCGGTGCCCGTGGTTAAAGTGAATACCATCGAAGAACGTCCGGGCGGCGCGGCTAACGTGGCGATGAATATCGCTTCTCTCGGTGCTAATGCACGCCTGGTCGGGTTGACGGGCATTGACGATGCGGCGCGCGCGCTGAGTAAATCTCTGGCCGACGTCAACGTCAAATGTGACTTTGTTTCTGTACCGACGCATCCGACCATCACCAAATTACGGGTACTTTCCCGCAACCAACAGCTGATCCGTCTGGATTTTGAAGAAGGTTTCGAAGGTGTTGATCCGCAGCCGCTGCATGAGCGGATTAATCAGGCGCTGAGTTCGATTGGCGCGCTGGTGCTTTCTGACTACGCCAAAGGTGCGCTGGCAAGCGTACAGCAGATGATCCAACTGGCGCGTAAAGCGGGTGTTCCGGTGCTGATTGATCCCAAAGGCACCGATTTTGAGCGCTACCGCGGCGCTACGCTGTTAACGCCGAATCTCTCGGAATTTGAAGCTGTTGTCGGCAAATGTAAGACCGAAGAAGAGATTGTTGAGCGCGGCATGAAACTGATTGCCGATTACGAACTCTCGGCTCTGTTAGTGACCCGTTCCGAACAGGGTATGTCGCTGCTGCAACCGGGTAAAGCGCCGCTGCATATGCCAACCCAGGCGCAGGAAGTGTATGACGTTACCGGTGCGGGCGACACGGTGATTGGCGTCCTGGCGGCAACGCTGGCAGCGGGTAATTCGCTGGAAGAAGCCTGCTTCTTTGCCAATGCGGCGGCTGGTGTGGTGGTCGGCAAACTGGGAACCTCCACGGTTTCGCCGATCGAGCTGGAAAATGCAGTGCGTGGGCGCGCAGATACCGGCTTTGGCGTGATGACCGAAGAGGAACTGAAGCTGGCCGTAGCGGCAGCGCGTAAACGCGGTGAAAAAGTGGTGATGACCAATGGCGTCTTTGACATCCTGCACGCCGGACACGTCTCCTATCTGGCAAATGCCCGCAAACTGGGTGACCGCTTGATTGTCGCTGTGAACAGCGATGCCTCCACCAAACGGCTGAAAGGGGATTCCCGCCCCGTTAACCCGCTCGAACAGCGTATGATTGTGCTGGGCGCACTGGAAGCGGTCGACTGGGTGGTGTCGTTTGAAGAAGACACGCCGCAGCGCTTGATTGCCGGGATCCTGCCAGACCTGCTGGTGAAAGGCGGTGACTACAAACCGGAAGAGATTGCCGGGAGTAAAGAAGTCTGGGCCAACGGCGGCGAAGTGTTGGTGCTCAACTTCGAAGACGGTTGCTCGACCACTAACATCATCAAGAAGATCCAACAGGATAAAAAAGGCTAACCGGAAAGCGGTTCACAGATCTCGCTTCGTAGCAGGCAGGCCTATTGACGCTGTTGTTTTTTCAACCTAAAGTAAAGGAACAAGGGTAAGGGAGGATTTCTCCCCCCTCTGATCAGTTGTTAGTAAGTCGGGAAACTTAACAGTAACAACACAACCAGTATGATGACGAACTTCATCATAACCCTTTCCTTCTATAAGGCCCCTTCCTCGGGAGGGGCTTTCCCGTTTCAGCCCCTTGCTGCCCCCCGGTTGTTGATGAGCGCCGGACCCCGCGCAATGCTTTCCCAGAGGCAATTTTGCCTTCCCCGAGCGGTCACGCAAAACGTTGCAACAACCTGAGCATTTGCAGTTTTTTGCGGAACGCAGATATAAAAAATCCCCGACTTTTTGGGCCAGGGATGTGGGATAGAGAAACCTTCTTGACGCTGATTTTTTTTCAACCTAAAGTAAAGGAACAAGGGTGAGGGAGGATTTCTCCCCCCTCTGATTGGCTGTTAATAAGCTGCGAAACTTACGAGTAACAACACAATCAGTATGATGACGAGCTTCATCATAACCCTTTCCTTCTATAAGGCCCCTTCTTCGGGAGGGGCTTTCCCGTTTCAGCCCCCTGCTGACTCCCCGATTGTTGATGAGCGCCAGACCCCACGCAATGCTTTCCCTGAGGCAGTTTTGCCTTCCCCGAGCCGTCACGCAAAATGCTGCAACAACCTGATCATTTGCACTTTTTAGCGGAACGCAGATATAAAAAATCCCCGGCTTTTTGGGCCAGGGATTATTCCTGGAAGAGGGTTTACTCTGCTTTTTCTTCGACGGGAGTTGTTGAGGTTAAGGGTGAGGTCAATGCCGTCAGTGAGCCGCCTGAAACACCAATTTCATTGAGCAAGGAGTCAATCAGCGGTGCCTGTGTGCGGTAAGAAAGGGCGGCAGACAATGCCTGCTCTGCAAGGTTTCCTCCACTAACGCTACCTGTACTCGCATCACCCGCAGTGCCGCCACGATTCAGACCATCGACCTGAATAATCTTGATACCGTCAATGGACTTCATCGGCTCAACGGATTTCTCTATTACCGCAGGTAGCGCCTGCAACAAGGCCAGTTTGAATTTAAGGCTGGTTTGTTCATCAGAAAGTACGTTGATAGCATCGTTCAGCGCACGTTGTGCTTCTGCTTCCGCCAGACCCTTTTTACGTGTAGCTTCGGCTAACTCAACGATAGCCGCCGCCTGCATCTCTGCGGCTTCTTTTTCTGCTTTCGCCCGCACGGTCAGTTCAACCGCTTTGGTTTCTGCATCCTGTGCTGCGGCAATCAGCGCCACCTGCTTGGCACGATCGGCTTCGGCAGTCTGGCGAGTGGTTTCTACGTTTTGTTGGGCGCTTACTGCTTCTGCAAGTGCAAGGTTAGCACGCGCTTCTGCCTGTGATTGTTGTTCCGATTTAGCGGCAATAGCGATCGATTTCGTCTGGTTGGCAATTTCGGTGACTTGTTGCTGTTCGATCTCTTTAATGCGAACTTCACGTTCTGCCTCTACTTTTCTGGAACGAACGGCCTGCTCGCGCTCGATTTCGGTTTCCTGAATTTGCCGTTCAGCCAGAATTCGCGTCTGCTCTGCCTCACGACGACGTTCAGCTTCAAACGCCGCAATACGGGCATTCTGCTCAGCGGTACGGGTTTTAACCTGCTGCTCCTGCTCAAGCGTCATAAACGCTTCTTGTTGTTCAATCTCCAGCTTCCGCGACAGCGCATCACGGTTTTTCTCACGCACCGCAACTTCTACATCCTGTTCAACTTCGTTACGTTCGCGACGACGGCGCTCCGTCTCCTGAGTCAGTTTGGTTAAACCTTCGGCGTCAAAGGCATTGTTCGGATTGAAATGTTCTTTCGAGGTCTGGTTAAAGTTGGTAAGTGAAACGCTTTCCAGTTCCAGGCCATTTTTCGACAGATCTTCAGCTACGGTATTTTGTACCCCCTGCACGAAGTTCTCGCGGGTATCCTGTAACTCATGCATGGTCATTTGCGCAGCTGTTGCACGGAGGGCATCGACAAATTTATCTTCAACCAACATACGTAAGTCTTCAGGCGACAGGGTGCGTTGCCCCAGCGTCTGGGCGGCGGTGGCAATCCCTTCTACTGAAGGTTTTACCCGCACAAAGAAAGCGACCACGACATCCACGCGCATACGATCTTTCGTAATCAGGCTATCAATGGTTGAGCGGCTGACTTCCAGCTTCAGAGTATTCATATTGATGGGGATTATTTCATGAAAGATCGGCATCACGATTGCGCCACCGCTCATTACCACTTTTTGCCCACCTAAACCAGTACGAACAAAAGCTTGCTCTGCCGAAGCACGGCGATAGAGCCTGGCGAAAATAATTCCAATAATCAACAGAACGCATACGGCAATAATTGCAGTAAACATCCAGGAGGGCACAGAATTAACAATATCATCCATTATTAAATTTCCTTTTGATTAATAAATTACAATATTTGGGGCCAGGGATTGTTTTCCGCCAAATATCGCGTTGCAGAAAGTCGGCAAATAATTAACACTTTGTCTCCTTTAGTGAAAATTTTTCCTTCTTCAGGCTCCAGTAGTAAATAATGTATTTGGCCAAATTGATCGGTGAGTTTTCCTTCGCAGGGATTACCTGAAGTGGCTTGATGACCGGTAATTAACGCCATGCTACCAATATATTCATCTTCTGTAATAGCTGAACTATGGTCGCGTGGAATCCAGGGTGCAACTATTTTACCGGTATAATGCACCGCAATAATCGTAAATAGTAAACTGACAGGAACCACAAACAGGTTCGAGAGTGGTGATTGCCAGACCATGATGCAGGTATGCTGCAACAGGATGCCAATAAGACCAAAAAAACCAGCCAGTAAGCAAAGAACGACGAGAGCTGGCAATCTTCCGATATTGAGATAATGAAGTGCCTGGCTAATATGACCTGTGGTTATGGAATCATAATGGTCAAGATGTGCATCAAGTGCACCGGAGAGCATATGACCGCAGATAAGCGCAAAAATTTCTAAAAGGCCGATCAACAGTACAAAGGAAATAGCGAAAAGATAAGGGGTGTTATAGTCGGCGAATAAAATCATATGTCACTCCAATGTCCATTTAGTGACGCAATATTTACTTTGGGATAGTTTCCTTGCTTACATTTATCTGTGTTAATAATAACACATGTTAGAGAAGTTCTGGAAGAGAAAGTCTTTTAATATGGTTTTTTATTTTTCACTAAAAAGTGTGATCGGGGACAATATATTTACGCACGTTATGTTTAAAGGCACTACACTGATTGGGGAATACTGAAATCAGAAAAAGCATATGGCCTTAAAAGTATGCGATAACCGGAGGATGTGCTTATGGATCATAGTCTTAATTCTTTAAATAATTTCGATTTCCTGGCGCGTAGTTTTGCCAGAATGCACGCAGAAGGTCGCCCGGTCGATATTCTGGCCGTTACTGGTAACATGGATGAAGAACATAGAACCTGGTTTTGCGCACGTTATGCCTGGTATTGCCAACAGATGATGCAAACCAGAGAACTTGAATTAGAACACTGATATTACGGGCCGTCTGGCCCGTTTTTGTGTTGCTTTATTCTGCTTTATCAATAGGCGGGATAGCCGGAGGAGATTGAAGATCTGCTACCGAATTATTGCGCGCTTCCAGTTCACTGATGCGCTGCTCCAGTAACGCCAGTTTTTCACGAGTCCGTAACAGGACTTGCGTCTGTACGTCGAATTCTTCGCGGCTCACCAGATCGAGACGCGTCAGCTGCGCTTGTAGGGTTTGGCGGATTTTTTTCTCCACATCTTCCCCGAACTCCCTGATTCCTTTAGGCATTGATTCGTGAACCTGGCGAGCGATTTGCTCAATTTTTTTCGGGTCAATCA
>SKEO01001916.1_pt1 | contig 15413 bp, 13 predicted proteins | sample 4826801 | NCBI WGS metagenome assembly SKEO01 (sample SAMN11008807, study PRJNA524170) | human gut metagenome | biome: Human fecal sample; material: Feces; isolation source: fecal sample from pouch patient p3 | host: Homo sapiens | place: Israel: Tel-Aviv | collected 2016-02-25 | reverse complement strand
GTCTCTCCTACTTCCACATGACCTTCATCCGGCTGTTCAAGTCCTGCCATAATCTTTAACAGGGTAGATTTTCCACAACCATTCGGACCGACGATTCCGAGACGCTGATTTCGAAGAACAGTATAGGTAAAATCCTTCAGAAGCAACTGATCACCATATCGTTTGGTCACATTATACAGCTCAATTGTCTTCTTACCCATCCGGGTTTCTACAGAATCCATCTCCACAACCGCATCACTGATTGGTGCTTTTCCCTGTTTTAAGGCTTCCAGTCGATCCAGTCTTGCTCTCTGTTTCGTGCTTCTGGCACGGCATCCGCGTTTCGCCCATTCCAGTTCCATCCGAAGGATGCTCTGACGCTTCCGCTCACTGGCAAGTTCCATCTCTTCTCTCTCCGCCTTTAACTCCAGGAACCGAGAGTAATTGGAATCATACCCATACATATTTCCTCGGCTGATCTCCAGAATCCGATTAGACACTTTATCCAGAAAATACCGGTCATGCGTAACCATCACCAGCACTCCTTTATATCCTTTCAGATATTCTTCCAGCCAGTTGATCATCCCTTCATCCAGGTGGTTTGTAGGCTCGTCCAACAGTAACACATCAAAATCCCCCGCCAGCACCTTCGCCAGCGCAAGCTTTCTCCTCTGTCCTCCCGAGAGATTCTCCACCTCCTGCTCCGACACTTCGATTCCAAGCTTCGTCATATTACTCTGCACCAGCCAGTCCTTATCTCCATTCCCGCTTAGCACATACGAAGCTACCGTAGCCCCTTTCGGAAAATGCGGATTCTGTGATAGATAAGCAATCTTCAATCCATTCTGCCGAATAATCTGTCCCTGATCCGGTTCCTCCTCCCCTGCGATCATCCGCAACAATGTAGACTTGCCGGTACCATTAATCCCCACAATACCAATCTTATCCCCCTGCTGAATCCCAAACGAAGCATCCTCAAAAATAACCTTCTCGCCAAAAATCTTACTGATATGCTCAATATTAATAATATTCATCCAAAACTCCTCATCAATCCTAAAATCATAACAGCACTATCTTACCATCTTTTCTCCCACTTTTTCAAGAGTCCCGTGTCCTGGCGTCCCCTTTGCCAATACAAAAAAAGAAGCCCCACAAGACCTCTGATAAACTCAAAAATCTTGTGAGACTTTCTTCCATTTTTCTAAAAAGGAACCCTACCCAATCTTAAACCGGATAAGCCCCATTCTTACTATCCGCTACAGTAGCATCAACCTTAGTCTGCTGAGCCTCTCTATATTTAAAGAAGTCAGTAGCAACCTGTGGGAACAGAGCGTAAGACAGAACGTCCTCGTCCTGCTCAGACCACTGAGCCATCTCGCCACGCAGAGTATCCAGTTCGTCCGGGATCAGATCTGCAGGACGGCAGGTAATCGGTTCTTTATCGCCGATACATTTCTTCTGAACCTCTTTATTGAACGGTTTAACAGTCTTTCCATATTCACCGGAAAGAACAGCCTTAGTCTCTTTTGTAACCATTTTGTATCTTTCGCCCATCAGCACGTTAAATACAGCCTGTGTACCAACGATCTGAGAAGACGGAGTAACCAGAGGCGGCTCACCCAGGTCTTTTCTTACTCTCGGAACTTCTTCCAGAACATCGTAGAACTTATCTTCTGCATTCTGTTCTTTCAGCTGAGATGTCAGGTTAGACAGCATACCACCCGGTACCTGATACAGCAGAGTTTTGATATTAACACCCAGGTTCTTCGGATTCAGCAGACCGCTGTCCAGAGCCTCGTCACGAATCGGACGGAAGTAGTCAGCGATTTCAGCCAGGAGTTTCTGATCCAGACCTGAATCATATGGAGTACCCTTGAAGGTTTCTACCATAACCTCTGTAGCCGGCTGAGAAGTACCCAGCGCAAATGGAGAGATTGCAGTATCGATCACATCAACACCAGCCTCAACAGCTTTCATATAAGTCATGGAAGCCACACCGGAAGTATAATGTGTATGCAACTGAATCGGGATCTTAACAGTCTCTTTCAAAGCTTTTACCAGTTCTGTTGCTTTATAAGGAAGCAGCAGACCAGCCATATCTTTGATACAGATAGAATCCGCACCCATCTCTTCGATCTCTTTTGCAATGTTTGTCCAGTATTCCAGAGTATAAGCATCACCCAGTGTGTAAGACAGTGCAACCTGTGCATGACCTTTTTCTTTGTTTGCTGCTTTTACTGCTGTCTGCAGGTTTCTCATATCATTCAGACAGTCAAAGATACGGATGATATCAATACCGTTTGCGATAGATTTCTGTACAAAATATTCTACTACATCATCTGCATATGGACGATATCCCAGGATGTTCTGTCCACGGAACAGCATCTGCAGTTTTGTGTTTTTGAATCCGTCACGGAATTTACGAAGTCTTTCCCATGGATCTTCCTTCAGGAAACGCAGGGAAGCATCAAATGTTGCACCACCCCAGCACTCTACAGAATGATAACCTACTTTATCCATAGTATCTACGATCGGCAGCATCTGCTCTGTTGTCATTCTTGTTGCAATCAGAGACTGATGTGCATCACGCAGAATTGTTTCAGTAATTTTAATTGGTTTTTTAGCAATATCTGTCATAGTCTTATCCTTTCTTTCTATTATACCCGACTGCGGACATGGCAGCCCTCATCGGAATCTGTGGCTTTTGTATTACCGTATTATACTCCGAATACAGCCATGAAAGTTCCGGCCGCTACTGCGGTACCGATAACACCTGCTACGTTAGGTCCCATAGCATGCATCAGAAGGAAGTTTGTCGGATCTGCTTCCGCACCGACTTTCTGGGATACACGGGCTGCCATAGGAACGGCAGATACACCGGCAGATCCGATCAGAGGATTGAGCTTTCCACCGGACAATTTGCACATGATCTTACCAAAGAGAACACCACCGGCTGTACCAACACAGAATGCAACCAGACCCAGAAGAACGATCTTCAGAGTATCTACGTTCAGGAATGCTTCTGCGCTTGTAGATGCACCTACGGAAGTACCCAGCAGGATAACTACGATGTACATCAGCGCGTTGGAAGCTGTCTCTGTCAGCTGTTTTACAACACCACTCTCTTTGAACAGGTTACCAAGCATCAGCATACCTACCAGAGGAGCAGTTGTAGGAAGGATCATACAAACTACGATTGTGATAACGATCGGGAATAAGATCTTCTCCAGTTTGGATACCGGACGAAGCTGTTCCATCTTGATCTTTCTTTCTTTTTCAGTTGTCAGAAGTTTCATGATTGGCGGCTGAATGATCGGAACCAGAGACATATAGGAATATGCCGCCACTGCAATCGGTCCCATTAAAGTAGTCTGTCCAAGTTTTCCAGCGAGGAAAATAGAGGTAGGGCCATCTGCTCCACCGATGATGGAAATGGCTGCTGCTGCTTTTCCGTTGAATCCAAGAAAGATTGCAAGGAAATATGCAACATAGATACCAAGCTGTGCAGCTGCTCCAAGAAGGAAACTCTTCGGATTGGCAATCAGCGGACCAAAGTCTGTCATCGCACCAACGCCCATGAAGATCAGGGATGGAAGAATACTCCATTCATCAAGCAGATAGAAGTAATGCAGAAGACCACCAACACCGTTGGACATGTCTTCCGGATTTGCCATAATGTCCGGGTAGATATTTACCAGAAGCATACCAAAAGCAATCGGAACCAGAAGAAGCGGTTCAAATCCTTTTTTGATAGCAAGGAATAAGAATACACACGCCACCGCGATCATCAGATAGTTTCCCCATGTAAGATTAAAGAATGCTGTCTGATGGATCAGGTTGGACAAGGTTTCTGTAACATAAGACATTTGATTACCTCCCGTCCTAGTTCATTGTAGCCAGAGTATCTCCGTTTTCTACGGATGCACCTTCGGATGTATCGATGCTGGCTACTGTACCATCCTGCGGAGCAACTACCGGGATCTCCATTTTCATGGATTCCAGGATAATGATGTTGTCACCGGCTTTTACTGCCTGTCCTACAGAAGCAACAACTTTGAGAACCTTACCTGGTACAGAAGCGCTAACTTTAACAGCGCCTGCGCCTGCTGCCGGAGCTGCTGCTTTTGGAGCTGCTGCCGGAGCCGCTTTCGGAGCTGCAACCGGTGCTGCTGTTGGAGCGGAAACGCTTCCTGTTTCTTCTACAGTAACTTCATATGCTGTTCCGTTTACAGTGATTGTATAACTTTTCATTTTAAATCCTCCTAATGGTCAATTACCTTTTTTTACGATTGATTTTGCGGATGGAACGAACAACAAATCCGTCTGTTGAAGTTCCTTCGGATGCTGCGATAGCTGCTGCGATTACAGCAATCAGCTCGGAATTGTCAGCTTCCTGTACAGGAGCTGCGGCAACCGGAGCCGGTGTCGGTGCAGAAGCTGCTTCTTCTGCTGCTTTTTTCTTTGCTTTTGCTTCCTGTGCTCCGGAACCAGGAATGAACTGGAACAGAGAGATCAGGAAGATCAGCATGATAAGAATTACGAATACAGTTCCGAGTCCCATTATAGTATTCAGTGCTGCATTTTTCATGGTTGTAGCAAAGGAATATTTCACATCTACTGACAGCGAAGTCGGAGTAAGATTTTTGTCGAATACATAAATGAATTCAGCATCTTCTTTTTCGAATTCAACAGGTACAGTTGCTGTATATTCATCATTGGAATATTCAATTTCAGCAGATCCGGCTTTTTTCAGATCACCGAGTTCTTCTCTTGCACTATCCCATGCTGTCATGGCATTTTCAGTGAAAGCATCTCCGGATTCCATATATGCTGCAATCTCATCTTCTGTCAGCGGAATGATCGTATTGGTCAGCCCTTCGGCAGTTGTTTCGATCGTTGTCTTTGTCTGCTCATCAATTTCACCGTCTGCCAAAACCAGTGATGCACCGGAGAATGTAATAGATGCGGCGCATACAATTGCTGTAAAGACGGAGGAAGCTTTTTTTAACATCTGATTCATATGCTCACCTCACTTAGACTGTGCCATGTTTTTTGGATGGACGGTCTTCTCTCTTTGTGAAAAGCATTTCAAAAGCTCCGATTACATATTTACGTGTATCAGCTGGAGCAATCACAGTATCAACATATCCTCTTGCTGCTGCGGATTCTACATTGGACTGGAGTTCTCTGTATACAGCTGCTTTTTCATTAAGAACTGCAGCTTCTTCACCAGGATACATGATCTTGGCTGCAAGAGAGGCATCCATCATACCGATTTCTGCATTATCCCATGCGTATACAAGATCCGCACCTACGGATTTGCTATTCATTGCAACGTAAGCAGTTCCATATGCTTTACCGATTACAACGTTTACCTTCGGAACAGTTGCATCTGCAAATGCATGGATCATTTCTCCAACTGCTTTGGCAATCATTTTTTCACTGCAGAGAGTTGCTTTGAATCCGGTTACATTGGTAAGTGTCAGAACCGGGATATCGAATGCGTCACAGAATTTAACGAAGCCAGCTGCTTTTCTTGCACCTCTTGCAGAAATAGTACCATCGAATTCTTCAGCTTTATTTCCCTCAGCATCATATACTTCTGTTCTGTTGGCTACAGCACCGACAGTAGCTCCGTTCAGACGCAGGAAACCAGTCACAATATCTTTGCCGTAATCTTTCTTTGTTTCGAAGAAAATGCCGTTGTCAGCGATTCTGGAAAGTGCGATGGATGTATCACCTGCACATGCAGCGATGTCATCACATGTACGGTTCAGATCATCTGTACATTCAACGAAAGAATCATTGTCTTCAAAATTAGAAGGAAGAAGTCCGATCAACTGACGGATCTGTCCAAGAATTTCTTCTTCGGAGCCTGTTCCGTCTACAAGACCTGTTTCTTCGCTCTGGAATGCAGCAGCTGATGTATCGCATTTTTCTGTGTAATTGCCATCCAGTGCATTCGGGCTGTTTACGAACATTTTGCCTTTTTGGGATTCAATAAATGTGAAATCTGTCAGAGCCGGAATAATTGCCATTCCACCACCGCATGTACCGAATACAGCTGTAATCTGTGGAATCATTCCGGAAGCCAGTGTCTGTTTCAGATAGATGGATCCAAATGCTTCAAGAGCATCAGTAGCCTCCTGAAGACGCATACCTGCACAGTCAACAAGACCGATCACAGGAGCTCCAGTCTTCATTGCAAGGTCATACAGAGCGGTAATCTTTCTGGCATGCATTTCACCAACAGTTCCGTTTAATACGGAAGCATCCTGGCTGTATACATATACAAGATTTCCGTCGATCACACCATATCCGGTGATAACACCGTCTGAAGGCGCTTTTGTTTCAGTTAAATTGAAATCTGTGGATCTGGCTGTTACGCTTTTTCCGATTTCAACAAAACTGTTTGCGTCAAGCAAAGAAGTGATTCTTGTGCCTGCTAAGCTTTGTGTTGCATTACTCATTCTTTCTTGCCCTCCATTTTATAAAATTTTAAATATAACCAAAATTTTAGCCGATTGTAATTGTAACCTGTTTTCAATATTTTTTCAATAGATTTCCTGTTTTTTTGTTAAAAGTTTAACTCCCATGTCGTTTTTTTTACAGTAGGGTTCTGATATGTCGATATGTTATTGGAATATTACAGAGTAATTTCCTAAAACGCAAAAACTTCTCCCGCAACAGGAGAAGTCAGGTCTGTTAATGAAAAAAATTCTTAAATACAAGTTCTGCGCAATGGGTGAATGTATTTTTCTGAATGTTTTCTGTTGCCAATATTGGACAGGAAAAAAATTTGTTATCATTAAGAAAATAAATAATCTGTCCAATCTGTTCGCCTCTTCTGACAGGAGCACTTAGATGTTCTTTTAAACGGATCTGATATTGCAGCCGGTCATCTGAGCTAATCAGAATCTGTCTGTTTTTTTCGTTATCCGAAACAGAAATCTGACCTCCTGTATATACAGAACTTCCTGCACCGAAATCATTCAGAATACCATTTTCAACGGGAATATAGGAAAGCTCCGGCTCTTGCCAGAAACTCCGGTATTCATAGTTGCTGTTTCCATAATTAAGAAGTTCCAAAGTATCATGCCATTTGTAATTTTTATGGTCAGGCCAGCCGGCACCAAGAAGGGCAATGATAAAAGTTTTGTTATCTTTCTGACAGGCACAAACATAACAATATCCGGCATCACCGGTATATCCGGTTTTCCCGGCAAGTACACCGTCCGTCATATGAAGTAGTGCATTGGTGTTATGGACCGAAAAGTGTCGTTTTTTACTTAAATCAGAAAAAGAATGCTCTTCTGTCTGTGTAATCTTCAGAAAGACATCATTGTGGATTGCATAACGCATGATCAGAGCCAGATCTTCTGCAGTTGTGTGATGTGTTCCACCAGAATTTTCTGCATCCAGTCCATTCGGAGTGACAAAGTGTGTGTTTTTACATCCGATTTCTTTTGCCTTTGCATTCATCATAGCTGAAAAATTATCTACAGATCCACCGATACATTCAGCAATCGCAACGGCAGAATCATTATGACTCTGCAACATCAGGGAATAAAGAAGGTCTTCCAGATAATATTGTTCTCCGATTGAAAGACCAAGGCGTACTTCCGGTTGACTGACAGCATTTGCAGAAACTTTGACATAGTCATCGCCCTTTCCGTTTTCAAGAGCAAGAATGCAGGTCATTACTTTGGTAGTGCTCGCGTTCGGACGAGGCGTATTACCTGATTTCTGATAGAGAACTCGTCCGGAATCACCATCCATCAATACTGCTGACAATGCATAAAGATTACCGGGAGACTTTTCTGATGCAAATACAGACCAACCGGGTGTCAGTAAAATTATGATCAACGAAAAGATAAAAATATTTTGTCTGCTATTCATAGTCCCTCCTTAATTCATATAGAACTATTTTATGCAGACAGAAAAGCAATCATTCCGATCATCCATTGTATGTCAGAAACCATCTTTCTGACAGAGGAAATTCTTTTTTTGACAATTGGAATAATTCCGTCAGTTCCTGAGGTGCCTGTGCCAGAGCATGATCGTATAATCCGTGAAGTGTGTGTACAGGCACTGCACTTCCTGGAACCGGGTCTTTTTCCATAAAATATTCCATCATTTCAGAAGAAAGTTTTTTTCCAGCAACTCGTGACAGGAACATCAGGAATTTTTTCCGGCGTCCATGATTATCGTATACAAGGCAGTTGGTAATCAGTTTTATCAACCTTAGAGAAGACATTATTTCCTTCGTCCGTATTCTGGGAATAGCTCTGTGAATCACTCGTGCATACGTAACGCGGGGAACAATGCCACAGGCCGGGTAATAATGATATGGATCTTTGTGAGTTTCAAGCATCAGCGTTCTGTCAAATTCTTTTTCAAGCAGGGTATGTGAGATGACATTGCGTTCAGCCATCTCGTAAACGAATGGATGACAGGCACTGTCAAGAAGATAGTGACATCCAAATCCGAGCAGATAAGCAAGTAATTTTTCGTCATGAGTTGTTCTTACGAGTGTCATTCCTCTTTCAAAGAATGGTGCTGCACATTCTCTGTGCATGGCGATACCGGTTTCCGTAACTTTAGGTTTTAGCATATCATAGAAGAGAATATCCGGTCCATGAAGACCAATTCGATATAGGTTTGTATTTCTGCGAATCACTTTCTGAATTTCGGCAGGAAGTTTTGCATATATTTTTTTACCAAACAGATCATGTGCATAAGTAGTTGGCATCTGGGGCACCTCACTTTCCTAAATATCTAGCTTCAACTGAATCTCCTCTTCGGCTTCTGCTTTAAAATCTTCCAGACGCACCGGATCAACAGAAGGCAGCTCTTCGAGGCCCTGAACACCAAAGCATCGGAGAAATTCTTCTGTTGTTCCAAAAAGAATCGGGCGACCCGGAGCGTCCAAACGTCCCAGCTCTCTGACAAGTTCATATTCTACTAATTTATTGATGGCGTGGTCACATTTGACGCCTCGAATTTTTTCGATTTCTGCTTTGGTTACCGGCTGTTTATATGCAATGATGGAAAGCGTTTCCAGCATAACATCTGTAAGTGCCGGCTTTTTGGGATGCATCGCAAGCCGGATAAGACATTCATAGTATTCTTTTTTGCTGCAAAGCTGATAAGACTGTTCCAGTTCAATGATCTGGATACCACGATCTTTTTTCTGGTATTTGTCCATCATATTTTGAATGATCTTACGAGTGGTTTCTTTATCCTGTTGAATAGCATCTGCAATCTGCGACAGTTCTACCGATTCACCCATTGTAAACAAAATTGCTTCAATTGCAGCTTCTAATTTTTTTATTTCCATATATAATTTCCTCAGGTTTTATATTTCGTTACGGAATTATCATTATTCATCTGCGAATTCTGTCAAATGTGTCCAGGTTTCCGGATCCTGTATGACATCGACCTGAATATCATCAAACAGCTCGTCCTGTTGTACATGAATATAGCCCATTTTCATTAACTCCAGGATAGATAGAAAGGTTACGATAACCTGAACTCTGGATGACTGGCTGGTGAGTAGCTGACGAAAACTGAATTTCCGGTGTTCGGCTGCATAGCTTTTCATTGCCAGCATTTTGTCAGAAAGACTGACTTCTTCTTTTTCAATTGTTCCAAATTTGCTTCGGATCGGATCAATCTTTGACTCCTGCTTTTTCAGGATAGACTGATAGATATTGTTGAGTTTCTCCAGAGTCAGTCCGGCGAGAAGTTCTGCCGGATCAACCGGTTCACGATATTTCAATACTTCATCAGGAATGCTGGGGTTTTTATAAAAAACGCCGGCAGCATTATCCATGTAATCCTTCAGTTCATAGGACATGTATTTATACATTTTGTATTCCAGAAGTTTCTGTACAAGTTCCTCGCGGGGATCTTCTTCGCCCTCTTCATTTACTTCTTTTGGAAGTAGCATCTTACATTTGATATCCAGAAGTGTGGCCGCCATGACCATGAATTCGCTCATTGTTCCCAAGTCTTCCTGCTCCATGGAATGCAGATATTCCATATACTGATCTGTGATCTCTACGATTGGAATATCGTAAATGTCTATTTTGTTTTTTTCAATCAGATGGAGAAGAAGGTCAAGAGGACCTTCGAATACATTAATTTTAACAGGTATTGCCATCTTCAGTGTTCCTTTACTGATTTTGTAGATTGGGGATACAGGTTTATAAGAACAAGTTCCCTTGGATTATGGATACGGACAGGAATGGTATGCTCGCCAAGACCGGCACTTACGATCATATGCTGCTTTCCTTTTTTAAATTCCCCACAACAGAATGGTGGAAAGAGCAGGTACTGAGGACAGGTGAGACCGTGGTTTTGATCCAGACGCAAAACTCCTCCGTGATAATGCCCTGAAAGAATCAGATCAGCTCCCCAGGAAAAATAAGTATTTCCATATTTGGGATTATGTGCCAGTAATACATGAAATCCCGGTTGGGAAGGTGTACCGATCATCTCTTCCATTGCTGTCAGACTCAAAGCCGGTGAATTCGGTTTGTGATAATATTCGACTGGAAGTTCAAGTCCATGAAATACAAAATCATTTCCCTTCAACTGAACAGATGTATGTTCATTGTGAAGAAAACAAATGCCGGCAGATGTAAGCAGTTTTTCATAGTTTGAATAGAAAATCTCAGTCTCTGGATTGAGGAGCATTTTGTATTCGTGATTTCCAAGTGCATAAAAAACAGGAATCTGATCACAGATCCGGAGCAGCAGACCAGCTGCCGCTTCCAGAGTTTCTGTGTCTCTGCTTACAACCAGATCACCGCAGACCAGAACTGCATCAGGCTGACTGGCAATAATTGCTTTGTATAAAGTCTGGTGATTCTTTCCAAATACAAGGCCATGCAGATCTGCAAGAATGGCGAAAGTAACTTTTTGTTTGCCGGTAAGCCTGGTGCTGGAAATGTTATAAGTACTTATCTTAAAACTTTTCATTATACTCCTTTGTAATACGGACTATTTGCCAAAGCCACAGTTTGGAAAAGTACAGACATCACAGTTCAGACAAAGTCCTCCCTCACCATATGATGCAATTTCATCTGCGCAAATCCGGTCATCGGCCATAATACGGGGAAGGATAAGATCGAATACAGTCCGTCTGGCATACATGACACAGCCTGGAAGACCAAGGATAGGAATGATTTTATCATTATTTTGGTAATAGGAAAGAAGAAGCATGGCACCAGGAAGAACCGGTGCTCCATATGTGACAACTTCTGCGCCGGTATCTTTGATAGCACCGGGGGTACGATCGTCAGGGTCTACACTCATTCCTCCGCTGCAGATCACCATATCGGCACCCTGGTCTATAAAGCTCAGAATATCTGAGGTAATCTGGCTGCGCTCATCCCCAGGCAGTGTCTGCCCCAAAATCTGACATGAGAATTCGTCAAGTTTTTCTTTCAAGACTGGAGTGAAAGTATCTTTGATCAGTCCTTTTTGTACTTCGCTTCCGGTCGTAATGATTCCAACTTTTTTAGAACGGTACGGAAGGATGGAAAAAATCGGTTTTGTTCCGGCCACTTTCTCTGCCTTATCCATTTTGGATTTTTCGATAACCAGAGGAATGATTCTTGTTCCGGCAATTTTATCTCCTTTTTTTACAGGAAAATCACCATGTCTGGAAGCAATCATCATTTCACCCAGGCTGTTGACTGCAAGCAATGCATCTCGGCGGATTTTGAGTACGCCATCACAGTCGGCAATCAATTCGATCTTTCCTTCTTTGATATCACTGCCGTGCATATGAATATCAGCGGATATACGGTAGAGAATTTCTGCCGCTTCATTTTCGTGAAGAATACCCTCTTGTTTTTCCCAAACATAAAGATGTTTTTTTCCGACGGAAAGAAGTGCCGGAATATCTTCTTCGCGAACGATGTGACCTTTTTTAAAGAGAACACCCTTTTTTTCATCCTTTATAATTTGTGTTATATCATGGCAAAGTACATGCCCGACAGCATCTTCTGTACGAATCTCTTTCATTGCATCCATCTCCTGTTCCTGCGAAATTCTGTCGAAATCACTCTGGAATTGCTGTTTATTTCGTCTACAGCAACCATTTGGATTTTATTATACCTCGAACAGAAGGAAATTGTCAAAATAATTGTTAACACCAGAAAGTACAGAGGGTATCTTTCAGACAATCGGTATATTTTCTGATTCTTATTGATTCAGAATATATGACCGGTATGCGACCAAGCTCCTTCTGACCGGAAAAATATATGATTTCTCCAGCCTTTTCTCCTTTTTTTACAGGGGCGTTCACAGAGGCAGGATGGATGTATTTTTTGTTCACTGTCGTAATCTTTGTTCCATCGGTACTTAAATAGCGAAAAGTTTTTCCATATTGAACAGCTGCTGATCTGTGAAGTCCTCTTTTTACAGGGATAGCAGGGAGTGACTCCGGAGTGTTATCTTCATAGATGCTGCATCTGGAAAATCCGTAATCCAGAAGAGCTGCGGCATCTTTTAATCTTGCTTTATAATCAGGAGCAGCCATTACCACAGATATCAGTTTCAGGCTATTTCTCTCTGCTGTTGCTGAGAGACAAAATCCTGCTTTACTAGTACTCCCCGTTTTGAGTCCTCTGCATCCGGGATAAGTCCGAATCAGTCGATTGGTATTGGTGAGTCCGAATTCTTTGATTCCCTGACTTGTTTCATGGATAATCGTTTCCATCCATATAGAAGAATAATCAAGAATTTCCGGATATTTTACGATGAGTTCCCGACTCATGATCGCAATATCATTTGCGGTTGTGTAATGCTCGTCAGAATCCGTCAGACCACAGCAGTCAATAAAGTGAGTATTTTTCATTCCCAGACGGTCAGCACGCAGGTTCATCTGTGCTACAAATTCCTGTTCTGAACCGGAGATAAACTCGGCCATTGCCACACTGGCATCATTACCTGAGGCAATGACGATACATTTTATAAGCGTTTCTACTGTCTGTATCTCTCCTTCTTCAAGAAAAACCTGTGATCCGCCCATGGATTTTGCATGTGCGCTTGTTGTGACTGGATCAGTCAAGGAAATGTCCCCAGCATGTAAATGGTCAAAAATAAGTATCAATGTCATAATCTTTGTGACACTTGCCGGACTTCTGCGAGTATCTTTATCCTTGGCATATACGAACTGTCCGGTTTCAGCCTCCATAAGAACAGCGCTGGGAGCAGAAAGTTCGGGACCGGATGTGGAATTTTCCTGTCCGGCATAGACAGAGATCATACAGATATGTAAAAGCAGAAAAAAGAAACATAACGGAAGGAGAAGATATTTTTTGCGGAGGATTTTGTTATTTCTCATAAAAATTTTCCTGTCAGGCACTTTAGTATTATTGTAGCGGACAATCATAAAAATATACCTAAGAAACATAAAAACAGTATCTTTCCGCAGTTAAAATCCGCGGAGGATACTGTTTCTGTAAAAAAGCTTCATCCAAATGGATGTCAGAGTAAAGGTGCAAACAGGCGAAGAATACTCTGAAAGGCCCGTATGACAATGTTTCGGTTCCGACAGAAATCAATACTGATCGGATCACAGTAATTGAGTGTTTCCTGAAAGTCAGACAAGATGTCCTGGATAACTTTGTTTTTATAAAACCATACACCATTTTCAAAATGCAGATACAGACTGCGGTAATCCAGGTTGATTGTTCCAACGACGGCGATTTCATCATCGCAGACGAAAGACTTTGCATGAAGGAAACCTGGCTGGTATTCATAAATATGAACACCTGCCTCCAGAAGTTGTTCATAATAAGACTGTGTCAATAAGAAGACCATTTTTTTATCAGGAATCCCTGGTGTCATAATACGGACATCAACGCCACTTTTGGCTGCCAGACAGAGAGCCGTCATCATTTCATTATCAATGATCAGATAAGGCGTGCAGATATATACATATTTGCGGGCGCGGTTAATGATGTTGAGGTAAACATTTTCACCAACAATTTCTCCATCAAGAGGTGTATCACTGTAGGGCTGTACATATCCGTCACTTTCAAATGAGTCTGGATGAAAATGATGTGGCAGATGCAGTTCATGGTCAATTGGCTCGGATGAATTGGCAATTACATTCCACATGTGCAGGAACATAACGGTCATATTCCAGACAGCTTCTCCTTTCAGTATGACTGCCGTATCTTTCCAGTGACCAAAACGACGCTTCTGATTAATATATTCATCAGCAAGGTTAATTCCGCCGGTGAATCCTGTTTTACCATCAATAACACAGATTTTACGATGATCACGATTATTTTGAACGATATTCAGAAGCGGACGAAATGGATTAAAAACCTGGCATTGAATGCCTTTTTCGCGAAGAAAGCGTTCATAATGATAGGGAAGTGTTGTGAGGCATCCAAAACCATCATAAATCAGGCGGACGTCAACTCCTTCGGTTGCTTTTCGTTCAAGAATATCCAGAATCGTTCGCCACATCACGCCATCATTGATAATAAAATATTCGATGTAGATATAATGTTCTGCCTGCTCCAGTTCACGAACAAGCACAGGGAACATATCATCTCCTACCTGGAAATATTCAGCAGTTGTATTAGTGTGAACCGGGAAACTGGAGTATTGATGAATATATCTGGACTGGACTGCCGCAGATTGAGAGGATTCCTCAAGACTTCTGGCGACATCAGGATCCTGTTTCATATAGGGAAGGCTTTCTTCCTGAACCTGTGCATATTTATTCTGGATTGCCTGTGCAATTCTGGATTTACCAAAAAGTATATACAACATAACTCCTAAAACAGGGAGACAGAGAATCAGAATCGTCCATCCGAGTTTATAAGACGGATTGATCTTTTTGTTTACGATCCAGAGTACGACCAGGATGCTGATCATACTGATTACATTCGAAATATATTTTGAATATGCTGCCAGTCTCCATGCGGTGATCAACAACCATGTAAGCTGAAGCATCAGCGCAACTGCAACATAAAAAATTCGATTAAATAATAACTGTAAGATTTTCTTGAAGGTATGAATGATACGATGCATAAATGTCCCTTTTTATTGTTTTACAGTATTGTTAATTTAGTGACGATTCATAAATCTTAAAAATCCCTGACGGAATTGTCGTCAGGGATTTTTGCGCACAATTAATTATATTTACGTTTTCTTGCGGCTTCAGATTTTTTCTTACGACGAACGCTTGGTTTCTCGTAATGCTCTCTTTTGCGGATTTCCTGCTGGATACCTGCTTTTGCACAGCTTCTCTTGAATCTGCGAAGAGCGCTATCTAAAGTCTCGTTTTCTTTTACGATAACGTTTGACATAGACTCACACCTAACCTCCCTCCAGTTGTAGATTGTGCTAAAATACAACTGTCTGGGTATTTTTCTTGCACGAGTGTTATTATATAACAT
>SKEO01001899.1_pt1 | contig 15489 bp, 10 predicted proteins | sample 4826801 | NCBI WGS metagenome assembly SKEO01 (sample SAMN11008807, study PRJNA524170) | human gut metagenome | biome: Human fecal sample; material: Feces; isolation source: fecal sample from pouch patient p3 | host: Homo sapiens | place: Israel: Tel-Aviv | collected 2016-02-25 | reverse complement strand
ATCCTGCACAGCGCATTAGGATCAGTTTTACACCTTGTCGGTGAAGTTCTTCGATGACCGGTGCGCCAAGATCTGCATTTACAAATGCACAGATAGCGTCGTAGCCGTGGGCAAGAGCTGCAGTTTCCTCATGGATATTTGCTTCAATGAATTTAATCTCAATACCTGGATAGGACGGAAGCAGCTTCTCAAAAAATTCTCTATCGTAGCTCTTAGTGTCATAAAACAAAATTTTCATAATCGTTGCTCCTCTCTGGAAATATTTTATTTTCCGAATAAATAATACCATAATAGTAGGAATTTGGAAAGTGGGAAAATAGATAAAGTTTATCAAAAAAATGATTTTATTTTGGAATTATGATACCACTAATAAATAAAAAATATACGAAATATAAAAAAATACAAAAAACAGAGAGCATTTTCAGGTACTTCCATCTGATAGAACAGATGCAATAGTACACAAAAATGCTCTCTGTCTGTATATCTGATAATTATTCTGCCAGACTGTAAAGATCGGAATAGAATTCCGGATAGGAGATGTTGACACATTCACCATTTTTGATGGAAAGTGTTCCTTCTGAGAGAAGGCCTGCTACTGCGAAGGACATGGCTACACGGTGATCCAGATGAGAATCGATCTCTGCACCGTGGAGAGGTTTTCCGCCATGGATGATCATGCCGTCTTCCGTTGCCTGGATATCTGCGCCCATTTTCCGGAGATTTTCGGTCATAACCTGAATACGGTCGGATTCTTTGACACGAAGCTCCTGGGCATCACGGATAACAGTGGTTCCTTCTGCAAAGGCTGCCATAACCGCGATCATCGGAAGTTCATCGATTAGGGTAGGAATGATGGCACCTTCTACGGTTGTTCCGTGAAGAGAGGAGGAGCGGATCAGAAGATCTGCAGTAGGTTCGCCTTCTGTGGTTTCATTGAGAAGGGTGATATCTGCGCCCATAGCTTTGCATACACGGAGGATACCGTCACGGGTCGGGTTGATTCCCACATTTTTCAGAAGGATCTCGCTGTTGGGAACAAGAAGGCCAGCTGCGATAAAATAAGCAGCGGAAGAGATATCGCCCGGAACCAGGATCTCACGTCCGTAAAGAGAAGGATCTGGCTTGATGAATGCAGTTGTTCCTTCTGATGTTACATCAGCGCCAAAGTAATTCAGCATGATCTCCGTGTGATTTCTGGAGAGAACCGGCTCTGTTACACAGGTAATGCCGTCCGAATACATTCCGGCAAGGAGTACACAGGATTTTACCTGGGCAGACGCTACCGGAGAATTGTAGTGGATGGCATGGAGTTTTTTTCCGGAGATCTTAAGCGGTGCACATCCGTTTCCGCCAAGGCTGATGATATCTGCCCCCATCTGGGAAAGCGGAGTCATGATCCGTTTCATGGGGCGTTTCTGGATGGAAGCATCGCCGGTAAGCTCTGATACAAAATCCTGTCCTGCCAAGATTCCGGAGATGAGGCGGGTGGTAGTACCGCTGTTGCCTACATCAAGAGTCTCTGCTGGAGCGCTGAGACCGTGGAGGCCTTTTCCGTGAACCAGGATCTCGCCTTTGGTATTTTCTATGTTAATGCCCATTTTCCGGAAACAGGAAATGGTGGAGAGGCAGTCGGCACCTTCCAGAAAGTTTGAGATCCTGGTAGTGCCTTCTGCGAGAGAGCCGAACATAACAGCTCTGTGAGAAATGGATTTATCTCCGGGAATAGAAAGAGAACCGGATAATTTTTTTGCTTTTTTGATTTCCATAATAAATACCTCATTTATATATATCAGCGTTCACAGATTTTGTAATTACGTTTGGTAAGAAGCACTTTGGCCTGCTCCAGGGCTGCATCTGTATAAAATTCGATCTTCAGAACGCCATCTTCAAATTCACGGTTGTGGATGATGCCGATATTTTTGATGCTGACCTTTTCTGTTGCAAGAATGGTTGCGATAGTTGCAATGGCACCGGCCTCATCTGCCACATCAATGTAAAGAACATAGGAGCGGGGGATCAGGCTGTTATCTACAATGTCAATGGAATCACGGTAATCCTTGGAACTTGCGAACATGTCAAAAATATTGTCGGCTTCTCTGTTATCAATGGAACAGCGGATCTGGATCAGCATACGGATAAATTCGTCCAGAACTGTGGAAATATTTTTCTGGTTTTCCAGGCAGATTTGCTCCCACATAACTGGTGAAGAAGAAGCGATACGTGTGATATCACGGAAACCACCGGCTGCGATCATTTTCATATACTGGGCATCGTTGTCCAGAAGGTTTACAAGATTGACAAGAGCGGAAGCCACGATATGAGGGAGGTGGCTGACTCCTGCCGTGATGAAATCATGTTCTTCCGCAGTGAGAACAAGAGGGATCGCACCAAGAGAGGAAACCAGTTCCGTAAAATCGGAAATCCGATCCAGAGCAACTTCTCCTCCGGGAGTAATGATATAGTAAGCATTTTCCAGGAGATGATCACTGGAATTGGAAAAACCGCTGCGCTCGGAGCCTGCCATTGGATGGCCGCCGATAAATTTTCCCTCGAGTCCAAGTTCGGTTACCTTTTCGTGGATGATACTTTTTACACTTCCCACATCGGTGAGAATGCAGTTTTCTCCAAGAGAATCCTTGATCTTTTCCATGTACTCCACATTGAATTCTACAGGGGCACAGAGAAAAAGATAATCGCAGTTGTATAATCGCTCATCTTCAATATCGCAGATCCCGTCGATCACATTTAAACTGACTGCCTCTGCCAGAGCGTCTCTGTCTTTGTCAAAGGCAAGCAGGCGATAATCCGGGTGAAATTTTCGTATGGTTCTGGCAATGGAGCCGCCGATCAGCCCAAGGCCGATAAAACCTATGGTTTTCATAGTACTTCAGAGTCCTTTCCGGTTACATTTTACTTTTATTCTTTAATAGTGTAAATCACGACTATATTGTAAAAGAAAGTACGAAAAATGTCAACAAATGTTAGAACGTGTTTGAAAAAGCATTCCCACAATCTGCACGTTCCATTTTGCGGTATATTTTGCCCGAATTCGGTTGTCGTAGCCCGAAACGGGAATATTACCAATGAACAGTAAAAATAATTGGACAGTAATATAAAAAGACTTGAGAAATCAGGGATTTCGGACGTATAATAAGAAAAAATAATGTAGGGTACAGAGGAGAATTTATTATGAAATATCAGTCAGTAATGGATCTGCACACACATACTGTAGCCAGCGGACATGCATACTGTACGCTTCGCGAGATGGCGAAAGCAGCTTCCGATAAGGGGCTTGAGCTTCTGGGAATCACAGAACATGCACCGAAGATGCCCGGAACCTGCCACAAGTTCTATTTTCAGAATATAAAAGTAGTGCCCCGTGAAATGTACGGAATCCAGCTGCTTCTGGGATCAGAGGTAAATATCCTGGATGCTGCAGGAACGGTGGATCTGGCTCAGAAAACCCTGGAAAAGCTGGACGTGGTCATTGCAAGCCTTCATGTGCCATGTATCAAACCGGGCAGCAGACAGGAGAATACAGAAGCCTATCTTAATGTTATGAAAAATCCGTATGTCAATATCATCGGACATCCGGATGACGGAAGATACGATATCGACTATGAGGCGCTTGTACAGGGGGCAAAAGAATATGGTAAAGTTCTGGAGCTTAATAATCACTCCATGGACCCGGACTGTACCCGTGAGAATGCGGTAGAGAACGATACCATTATGCTGAATTACTGCAAAAAATATCAGGTACCTGTGGTTATGGACAGCGATGCCCATTTTGATCTTCTGATCGGAGAATTTGACCTTGCCAGAGCCCTTCTGACAAAACTGGATTTTCCGGAAGATCTGGTACTGAACCGTTCCGTGGATGCCGTGAAAAAATATGTAAACCGTACATTCTGACAGGGGGGACAGAATGTACAGGCTTTTCTCTTAAAAGATATAGAAGATACAGAAAAATAGAAAAAATCCTGAAAGAATACCTGATTTTGCAAAATGCTGAGAAAACATATCCGGATTCTTTCGGGATTTTTTTATGTAAAAATCAGATACTTTCGCCATGTACTACAACGAATTGACGGTATAACTAAAAACTTTCTGAAAAAAAGTTGTCAAAATTGAATAAAATACTTGAAATTTGCATGGAAATTTAGTAAAATGTGAACATATTAAGTAAGACAAACAGGGAGGTATTACATATGGACGTTTTCAGAACAGACCGAATCAGAAATGTAGTCCTATTAGGTCATGGTGGCGCAGGTAAAACAACACTGGCTGAGGCAATGGCTTATCTGGCAGGTATGACAAACAGACTCGGACGTGTTGAGGATGGCAATACTGTCAGCGATTATGACAAGGAAGAAATAAAGAGACATTTTTCCATCACAACTTCTTTGATTCCGGTACCATGGGATAAGATGAAGGTAAATGTACTGGATACTCCCGGATATTTCGATTTTGTGGGAGAAGTTGAGGAAGCCGTCAGTGCAGCAGATGCAGCGATCATCGTTGTTTCCGGTAAGGCCGGTGTTCAGGTTGGAACACAGAAGGCATGGAATCTCTGCGAGAAATATAAACTTCCGCGAATGATCTTTGTTACCGATATGGACGTGGATGATGTCAGCTATCGTGAGGTCGTGGAAGAGCTGACAGAGCTGTATGGCAAGAGGATCGCTCCTCTTCATTTCCCGATCCGTGAAGACGGTAAGTTTGTAGGTTATGTCAATGTTGTGAAACAGGCCGGAAGAAGATACATTGACAAGGCCGGTAAAGAAGAATGCCCGGTTCCGGACTATCTGACCGAATATCTTGAGAAATATCATGAAACTCTGATGGAGTCTGTTGCAGAAACAAGCGAAGAGTTTATGGACCGTTATTTTGAGGGAGATACCTTCTCCGTAGCAGAGGTTTCTGCGGCCATTGCAACTAACGTACAGGATGGAAGCATTGTTCCGGTATGCATGGGTTCACCGGTAAATCTTCGTGGTGTATCCAATCTTCTGGATGATATCTGCGGTTACTTCCCGAGTCCGAGCGGACGTTCCTGCAACGGTATCGCACAGAAGACCAACGAGATCTTTGAGGCGAATTATGACTTTGCCAAGGCAAAATCCGCTTATGTATTTAAGACCATCGCAGATCCGTTCCTTGGTAAATATTCTCTGATCAAGGTATGCTCCGGTGTGCTGAAATCCGATGATACACTTCTCAATGTAGAGAAGGGAACAGAGGAGCGTGTAAATAAACTCTATGTTCTGGAAGGTTCCAAACCGATCGAAGTTCCGGAGCTTTTTGCAGGTGATATCGGTGCCATTGCCAAACTTGGCAGCGTACAGACCGGTGACAGCCTTGCAACTAAGGCGAACCCGATTCTTTATCCGAAGGCTGTACTTTCCACACCATATACATATAAGAGATTTAAGGCAGTGAAGAAGGGCGATGAGGATAAGATCGCACAGTCCCTTGCCAAGATGATGACAGAGGACAGAACGCTTAAGGTTGTCAATGACAGTGCCAACCGTCAGAGCCTGATCTACGGTATGGGCGATCAGCATCTGGATATCGTTGTCAGCAAGCTGAAAGAACGTTATAAAGTGGATGTGGAACTTTCAAAACCAAAGGTTCCGTTCCGTGAGACACTTCGTAAGAAGTCTGATGTAGAAGGCAAACATAAAAAACAGTCCGGTGGACACGGACAGTATGGTCATGTTAAGATGCGTTTTGAGCCATCCGGTGATCTGGAGACACCTTATGTATTTGAGCAGGTAGTTGTAGGTGGCGCAGTTCCGAAGAATTACTTCCCGGCAGTTGAAAAAGGTCTTCAGGAATGTGTCCTGAAAGGCCCTCTGGCTGCATATCCGGTAGTTGGTGTGAAAGCAACCCTTTATGATGGATCTTATCATCCGGTAGATTCTTCTGAGATGGCATTTAAGATGGCAACGATCCTTGCCTTCAAGAAGGGCTTTATGGAGGCTTCTCCTGTACTTCTTGAGCCGATCATCTCCATGAAGGTTACCGTTCCGGATAAATATACCGGTGATGTTATGGGTGATCTGAACAAGAGACGTGGCCGTGTTCTTGGAATGAATCCGGATCACGAAGGAAATACCATTATTGAGGCAGATGTTCCGCTGCTTGAGATTTATGGTTATTCCACAGTACTTCGTTCCATGACCGGTGGAAGCGGAGATTTCTCCTATGAGTTTGCACGCTATGAGCAGGCTCCGAGTGATATCCAGGAGAAAGAGATCGCGGCACGCGCAAGCAAGGTTGACAGTGCTGACGAATAAACAGAGATATTTTTTGAGGGCAGAATAAAGAGTTGACAGGCTGCAGCATTTGCTGTAGCCTGTTTTTAGATGCATTCGTGAATAAGCAGTCAGAGAAACGAATTGCGCTCATACAGGTTATTGAAGTATGAGCAAAAAAGAAAAGAGAGAGGACAAAAAATGTTGGTATGTGATTATATCGTGGAACAGATTGACGGAGATTATGCACATTTGAAGCGTGTGGATCAGCCGGAGGAGGAACTGAAAGTGGTTGCCAGAGCATTACTTCCGGCAGAAATCTATGAGGGCTGTGAGCTTCATTATGAGCTGATGCAGTATTCAATGAAATGATAAGGCTGCAGGATATCGCGGATATGGCAGGTGTCAGTCGTACAACAGTATCCAATGTGATCAATGGAAATACAAAACGGGTTTCACAGAACACTATTGACCGGATCACGGCGATCCTGAAGGAGCAGAATTATGTTCCCCACATGGGATCTGTGATGCTATCCGGACACGGCTCAAGGATCATTGGAGTGGTTCTTGGTTTTTCCTTCATTCATGGTATGCAGTCTCTGCAGGATTCTTTTGTGGGAGAGATCACCGGAACGCTGCAGGTCGAAGCAGAAAACAGAGGCTATTATATTATGCTCATTGGCGGTGAACGGATCGATAATGTGGTAGATATGGCATCCCGTTGGAATGTGGAGGGTCTTATCATTATAGGGTATAATGAAGAACAGTATCATCAGCTTTCCAGAAAGCTGAATAAAAAAATGGTATTGATCGATGCCTATCCGAAGGGTGGATATAGCTTTCAGAATGTAGGAGTGGATGATTATTCCGGTGGATATCAGATCGGGGAATATCTGTATTCCTGTGGATACCACCGGGCGCTTTTTATTGCGGAGACAGAAGAGGACAGTGATTATGCAAGGTGGCTTGGATTTAAACAGGCAATGGAAAGAAATGGCGGCTTCTGCAGTCGTTCCCGTTATGTGGTGGTTCCCCAGGAACCCCGGCGCAGACTGAAAAAATATGAAGAGCTGCTGCCTCATTTTCTGGAGACAAAGGCTCTGGCATTTTCTTCGGATTACACAGCTGTGGAAGCTATCAATTATTTTACAGACAGAGGAATCAGGATTCCGGATCAGATTTCCATTACCGGCTTTGATGATAATTTTTATGCGCAGATCGTCAGGCCAAAGCTGACCACCATTCATCAGGATGTTCATCAGAAAGCAGTTCTTGCCTTACGGAAGCTGCTTCTTATGGCAGAGGGAAAGGAACCTGCCAAAAAAAATGTAAAAAGCCCTGTCTGGCTTGTAAAGAGAGATTCTGTAAAAGAGTAGCAGGATCTCTTTTTTTATTTTGTGACGACTTTTCCTGGGACATCATCGGGATACGGTGGAAATTCTTTCACCGGACAGTAGTGACTTATTGTTAAAACTGCATAAAAAAGACAGATAATTTTGGCAGAAATTTAAGTTTCACGAGAAACCTGTTGATTTTAAAGGGCGGATAGGATATGCTGATTTCAGGATCAAACAGAAAAAAGGAGGCCGTTTACCATGAAAAAAAACTGGTGGAAAGAAAGCGTGGTATATCAGATTTATCCGAGAAGTTTTAAGGACAGCAACGGAGACGGAATTGGTGATATTCCCGGAATTATAGAAAAACTGGACTATCTGAAGGAGCTGGGAGTAAATGTTCTCTGGATCTCACCCATGCTGGAATCTCCGCAGGATGACAATGGCTATGATATTTCCGATTACCGCAGGATCTATAAAGAATATGGAACCATGGAGGATTATGAAAAGCTTCTTGAAGAAGCGCATAAACGGGGCATTAAGATCCTCATGGATCTGGTCGTAAACCATACTTCCGATGAACACAACTGGTTTATTGAAAGCAGGAAATCCAAAGATAATCCTTACAGGGATTACTATATCTGGAGAGAGCCGGTGAATGGAAAAGAACCGAATAACTGGGGAAGTGCGTTCGGAGGACCTGCATGGGAGTATGATCCTCAGACAGAGATGTATTATCTTCACCTGTTTTCAAGAAAACAGCCGGATCTGAACTGGGAAAAAGAAAAGGTTCGTCAGGAAGTTTACGATATGATGAATTTCTGGTGTGAAAAAGGAATCGACGGTTTCCGAATGGACGTGATCAGCATGATCTCCAAGGATCAGTCATATCCGGATGGAGAGATGAATGGAGGATTATACGGTGATTTTGGTCCTTACTGCGTCCATGGTCCGAGGATCCATGAGTTTCTTCAGGAAATGAACAGAGAGGTTTTATCCCGATACGATGTGATGACAGTTGGAGAAACCTCCGGTGTGACTATCGAAGAGGCACAGAAATATGCAGGTGAGGACAGAAATGAGCTGAACATGGTGTTTCAGTTTGAGCATGTAGAGGATCAGGGATCAGACCATGGTAAATGGACTACCGAGAAATACGATTTCCAGGAATTTAAAAAGGTTATGATCAAATGGCAGGAAGAGCTTGCCGGGAAAGCATGGAACAGTCTGTTTCTGGGAAATCATGACCAGCCAAGAAGTGTTTCCAGATTTGGAAATGATAATCCTGCATACAGGGAAACTTCAGCCAAGATGCTGGCAACCTGCCTTCATATGATGCAGGGAACTCCTTATGTTTATCAGGGAGAAGAGCTTGGAATGACCAATGCTTATTTTACAGAGCTTAAGGATTATCGTGATATCGAGAGTATTCAGTATTTCCATGAATATACAGAAGCAGGTATTTATACACCGGAATATATGATGAAGTGCCTGATGCTGAGAGGACGTGACAATGCCAGAACACCAATGCAGTGGGAGGATTCTCATCAGGCCGGCTTTACGGAGGGAACGCCATGGATCAGGGTAAACTCCAATTATAAGGAGATCAATGCGAAGCAGCAGCTTTCGGATCCGGATTCCATTTTCCATTATTATCAGAAGCTGATCCGTTTAAGAAAAGAAAAACCGGTGATCGTTTACGGTGCATTTGAGGCACTTTATAGAGATCATGATCAGATTTTTGCATATACCAGAACCCTTGAGGGAGAGAAGCTTCTTACAGTCTGCAATTTCAGTGAGCATGTGGCAGAAATGGAAATCCCGGAAGAATTTCAGAAAAATGCAGAATGCCTGATCACCAATCTTGGAAGAAAGGATTTTGGGAAGAAAGTGATCCTGAAACCTTATGAGGCATTTGTTCTTTACAGAAATCTGTAACAGGAGAGTGAAAAATGATAAAAAAATATGTATATGGAGAGCCCTTTGAAACTGAGGCACTGACAGAAAACATTGAGACAGCAGAAGGAAAGCCAGGATATGGAGAAATCTGTGCAGAAGATGGATTTTCTTTTACTTATATCATGGATGAAGAGGATATCGTCTACGGATTGGGAGAATCCAACCGCGGTATCAACAAGAGAGGATTCATTTACACCAGTAACTGTACCGATGATCCGGAGCATACAGAGGATAAACATTCCCTGTACGGTGCACATAATCTTATCATTGTGTCCGGAAAAGAAACCTTTGGAATGTTTTTTGATTATCCGGCAGCGATTACCTTTGACATTGGCTATACCAGAATGGATACCATGAAGGTAACCTGCGAAAATGCAGACCTGAAGCTTTATGTGATCGAGGGGGAGAGTCCCTATGATATTGTAAAGCAGTTCCGCCATGTGATCGGAAGAAGCTATATCCCGCCGAAATTTGCCTTTGGATTCGGCCAGAGCAGATGGGGCTATACTACAAAAGAGGATTTCCGGAAGGTTGCAGCTGGATATCGTGAAAATCATATTCCTATTGATATGATCTATATGGATATTGATTATATGCAGTCTTATAAGGACTTTACATTAAGTGAAGAGAATTTTCAGGATTTTCCGGAATTCGTAAAGGAACTGAAGGATCAGGATATCCGTCTGATCCCGATCATCGATGCCGGCGTCAAGGTAGAGCCGGGATACGATGTTTATGAGGAGGGTGTCAAAAACCGCTACTTCTGCCAGAGAGAGGACGGCAGTGATTTTGTAGCTGCTGTATGGCCGGGAGATACCCATTTTCCGGATGTGCTGAACAAAGATGCCAGAAAGTGGTTCGGTGATAAATACCGTTTCCTGATCGAGAAAGGAATCGATGGTTTCTGGAATGATATGAACGAACCGGCGATCTTCTATTCCACAGAGGGAATGAAAGAGGTTAAAGAGCTTGCCGGGGAATTTGCAAAAGATACGGAGGGAAAGATCCATATCTGGAAGATGCAGAGTGCACTTCGCAATGCTGCAAACAATCCGGAAGATTATAGGAGATTTTATCATAATGTAGATGGCAAAAAGATCCGCCATGACAAAGTCCATAACCTGTTTGGCTATAATATGACCAGGGCAGCGGGGGAAGCTTTTGAACGGATCGATCCGGAAAAACGTTTTCTGATGTTCTCCAGATCATCCTATATTGGTATGCATCGTTATGGTGGGATCTGGACCGGCGATAATAAATCCTGGTGGGCTCATATCCTTTTGAACCTGAAGATGATGCCTTCTCTGAATATGTGTGGTTTCCTGTATGCAGGAGCAGATCTGGGGGGATTTGGCGCTGATACAACAAGAGAACTGCTGCTTCGTTTCCTGGCACTTGGAGTATTCACACCGCTGATGCGTGATCATACAGCGATCGGTACCAGAGAGCAGGAATGCTACCAGTTTGAAAATGTGGAAGATTTCCGTCATGTGATCGGTGTAAGATATCGTCTTATTCCATATCTTTACAGTGAATATATGAAGGCGGCTCTGAACGATGATATGTATTTCCGGCCGTTGGGCTTTGTTTATCCGGAGGATAAGATTGCTGTACATGTGGAAGACCAGCTGCTTCTTGGAAATGAGATCATGATCGCTCCGGTTTATGAACAGAACGCAAGAGGCCGTTATGTATATCTTCCGGAGGAGATGAAGTTTGTGAAATTCCTTCCGGATGGAACCATTGCAGAGGAGATCCTTGAAAAGGGTGTTCATTATGTAGAGGTGGCACTGAATGAGATCCCGTTGTTTATCCGGAAGGGAAAATGTATTCCGGTTGCAGAAGCAGCGGAATGTGTGGCAGCTCTGGATACAAAAAATATGCAGCTTCTCGGATATGAGGGTGCAGAGTATACCTTATATGAGGACGATGGGGTCCATAAGGATTACGACAGAGAAGAAAATTACCGTGTTCTGAAAAAATAAAGTCAGCAAAATGAAATATAAATTTCTGTGTTACATCATTTACGTTAAACAGTATAAAGAATACAGGATGTGAACAGTTGATAAACAGAAAAGCCGTAAGTATATGTGAAAGTTTCTTAAACATATATCTTACGGCTTTTGCTACTATTGCTTTACATAAAATGTTTTATGTAAAGCAATTCGCATTCTGTTTAAATAACACTTCAGAAAGATTTGTTTATGCTTCTTCCTCAATCTGGATAACATTTTTCAGTGCAGAGCAACATGCCATGTCACCGATAACATTGACACAGGTGGCGCCCATATCACAGAGGGTATTGATGCTGATATAAACACCAAGAACTCCGGCAGGAAGTCCGGCCATAGTTGCCAGTGCTGCGAAAGATGCGATAGCACCACCGGGAACACCTGGAGTACCAACGGAAAGCAGTACGTTTGCAAGAAGGATAATGATCATAAGAGGAATACTTACATGGATCCCGCAGGCGTTTGCAAAGAACATGATCATAAAGGACATCAGGATAGATACAGCATCCATATTAACGGTAGCACCAAGAGGAATGGCGATGCTGGTGATCTGGTTGGATACGCCCATTTCTTCTTCCATACACTGCTTGCTTAATGGAATGGTTGCGGAGCTTGAGCAGGTTCCGAAGGCGTTCAGTGCTGCTGGCAGGATCGCTTTCAGGAATTTCAGCGGACTCTGTTTGCCGATCAGCTTTACAGAGAGACCGTACACTACAATAGCGAAGCCAAAGAATGCCACATACAGAATGACAAGCTGTGTTGCAAGGGAAATGATCGTTTCAGTTCCGTTGGCTTCCACAACCGGTACGATGGTACAGAAAACACCGATGGGTGTAAAGTACATGATGGTTGTGATGATCTTCAGGCATACTTCATTGATGGAATCAATCAGATTCAGGAATGGAGTTCCTTTTTCACCGACTGCGATCAGTGTGAAACCGATGATCAGGGCAAATACCAGAACCTGAAGCATGTTTCCGTCAGCAAATGCGGCGATTGGGTTGGAAGGGATCAGGTTTTTTAGGGTGTCAAGGATACTGCTCATTTCTGTAGCCTGGATATCTGCTGTTGCCATCTCAAATTTGACTCCCTCTCCGAGATGGATCAGTCTCGGGATGATCAGTCCGCACAGGCTGGCAAGTGCCGTTGTGCAGAGAAAATAGATCATGGATGCTGCAGTGATCTTGCCGGTAGTACGTGCGTTTCCGATGGAACAGATTCCAATGACAATGGAACAGAAGACCATGGGAAAGATCATCATGTTCAGGGCGTTCATGTAGATGCTTCCGATCAGACTGGTCACAGTGAGGACAGGTTCAAACCGTCCGGCCAGGAAAAGTCCTGTGAGGATACCCAGGATCAGTCCTGTAAAGATCGCACCGGTAATATGCTTCCGGTACCAGGAATAAAAAGATTTCATTTATGCGTTCCCTCCTAAGATAAATATGTATGGTATGTATAATATAGGAAAATACATGCAGGAAATTATATCATGTGAAAAAAGAAGCGTCAACTAAACCAGGCCAGGATTGCAGGTTCATGTATATTTTGATGGAAAAGGGCTGTTTTTGGATTTTTGTTTGACAAATACATCATAAGTAGTTAAAATTAAAAGCAGTGTGTGAAAGCATTAAAGTATTAATACTGAGTAATTTGTCAGGAGGAATAAAAAAATGGCTGCACCTTATAACCATAGAGCCATCGAAGCGAAATGGCGCACAAACTGGGAGAAAAAGCCGGTAAATGTCAACGACGGCAAGAAACCGAAATACTACTGTCTGGATATGTTCCCGTATCCGTCCGGAAACGGTCTTCATGTAGGACACTGGAGAGGCTATGTGATCTCTGATGTATGGAGCCGCTATAAAATGCTTCAGGGTTATTACCTGATCCACCCGATGGGATGGGATGCTTTTGGTCTTCCGGATGAGAACTATGCCATCAAGATGGGTGTTCATCCGGCAGTATCTACTGCAGCAAACATCAAAAATATCAAACGTCAGATCAACGATATCGCAGCAATCTATGACTGGGATATGGAGGTTAACACAACAGATCCGGATTTCTATAAATGGACACAGTGGATCTTTGTAAAAATGTTCAAAGAAGGTCTTGCATATGAGAAGGAGTTCCCGATCAACTGGTGTCCTTCCTGTAAGACAGGTCTTGCAAATGAAGAGGTTGTAAACGGATGCTGCGAGCGTTGCGGTACTCCGGTTACCAAAAAGAACCTCCGTCAGTGGATGCTCCGCATCACAAAATATGCAGACAGACTTTTAAATGACCTGGACAAACTGGACTGGCCGGAAAAAGTTAAGAAGATGCAGACAGACTGGATCGGTAAATCCTACGGTGCAGAGGTAGATTTCCCGGTTGAAGGAAGAGATGAGAAGATCACCGTCTATACAACAAGACCGGATACTCTTCACGGAGCAACATTCATGGTACTTGCACCGGAGCATGCTCTTGCGAAATCTCTTGCAACAGACGAGACAAGAGAGGCTGTAGAGAAATATATCTTTGATGCTTCCATGAAATCCAATGTAGACCGTCTTCAGGATAAAGAGAAGACCGGTGTGTTCACAGGTACTTATGCGATCAATCCGCTGAACGGCGAGAAGCTTCCAATCTGGCTTTCTGACTATGTACTTGCTGATTATGGTACAGGTGCTATCATGTGTGTACCTGCTCATGATGACCGTGACTTTGAGTTTGCAAAGAAATTCGATATTCCGATCATCCAGGTTATCGCAAAAGACGGTAAAGAAATTCAGGATATGACAGAAGCTTACACAGAGGCTTCCGGAACCATGATCAACTCCGGTGAGTGGAATGGAATGGAATCTTCCGTACTGAAGAAGGAAGCACCGCATATCATCGAGAAGCTGGGTATCGGACGTAAGACTGTCAACTACAAACTGAGAGACTGGGTATTTTCCCGTCAGCGTTACTGGGGTGAGCCGATCCCGATCGTACACTGCCCGAAATGCGGTGCGGTACCGGTACCGGAGGATCAGCTTCCGTTAAGACTTCCGGAGGTAGAAAGCTACCAGCCGACAGGAACCGGAGAGTCACCGCTTGCTGCCATCGACGAGTGGGTAAATACCACATGCCCATGCTGTGGTGCACCTGCAAAACGTGAGACAAATACCATGCCTCAGTGGGCCGGATCTTCCTGGTATTTCCTCCGTTATGTAGATAATAAGAATAATAAAGAACTGGTTTCCAAAGAGAAAGCTGACAAATATCTGCCGGTAGATATGTATATCGGTGGTGTAGAGCATGCTGTTCTTCATCTTCTGTACTCCAGATTCTACACCAAGTTCCTGTATGATATCGGAGCTATTGATTTCGATGAGCCGTTTGTCAAGCTGTTCAATCAGGGTATGATCACAGGTAAAAACGGAATCAAGATGAGTAAATCCAAAGGAAATGTTATTTCACCGGATGATCTTGTAAATGATTACGGATGTGATTCCTTACGTATGTATGAGCTGTTCGTAGGACCGCCGGAACTGGATGCAGAATGGGATGACAGAGGAATCGATGGTGTATCCAGATTCCTGAAACGTTTCTGGAATCTGGCTCTTGACAGCATTGAGAAAGATATCCCGGCTACCAAAGAGATGGAGAAGACCCGTCATAAGATGGTATACGATATCACCAGCAGACTTGAGGCCTTCAGCCTGAATACCGTAGTGTCCGGATTTATGGAATACACAAACAAGCTGATCGCTATCGCAAAGCAGAACGACGGCGCTGTTGACAAAGAAACCATCGAGACAGTTACCATTCTTCTTGCACCGTTTGTTCCTCATATTGCAGAGGAGATCTGGGAGAAGCTTGGTCATGAGGATTCCATTTTCCATGCACAGTGGCCGGCTCACGATGAGGAGCTTATGAAGGATGATGAGATCGAGGTTCCGG
>SKEO01001894.1_pt1 | contig 15526 bp, 14 predicted proteins | sample 4826801 | NCBI WGS metagenome assembly SKEO01 (sample SAMN11008807, study PRJNA524170) | human gut metagenome | biome: Human fecal sample; material: Feces; isolation source: fecal sample from pouch patient p3 | host: Homo sapiens | place: Israel: Tel-Aviv | collected 2016-02-25 | reverse complement strand
CATTTCACTCCGCTCAGGATGACGAAATGCGCCGCGAAGCATAAATAATGGCGATGCCATGAGCTGGCATGCCAGTCACTAGTCACCAGTCACTTGCGACACCTAATCCCTAGCCACTAATCCCTAGCTACTCATCCCTGCTTTCAAACTTTCTGGGGGGTATCCCTTTCCCGTATCGTCATCCCGAGCGTAGCCGAGGGATCTTTCTTGCACTGCGGTCAGTATCACATAAGCACCGGTTCGGAAACGACGCCTTGGTGCTACGTATTTCTGCTTTCACACATCCTTTGTTTAGCGGTCTGCAAGAAAGATTTCTCGCTTCGCTCGAAATGACGATACGAGAGTCTGATATCTCCTAGTCACTCCTAATCCCCAATCCCTAGCCACTCACCTGTACAGGTTCAGTGGGTTCAAAGAGTTCAGCAGGTTCAAAGGGGGAGGTGGCGGCTTCGCCACCTTGTTAGATGATGGTATTCTCGTATCGCAGCCTTCCCCTCGAGGGGAAGGTGCCCCGTAGGGGCGGATAGGGCACAAGCGGCATGAAAGACAGATGAGGAAAGCGGAGAAGTGCGCGGCACATGTGGGAAAAGCGTGAGTCTTAGGCCGCGAATGACAAAGATTTCTCGCTCCACTCGAAATGGCGATACGAGAGTCTGATGTCTCCTAGTCACTAGTCACTCCTAATCCCCAATCCCTAGCTTTCAAACTTCGGGGTTCGGGATTATGGTAGCGGCTTCGCCGCATTATATATGTGTGGCGAAGCCGCCACCACAACCTTGAACCTTGAACCTTGAACCTTGAACCCGAATCTCATTCCTAATTCCCCCTATCTATGCTACAATGTAAAAATATATTCACCCATCCAAGGAGGTCCATCATGTTACAACAGGTATCCATCTTCACGGCGAACCGTCAGGGCGCCCTCTCCCGCATGACATCCATTCTTGCGAAGGAGAACATCAATATTTACACCATGCTCGCCAACGACAGCGCGGAATTCGGCATCGTCCGCCTCATCGTAGATAAACCGGAAGAAGCCGCCTTGATCCTTGAAAAGGAAGGCTACCAGTGCCGCGTCGACCTCATCATCGCCGTCGATATGGGCTCGGACAAGCCGGGTGCCCTCGACCGCATCTTAGGCGACCTTCAGGCAGCCAATGTCATGATCCGCTACCTCTACATTTCCTTCGACCGTGCGACCAGCTCCCCGATCGCCGTCTTCAGCACCACCGAGTCCGAGACCGAAGCCTTTCTCAAAGGAAAAGGCTACAAGCTGGTGGAAGAATTCTGATTGACTGGGGATTAGACGTCAGACATTAGATGTCAGACTTCAGGCTTCAGGCTTTAGACTTCAAGCACAAAAAGACCCGTGATTCCCTCGTTTGAGAATCACGGGTCTTTTTATGCTTGAAGTCTGATATCTGATTTCTGACGACCAGTCACCAGTCACTAACCACCAGTCTCTACTTCCCCAGCACGGCTTCGACCGCTTCCTTGCAGAGGGAGACACCCCGATCCAGATCTTCTCTTGTGATATTGAGCGGCGGATTGAAATAAATGATATCCCCCATCGGGCGAAGCACAAGCCCCAGATCCATGGCCTTTCTGAAAATATGCCAGCCGATACGGCGCGAAGGATCGAAAGCCTTCTTCGTCTTCGGATCCTCGACCAGCTCGATCGCATGGATGAGCCCGATATGGCGGATCTCTCCGACATTCTTGTGACTGCCGAGAGCCTGCATCAGCTTTTCATGCAGGTACTTCCCATTCTCATTCACCTTCGTGAGGATATGGTCACGCTTCATGATCTTGAGGACAGTGAGCGCGATGGCGCAGCCCATCGGATTTCCTGCATAGGTATGGCTGTGGACGAAGGCCTTGTGCGTGCCGAAATCATCATAGAACGCATCGTACACCTTGTCTGTCGTGATGGTGAGAGACATCGGCATATAGCCTGCCGTCAGCCCCTTCGACGTGCAGAGGATATCCGGAGACACGCCCGCATGCTCGATCGCAAAGAGCTTGCCCGTGCGGCCAAAGCCCGCTGCGATCTCATCATCGATCAGGAGCACGCCGTACTCATCGCAGAGCTTTCGAAGCTTTCGGAGATACTCCGCCGGATAGATACGCATGCCGGCCGCGCCCTGCAGGATCGGCTCCACGATGCACGCCACGGTTTCCTTTCCATATTTCTTAAAGGCTGCCTCTGCGTCCTCGAAGCACTCCACGCCGCACGTCTCTCTCGTCTTACCGTATGGACAGCGGTAACAGTCCAGCCCTTTGAAATGAATATTATTCATCAGCATCGGGTGGAATATCTTCGCATACAGATCCATCGAGCCGACCGAGAGCGCCCCGATCGTCTCCCCGTGATACGACTCCGGCAGGCACATGAAGCGCGTCCTCTCCGGATGTCCCGTCTGATACTGATACTGGAATGCCATCTTCAGTGCCGCCTCGACCGCAGACGACCCATTATCATGGAAAGTGAACTTCGTGAGCCCCGCCGGTAAAAGCTCCGACAGCTCACGCGCCAGCTCGATCGCCGGCTTGTGCGTGAAATTTGTGAAAATGACATGCTCCAGTTCATCCACCTGCTGCTTCAGCGCCGCATTGATCTCCGGATTCGCATGCCCCAGAAGATTGCACCACCATGAAGAAATGATATCCAGGTACGCCTTGCCATGCGTGTCATACAGATAGCACCCCTTCGCATGGTCGATCACCACCGGAGGAAATACCTCATTATCCTTCATCTGCATGGCCGGATGCCAGATATACTTCGCATCCTCCGCTTCCCAGTTGATTCCACTCATCAGACTTCTCTCCTTTTACTTTGTTGTTGGTTGTTTGGAAATCGTGTGTACGATTTATGGTTTATGGTTTATGGATTTTCCTCCATCTGAGCAAGCCCTTAGAGAAGGGCCACGCCAAAGGCGCAGGATGGATCCCACGAGCGGTATAAAACCCATGTCGGACAATGCCACCTTTGCCACTGTCTGCCGCAAACTATCCATCACACCTCTTGATACAATCCTTCCAGCACCTTCGGATCGCAATGGAGGATCTCATCCCCCTTCGCGACCTTCGCGATGACAGAGACCCCCGTGATCTCCTCGATCATCTTCACATTATCCTCTTCCATCACGCCGCCCTTCCAGTTGTTCAGGATGATGCCCCGGATCGGAATATTTCTATGGGTGATATATTCGCACGTCGTTACCACATGATTGATCGTCCCCAGCCCCGCATCCGCGATAACAAGCACCGGCAAATGCAGCCAGGAAATGATATCCGACAGATAGTACACCGCCTTCTCATCGTGGCGGATCGGGCACACAATGCCGCCGGACCCTTCCATCGTCACATACGGATACGCCTCCGTCACCCGCTTCCACGCCGCAAGGATCACATCCTTCTCCAGCGGATGCCCCTCAAGACGCGCCGCCAGATGGGGAGACACCGCATGCTGATAGAGATACGACAAGAGCATATCCTCCGGTTCATGGATCCCCGCGAACTCATTCACAAAGCCCGCATCCGATGCAGCGACCGTCGGTGCGCCGCTGATCGCCGCCTTGTAGTAGCCCGTATCATACCCATTCTGACGCATCGTCTTTACCAGAAGCGCCGTCACATAGGTCTTCCCGATATCCGTATCCGTCCCCGTGATAAAAAGTCCCTTGCTCATTGCTATGCCTTCCTTCGTATAAAACGTGACAGGTTTATCCCTTCACCATTGACCATCTACCCAAACGCCATTCATCATCCTGCGCGAAAGAAAATATCATGTGCGGCATGGGACGAGAGCCATGCAGCCTGCGCTGCTCCCTTCCCATGCGCCTCACCTTCACACGGCGTCCGAAAATGCAGAAAGGATCCCTCCGCTATTTCCCTAGCGCCCTCTTCAGACGCGACGCCAGCATCGCTGCCAGAATGCACAGACAGATATCCCCCGGCACCGCCAGCACGAAGCAGTACAGCACCACCGGCCAGACCCCGATCGGCGTCCCCAGGTAGAAATTATTGATGATGTACACATACACCATCCCGAAAAGATACACCACCAGGAGCCCCGCCAGATTGGCAAAAAGAGTCTTGCCGAAAGAGAAGTCCCCGCTCCTCTCTGAGATCCAACCCGTCAGCCATGCACCTGCGATGAACCCGATGAGGTATCCAAACGTCGGCTGGAAAATATACGAAGGCCCGCCGCCCTCCGTAAAGACCGGCACCCCAGCGAGCCCAAGAAGCACATACAGCCCCACCGAGCAAGCCCCGTTCCGGCTCCCCAGGATAAGCCCCGCCAGCGTCGTAAACAAAAGCTGCAGCGTAAACGGACACACCGGCACCGGGATCTTGATAAACGCCCCGATCGCGATCAGTGCTGTAAACAAACCAAAGAGCACCATCTCCTTCGTCCGGCTTCCGCCGGCCAGTGCTGCTTCTCCTCTGATCATCTTCATCGCCTCGATTGTTATACCTATGGATCTGTAAAGTTAACATATATATCATATAACAACTTTTGGTTTTATTCAACATTGACAATTCGGTTAGTTTTAGATTTGGAGTTTCACACGTAGCAATATGAAAGCGAATATGAGCCACTCCAAATCCCGCAGGCCCTTAGAGGGGAACCACACCATCGGTGCAGGATGGATCCCCTTAGCCGTATGAAAGAAATGTTTGACAATCCCACTCTCGCCAACTGCCAGCAGCCAGCCAAAAAAGGCCCAGCCCGCAAATCTGCAGGATGAGCCTTTTGAGTAACGTTTATCCATCGGTCATTGGTTATTGGCTGTTGACCATCCAATCCCAATAGCAAACCACTACCATTTCCATTCCATCATAGCCGCAGCGAAGAGATGGCGATCCGTCTTCTTTTCTTGCACCTGCGCATAGCCGAGTGTTCCTGTGAGATAGCGATTCCCCGAGAGTCTCTGCCGCCCCGTGATACCGATCTCATTCACCGTCGGCGAGACACTCCTATTTCTTTCACGCTCCGTGCGAAGATAGTACAGCCCCATGCTGCGCTCACCCGAGAGATAGTGGTTCACACGCGCATAATATCTCCGCGCATCATTCCCCATATCATCCCCCATGATATCTCCGCTGTACGTCCAGCCCTGCTGGTACGTCCAGTGCGTATACCACACATCCGTCGTCTTCGCCGCCTCGAGCGTCAGATCCCATGAGCCATCTGAAGAAATCTTCGGCAGATACAGCCCCATGCGGTACGCCCACTTCGACGGGAGTCCGCCCGCCTGATCCTCGCCCATAGCCTCCCCATAGACTTGGAAATCTCCATAGCGCAGACGGAAATCGAAACCGCCGATATCATTCCACTTATCATCAGTATCCGCATTCTTCCCCGTCAGCCAATTTCCCCAGTCCGAAGCAGAAAGTCCATTTCCCTTACCGCCAAGCATAGAAACCCGCGACGCCCCGAACGTAAAATGAGACGAAGGCGTCACATCCAAGCGCAGCCCGATAATCCCCGCATCATCGAAATCCTTCACCCCGCGCTTCGCCGCATCCGAGCCGCGGTCCCGATCCGAGAACGCATAGAAACTATGCAGATCCACCTCCCCTAAGAAATGGAAGAAACCTCCCAACTTCACCGGATTCGTCAGATGCGTCTGCACTGACGTGAGCGGCTTCATGTTATTTCCAAGAAGCAAATGGCCACTTGCTCCCTCGCCCCACAGGAGTGCCTCACGCCCTGCTTCAAGCGCCACACTGCCGAGCCGCGTCTTCACATACGCCTCATCCAGAGACACCGTGCCGTCATTATCCTTATCCCAGGCCGCACGCCCCCGGATAGAAACAGCCAGCTCCGACGCCACATTGCCAGACACCTCGGCAGAAACCGCCGCACCGCCATTTCTGCCATACTTGTGCCCATTATGATTCTGAGAGAACGGTGACCAGCTCCCCGACAGCGTCTTAGGCTGGTACGCATACGAAAACGCATCCCCGTGGTGATACGCCATCTCCACCGACACCCCCCGGAGCCGCACATCATCCGCCAGCTTCCCGCCGGAAAGCGCCTCGACCTCCGGCGCCACATACACTTCCAAAGCCGCCATCTGATCCGCCAGGTAAGGCGCCATCGGCCGTTCCTTCGCTGCCTCCTTCGCCTCCAGCACCCAGCGCGCCAGCTGCATCCGGCTATACGGCTTCGCCCCATTCGGGAGCGACTTCACATAGCCCATCCCCGAAAGCTTATCCAGATACTGATAGTACACACTATCCACCGGCACATTCGCCGTCGTCTGATCCGCCGCAGAAACCAGCGGCTCCCCCAACAAGGAAAGCAGTGCTACGACTATGAATTTTTTAGAAATGGACATAAAAATCCCCTCACTTGTACTCATACAATTTTTATTTATTATAGCACAGGAGAGGGGAAATTTTCGTTGTTTATTGCTGTTTGTTTGTCGTTTTAAAAAGGGCTTTAAAGTCTATGCTTGAGGTTTAGGATTTCCTCATCTTAGCAGCCCCTTCTCCAAGGGCGAACGCGTCTAACTCCCGTCTCTCATGACACCAAACAGTCTTGCATGACAGCTGAGCAGCCCCTTAGAGAAGGGGCTCGCCTTAGGCGCAGGATGGAGTACCCCCAGGAAACTCAACTCGACGAAAGGGTAAGCATGACATATGCACTAAGCCCCTCCCATATCCCCTACCGCCTCTCCATCCATTTTCTCAAGACAAAAGCTACTGCCACCCCCAATATCACCCCGCATGTATCGATCGCGACATCCGTCATCTGACTGCTACGTCCAAACGAAAAAAGCTGTAGCGTCTCATCAATGCAGGCAATGAGGACCCCCAGTGCCACCACATCCCTCGCCCGCCCACGCCTATTCAGTGCGCTGAGCACCAGCGAGAGAAAAAATCCAAGAGCCATGTACTCCGTCACATGCGCTGCCTTCCGGATCTCATACATCGTGACATGAGAAATCCCAGGAATCACTGAAAGCGTCGATTGCACCAAATCCAGTACCCACCGGCTCTCCACCGATGAATGCGTTGCATCCTGAAGCGAATTTCCCCAAATGAAAGCGATGAGGATAGCCGTCATGAGCAAAAACACATATTTTTTCATACAGACCGTCTACTTCCTGACTCTTTAAACATCAACAGATCCAGCTTATAGAAAAAGGAATCTCTGCATGATCCATAAGGCTCTTGTACTTGTGTACAATACTTTCCAATCACTCTGATTTGGACACATTTCCATCTAGAATATCCTGTATCTCTTTCCGTGTACTGTGAACCCCTTCTATATCATTGATCGCTTTTACCTCATCCAAGATACTAAGTAAAGTGAATTGATGCAAAATGACAGGCGGGACGCTATTCACCAAGTATAAAAAGCGCTCATAAGCCGAATAGATTTTTTCTGTCTCAAGAGCATATTCCCTCGTGTAATAAAAAAATGCCGGATATGCATTCTTTCTATGATACCGCCGGATGCTGATTCCAAATTGAAAGGTAAAAGGTGCGTGATACCTCGCTTCATAAATCTCCTCATATCATGCAGGCATCGCGTAATATATTTTGGTCAACGTCATACCATCGCCTTCTCCCATTTCATTTTCAAAAAAGCCCTTTTTTGAAAACATGCATCACTTTCATTTTCAAAAAGCAGCTTTTTGGAAAATAAAATCGTCTTATGCCTTTGACAATTTATCTATAGACACTATAACGAGCCGATTGCCAAGACCACGTTTTGAAATTTTAGGCACGCTTCACGACTCTGCAACAGCTCTTCCTCCGGTGTAATAACTATTCATCAGGTGGAGGCGGCAGGTAGCAGAGCCCGAGCGATCCCCCCAATAACTCCCATTGCCATTGTACCGATAGATACCCACTAAATCATACGCTGAGAAACTTGGGCCTCCCCACCAATTCGGCGAAAGCCCCCCAAGGGAAAAACATCTGATCAAGTAGGCCACCTTTCTCCCCCCATTTTCTCTCCAAAATCTGAGTCAAATGCGCGAAGGGCATGCTGCAAGAGTTCTTGCTTCCACTTGCGCACTATACCGGAGGACAGATGAAAGTCAGCGCAGATGACGCGCCCTGACTTATTCTCACCCTCAAGGAAACGCTGGTCTGCATCTGTGAGAGCATTATAAAATGCCATCCTGCCTAGCTCTATCAAAAAAGATATTAAAATTGCTGCAGCGCTTCAAGGAGTTATCCGCAGTTTCTATAAAATTCCAACTTTCTTGATAGTCCGCCCCGCCCAAGGCTATGTGAGGAGAATCAAAAAAACGCACAAGGCTTTGCGGATCCTTCATGAGCTCCTCTTCCTTTTCATCCGCCCACTTTACTTTTTCCTCTCGGGAAGCATTTGGCTGGTCGTAGAAGACAGGTTCCAAATTCATTGACATATAATATATCTCATAGGGAACCGAGCGGTAGACTTTGGAAAGAGTTCTGAGTTTATTCACCTTGGCCTGCTTTAATTGGTTTCTTCGAATCATATCATCCGTATTTCTCGTCCAGATGCCTTGCTCAGAATCATAAAAAATACGACGATCCGCCCCCAAAAGCGTCGAACTCAGGCTCATATCCAAAATCTGCGAATCAGGAATGAAAGCTGCGTCTGAATCGATGATATGCACCACTTTATAGAAGTCTTTAGCCTGAAAGTGCTGCCTTCCTGCAAAATATCTCACCCGATTTCCTACTTCCTTTGCAATAGCAGAAGAATCGATCCGATAGTCTGCTGTCACATCCCCATCCATGATTTCAAATTGGATGTTATTCTTGCCGATGAGTCGCGTCATCGCCATAGCCAGAGATGTCCTATCCGTAATCCCTTCCACCAGAAAAAGCAGTACCTTTAGTCTTGCTGGCATACGCCCTCCTTGCTGACGGGTCGAGCCAGCCGTTTCAACGCATACTCAATGGCGATATTATTTGTCCTCTCGTACAAAGGCTCCGGCGTCCCGCCCAATTGAATATCTCCATAATAAACAGAGCGGAGATTGTTATTGGGCTTAATATTTTTCAAGCGAACATAGCGATTTTTCGGATTCACCGTCGTGAAAATGATAGATTCCTTCGACAGCGTCTCCAGCGGACGCAGATTGTGCGAGGTAAAAATCAGCTGCCCCTTCCCGGAACTCGCAAAAATAGCCAGAAGCTCTCCCAAGAGATACTCGAAAATCCCCGCATCCAGTTCATCTACCACAAGAGTGATAGAGCAATCCGCATACGCAGCAATAAGCATACTCAGTATCGCCACGATTTTCTTGATTCCCTCGGATTCATACCGGAGCGGCACCTGGCTTTTACTGCGAATAGACATCGCTTCCAGTGCCAAACCTTCTTTCCCATCCGGCAGTACCTGCTCCCCCATATCTTTTAACTCCAGCTGCAGGTGAGGTATCATCTCACCCAATACCGGATTCATCATCGCGATCACTTTTTTTAGCGGCTCATACAGCTCTTTCGGCATGACCGTTGGCCTATCCAGTAAAAATAAAACCACGCCAGCGTCCAGCCTGTGCTGCATCTTATTTTCTACACGGAAATACAACGGGATTCCCGCATTCATATTGATCGGCCCCCAGCCGCGCGTATCGATCACATACAAATATTTCTGCCCATACGTCCGAAGCGCCCGGCAGACACTCCCAAGCTCCCCGCCTTCATCAACGAACAAGGAGAATGCATCATGAGAGAACAGAAAAGAAGTACACTGCTTCCGGGCCAGACTTTTCGCTACCAGCAGATCAATCAGTTTCTCCTTCTTATCCCCTGTCATTTTCCTTATCAGACTTTGTGGAGAAAAAAGGACTTCCACATCCTGATCCTGCATGATCAGCGTATGCTTTCTCCCCCATCTTCCCCCATCAAAAGAAGAAATCTTCAATTCTTCCTGGCTGACATACACCCCCAGCCTTTTTTCATTTCCGCCCCTATGTTCTACCTCGGTATCGTCAAATTCCTCTTTACGAAGCGTCACCTTGTACTCAGCATAGTACATCCTCCCATCACAACGCAACTGAAAAGCCGCCATCATCCCAGCTTCCATTTTCCCCTCCGTGATATAGGGCAACGCTTCATGCCGCAGAGACTCTCCCTGTAAAATCATTTTCAAAAGCTTCATGGCGTGGACAAATGTCGTTTTCCCTGAACCATTCTGCCCATAAATTCCCAACACATCCGCTTTGCAGTCTGGCATCCACTTCCCTTCTTTAGAAGAAAGCGTGATCGTCCCATATTCGACATTCTGCAAGTTTATAATGTCTACCCTTTTCAGCCTGATCCATTCGGTCATTTCCCTTGCACCTCCTTCGAATAGATTACTACCTTAACGCATTCCGGTCAACAAAATAGTAACAAAATGTTACCAATTTGTTAATTTCATTCATCAAATGACTGTTTCATCAAAGAAGTGCTGATTTGTCGAAAGCACCACTTGAAAGGAACCACACGCCAATGTGAACTGCCAGATGAATGAGCATCTGACCATTCTTTCTCTTTAGATTTACCCGCTTTCATCTCAGAATCTGAGTCAAATGCGCAAAAGCGCATGCTACAGGAATTCTTGAATCCACTTACGCACCACGCGAGCTGCCATAAAGTCGGCACAGATGGCATTCTCCTCCTTGTCCCTGGATAATGGTCAGAAGCATCTTGCTTTTGAACTCTGCGTTGTACTTTTTCTTAGGCTTGATAGTGATTTGATCTAAGAAAACACGGATTATGCCACAAGAACGCACTTATAATTCATGGAGCTGGTTTGAATCTATGGGGCCATTATATATTCATTACCATTTACAACTACAAATGCAATTTCTGTAATCAAATCAATATCAATATCAATCCTACTCTTCATTTTCCTGCTTTTCTTGCTCTATCTTCAAAGAATCAACATAATTAAACTTTAATGTATTACAGTAAGTGCCGTCATTCCAGCCAAAAGTATAACATGTTAGAATATTAGGTCTCTCACTGTACATATTTTTATACCAAAATGTTATCTTTGTATCTTCAAACTCTACCATCACGTTATCTATCTTTTTCAGTGGAATAGTGCTTCTAAGTACCAATTCATAGTAGTCCCTATCCTTGTAAAACCTCTTCCATTCATCTACCTTAATTTTAAACGTTCTATCTTTCTGATCGATATCGTTGCAGTTGCATTGAACAGTTATCGTCAAATCAACATTCATTTTCATTAAAGCAGGAACATAAAAATTGACATACGATTGAATTCCATATTTTTCAACATCATCCAATGCCCCTATGTAATACTTTGTCATTCGCTTCTGTGGATCCCCAGCAACTGGTTCAAAATTTTCGTGAATCTCCATAAATGAAACCACGGAAAAAGACCGCATGGACAAAATATCTAACTTCTCACCGATTGATGGCAATTGGCTTTTTAATTCTGAATTTTCTAAAAAACATGGATAAAATATACTTGGCGGTTGCGGATATTGTATTCGATTACGTTCTATAAATATGCTTTTCAAGAATTCCCTTCGTTTATGTGTAATTTTATCAAAAAGAGAATCGCTGATACGTGTCCTGTTTGCTTTAATTCCAATACCCACTAAAAAGAAAACTATTAACAACCATAACCATATAGAAACCACTTGCCGCACGGCTAATAGTGGAACAACTAATGTAAAACATATAAAAGTCGTCATCACCAAAAACTGTATGGAAGCGCTGAAAAATTCAACCGTGTTCAACAACTTCGCATATTGGCTTTTTAAACTCTCTCCTTCCTCAAAATTTTGCTTATAAGATTTCACTACATTCATTAGATGTAGCCGCCTCATCATGAATTCATCTAAAGTAAAAACATTTTGATTCGCAATTGATACCATTTCATTTAGTCGCTGACATAACATAGATTCCCTATTATCTATTTTCTGCATAGGAAAAATAGACATCAATGCTAGCATCGCACCAAGAATCGCAGCAACACCTATAATAAAAGCAGCCAGCGCATACAAGAAATTAAATATATCAAAATCCCCCATATTGGATTCTCTCCCTATTTATATCATAAGATATCTATGATAAGTCTTGATGTTAGTAAACAATATCATAAGCAACTATCTAGATAAAATTCTACTTCTATAAAAATTATACCATAATAACAAAAGTCCGGAATATAATGGCCGCTACTACCGCCTCCCGGACTTTTAACTCATATCTTTTTTCTTACGCTACCAGCAACTATCTACCGTTAACCAACTCAATCTCGCTCAAACAGATCTCTGGTATAAACCTTCCCTCTCACATCATCCAGCGAGTGATCATAGCGATTCGCAATGATGCCATGGCTCTGCTCCTTGAACTTTGCCAGGTCATTCACCACGATACTACCGAAGAAAGTTGAACCATCTTCCAGCGTCGGTTCATAGATGATGACCTGCGCGCCCTTCGCCTTGATGCGTTTCATGACGCCTTGGATGCTGCTCTGGCGGAAATTATCCGAATTCGACTTCATCGTCAAACGATACACGCCGATCGTCATTGACTCTTCCTGACTCGGATCATACTCACTGTTGTCGTGGTAGTAACCTGCGATTTCCAGCACCTTATCGGCGATATAGTCCTTTCTCGTCCGATTCGACTTCACGATCGCCTCGATCAGATTCTCAGGCACGTTCTCATAATTTGCCAGAAGCTGCTTTGTATCTTTTGGCAGGCAATAACCCCCATAACCAAAGGACGGATTGTTGTAAAATTCACCGATTCGTGGATCCAGACAGACACCATCGATAATTTCTTCTGTCTGAAATCCTTTCATTTCTGCATAGGTATCCAGTTCATTGAAATAGGAAACCCGCATGGCCAGATAGGTATTGGCAAAGAGTTTCACCGCTTCCGCTTCCGTGAATCCCATGAAGCGGGTAGGAATGTTTTCTTTGATGGCTCCTTCCTGAAGAAGAGAAGCAAAGTCATGAGCTTCCTTCACCAGCCTTTCGTCCTTCAAATCCGTACCCGCGATGATGCGGCTGGGATACAGGTTATCGTAGAGAGCCTTGCTTTCGCGGAGAAACTCCGGACTGAAGATGATACTCTTCTTTCACGGATGGCTTTCGTATAGCCTACCGGAACGGTAGACTTAATCACCATAATAGCATGGGGATTGTACTTCATTACCAGCTTAATCACTGCTTCTACGGAAGAAGTATCAAAGACATTCTTCTGGGAATCATAGTTGGTAGGTGTCGCGATGATGACGAAATCGGCATCCCTGTAAGCAGCTTCTGCATCCAGCGTGGCAGTCAGATCCAAATCCTTCTCTGCCAGATACTTTTACATAATCATCCTGGATGGGAGACTTACAATGGTTTACCATGTCTACCTTTTCAGGGATAATATCCATCGCTGTCACATGATTGTGCTGTGACAAAAGGGTGGCTAAAGAAAGACCTACATAACCGGTACCGGCAACTGCAATATTCATTTTTATTCTCCTTTTCTGTTAAACCTTTTTACTTTTGATTTGATATTGGGATTATATTAAGAGTGTAGATGCAAAATTACTTTCCTGAATTAAAAGCAGAAGAAAAAAGGAAAGAACGCTAGGCTCAGCCTTGCATATACTGGAATCTCATATGCCTGATTCACAGGAATATAAAAATCCGGATAAATGTAATCCCCATTTTCTGCGCTTACCTTTTTCTCTAACTCTTCAAGATTATCTAAACGTTTTTTCAAAGTCACCATTTCTGACGAATAATAAGAATAATCTTGATTTGGTGTTGGATTTTCTAATTTAAAATTCGTACTAGGATCCCCTTTTATTCCTATAGTATCTCCCGGTTTCACACCAAGCTTATCCTCATTCTCTAGTAAGCCAATTTCACCTTGACAAATTTTATAGATACTCTTCGCTATATCTAAATATGATTTACAAGTATTTAATGAATTTACATCGGTGTTAAATACGGAAAAATCACCCCCAGTATCAGTATATCCTAAATCATAATAAATATAGCTCAGCCTATAGAGGACTGACAAAAGTTCATACTTATACTGATTAGCTTCATCATCATGGATGGATTGACTAATATAATGGCACAAATAACTAAGCAATAAATAGTTCCTGTCCTTATCCAATTCTTCTATTTTCACTTCATCTACCGCATCAATAAAAAGATTCGACTTTCGAACAGACTGCCCCATTTCAACCCCAAACGGTAATAATGCAATCCCAACCATTATAATCATTGCCAAAGCGAAATTCCTGACAGAATTTTTTAAGGCAAGTGCCAGATATACTGCTCTTCCCCAGCCTAAAACACATCCAATCCAAATAGCCAAAGATAAAAATGCTCCAATTAGCACCATTAAATAATCCTGCAGCGCCATTTCCCCAAAAATCCGCACTACATCTAATAACTCGGTATTTTGTAATGAGGCTTTGGCATTTCCAAAAAAGATATTAAGTACCAACAGTCCTCTGGAACTGAAAAAAGTAAAAACAAGATTAATTATATCAGCTAATATTATATAGGGTAAATAAAATACACTAGCATATTGGACACAACCAAGAATCCTTAAAAAATATGACTCTTCGCTCTTTTTCTGAAGTTTCCACATCAGGATCAAAGAGAAGATGATTGTTCCTAAAAATAAAGACAGAAAGCTATAGATAGGCCAATACAAATGGTTTTCAATATCATGTTTGAAAACCACATTTGCAATATCGCTACCACCGACATTGTAGGAAAACAATTCCAAAAGAAGCAAATTGATAAGCCAAAACAAAGAAGGTGTAAGGCATCTATCCTTTTGGGCTCCATTAGGATAAATGGCCTGTGGAGTTTTCCACATCATTATAACAGTATAACAATATCGGTAGATACATAGACTGATATAATCAAATAATTTTTCTAGAAAGTTACCAGAATCTGGCTTTTTGAACTGATTCATCGACATCCTTAGCCTCCCTGTTTCGTAATGCCCACACATATCGTAAAATATTCATCCAAAATGGCATTTGATAGTACAATGTACTTTATAATTCAGAACAATCAATTAATTTCCCGTCAAATATCTGAGAACTTTCACTCCCAAAACGACTTCTGAAAGAGCAAGAGTAATAATCATGGTTCCTATAAAATTAATAACTCCATGTGCAATCGGTGGAACAGCACCATTCAGCCAGGTAATAAAGAAATAAATGACCTGCTGGTGCAGCAAATAAACGATCATGGTTCTGTGAGACAAATATTTGAAAATCGGCATCTGTCCCCATTTATACCGGCCGGACCATTGAACCAGTATGGAAAAAGCACTGAAAGCGCCGAATAAATTAAGTAAAAATCTGAAGACAAAATACCCTGCCTTATATATGCCGGTCATCTGCCCATGGATAATGAACAAAAAGGAAAACAGGAGAAGATCTACGTAAGTGTCAAGTTTTCCTCGGTAATTCATTTGACTGTCGATAATTACTATCTCCGTGGCTTCGGTTTAATCAGTATTTCTGTATCGCTCTGGCAAGTCTTCCCATGGGGGAAGAAGAAGCTCCATA
>SKEO01001878.1_pt1 | contig 15645 bp, 17 predicted proteins | sample 4826801 | NCBI WGS metagenome assembly SKEO01 (sample SAMN11008807, study PRJNA524170) | human gut metagenome | biome: Human fecal sample; material: Feces; isolation source: fecal sample from pouch patient p3 | host: Homo sapiens | place: Israel: Tel-Aviv | collected 2016-02-25 | reverse complement strand
ATCTTGTATTTTTTTGGTTTTTCGATCTTTTGTTTTGTATTTTTTGAGTATTTTGGTGCTTTAATCTTGTTTTTGTGTCTTTCTTGGTTTGTTGTTTTGTATGCATGTCATTTCTCGACACAAAAGATCGTATAAATAGATATTTCCAAAATAAAACACTGTGATACTTTATTGGCAGATACAGATTGCTATGAGCGGTTTGCACCTATGTTTGGTCAGGTTGATGTGGATACGCTTTCAAAGGCTATGTCGCAATGAGAGATAATTACTTTTTTCTTAGTAAGAGCCAGAATGAGTCTTTGATGCCAGGAAAGATGTCGGAATTGCATTTCTGGTTACTGATAGAAATTTCTCCTATCCATAGTGAGAAAATTATTCTTGCACTTAAGGATTTTCTGGTTATGGGTTATTCCAGAAAAGAGGTCTGTGAGCGCCATAATATATCTTCAGGATATTTTTCCGGGGCTCTTGGAAGGATACAGCGCGTTAATGTAACAATTATCCAACTGCTCCCATTCTATATTAAAGTAACATCACCGACACATTTCAGTAATGTAAGTTAAAAAACTGATTTTGTGATAATAAAACATCTGTTGGTTTTTTTACGGATAATAAGGAACAGAGCCGTTCTTTGAACGGACCGCCACTCTGTTTTTTATTTTTTTAGAAAATATTAATTTGATGTTTTTTAATTTGTATGAGGTTGGTATTAGCGCATTTGTATATGGTGTGCTAATACCAACATTCATCAGATATGTTGGGTTTTGTAATTTGAATTGGTTAATAAACTCAAGGAATAGCTAATGAAAATGATTAAAACTGTTATGGCTGGCGCAGTTGCAATGGCTCTGGTTTCTTTTGGTGCTAATGCAGCAAATCAGGGACAGGGTATTGTTAACTTCAAAGGTACTGTAATTGATGCTCCGTGTGGTATTGCACCGGAATCTGCGGATCAGTCGATCGACTTTGGTCAGATCTCTAAATCTCATCTGAATGCCAATGGTATTTCTGTGAAGAAAGATCTGAACATCAAGCTGGTTAACTGCGAACCAAATAAATCTGTCAAAGTGACCTTCACTGGCGCAACTCTGTCTGGTGACAATACAGCTCTTGGCACGGCTGGTGATACCGGTACTGCTGTGGTGATTTCTGGCCAGGATGGCAAGCTGGTTCAGTTTGGCTCTGAAGGTGCAGCCCAGAGCCTGAAAGAAGGCGATAACACACTGCATTATTCTTCCTGGGTCAAAGCCGCATCTGAAGGTTCTGCAAAAGAAGGTGACTTCACCGCTGTAGCTAACTTCAATCTGGCCTACGAGTAATCACCCCTCTCCGGTTTTTAACCGTCAGATAAGCAGGGGCGTCAGCCCCTGCGATTACCGGTAAAGAATAAGGAATACTGCATGTTCTGGCGCATGATCCTTTCGGTAACATTTTTCCTGTGTGCAGCGGCTCAGGCTGCGCCATCGCCCTCCTTTCCGCCGCCGGGGATGACCCTGCCGGAGTACTGGGGAGAGGAGCATGTCTGGTGGCATGGTCGGGCGAGTTTTAAGGGGCAGGTGATTGCTCCGGCCTGCACACTGGCCATGGAAGATACCTGGCAGGCGATTGATATGGGGGAGACCCCGGTTCGTGATTTACAGGACAGTTTTGCCGGTCCTGAAAAGAAATTCCGTCTGCGGTTGCGTAACTGTGAGCTGGCGGGAACGGGCAAGCGGGTTTATACGGCGAGCCGTGTCCGGGTGACCTTTGATGGTCTGCAGGGCGAAACGCCTGACAAATTCTCACTGACCGGTCAGGCAGAAGGTATCAATCTGCAGATACTGGATAACCAGGGCTATCCGGCCCGTGTCGGTAAAGTGATGCCGCCGTTATTGCTGAACGGAAATGAAGAGGGGCTGGATTATACCCTGCGGGTTGTCCGTAATGGTCAGCCATTAAAGGCGGGAGATTATTATGCCGCATTACGTTTTAAGGTGGATTACGAATAACAGGGTGAACAGAAATAACAACCGGTAACAGACGGAAGCTTCCCGGTATTTAATTAACTATTCCGACAGAGGAACTGAAATTAAATCCTGCATGCAGGAGGGGGACACTTTGTCTTTATTTCCGGGAGCAGTCTGTATTAAAGGTGGTGGCTGATAATGAAAAATAATACCTCTTTTGCTGTTAACGGCATTACATATGCGCTGCTGCTTTCCCTGGCAGGCGCGCCGGCTTATGCCGTCGACTTTAATACAGATGTTCTGGATGCAGCAGACAGACAGAATATTGATTTTTCCCGGTTCTCTCAGGCGGGATATATCATGCCCGGGCAGTACCAGATGGAAATTATGGTGAATGACCAGGGGATATCACCGTCGGCATTTCCGGTGACGTTTCTGGAGCCGCCGGTTTCCGGTCAGGACGGAAAGAAGCCGTTACCGCAGGCCTGTCTGACGCCGGAGATGGTCAGCCGGATGGGGCTGACGGCGGCTTCTCAGGAGAAGGTCACATACTGGAATAACGGGCAGTGTGCGGACCTCAGCCAGTTGCCGGGGGTGGAGATACGCCCGAATCCGGCTGAAGGGATGCTGTACATCAATATGCCGCAGGCCTGGCTGGAGTATTCCGACGCCTCCTGGCTGCCGCCGTCCCGCTGGGATAACGGTATTCCGGGGCTGTTGTTTGACTACAACATCAACGGGACGGTGAACAAGCCGCACAAGGGAAAGCAGTCACAGTCACTGAGCTATAACGGGACAGCGGGTGCCAACTTCGGTGCCTGGCGTCTGCGCGCGGACTATCAGGGTAACCTGAATCACACCACCGGCAGCGGGCAGGGAACGGACAGTCAGTTCACCTGGAGTCGTTTCTACATGTACCGCGCCATCCCGCGCTGGCGCGCAAATCTCACACTGGGTGAGAACTACATCAATTCTGAGATTTTCAGCTCCTGGCGCTATACCGGTGCCAGTCTGGAAAGTGATGACCGCATGCTGCCGCCAAAACTGCGCGGTTATGCACCGCAGGTCTCAGGGATTGCGGATACGAATGCGCGCGTCGTGATTTCGCAGCAGGGACGCATCCTCTATGACTCCACCGTGCCGGCAGGTCCGTTCACCATTCAGGACCTGGACAGCTCCGTGCGTGGTCGTCTGGATGTTGAGGTTATCGAGCAGGACGGGCGGAAAAAAACGTTCCAGGTGGACACGGCATATGTGCCGTATCTGACCCGTCCGGGCCAGATTCGTTACAAGCTGGTTTCCGGCCGTTCGCGTAACTACGAGCACACCACGGAAGGCCCGGTCTTTGCTGCCGGTGAGGCATCCTGGGGTATCAGTAACAAGTGGTCACTTTACGGTGGCGGTATCGTTGCCGGGGATTACAACGCCCTGGCAGTGGGTCTGGGCCGGGACCTGAATGAGTTCGGTACGGTATCTGCTGACGTGACCCAGTCCGTGGCCCGCATTCCGGGAGAAGAGACGAAGCAGGGTAAATCCTGGCGTCTGAGCTACTCCAAACGTTTTGATGACGTGAATGCGGATATCACCTTTGCGGGTTACCGCTTCTCTGAACGCAATTACATGACGATGGACCAGTACCTCAATGCCCGTTACCGGAATGACTTCACGGGACGTGAGAAGGAGCTGTACACCGTCACGCTCAACAAGAACTTCGAGGACTGGAAGACCTCGGTCAACCTGCAGTACAGCCATCAGACCTACTGGGACCGCCGGACATCTGATTATTACACGCTGTCGGTTAACCGTTACTTCGATGCCTTCGGGTTTAAAAACATTTCCCTGGGGCTGTCCGCATCCCGTTCGAAATACCAGAACCGGGATAACGATTCGGCATTTGTACGTCTGTCCGTGCCGTGGGGAACCGGTACGGCCAGCTACAGCGGCAGCATGAGCAATGACCGTTACACCAATACCGTGGGGTACAGCGACACGCTGAACAAAGGGCTGAGCAGTTACAGCCTGAACGCCGGTGTGAGCAGTGGCGGTGGTCAGCCATCGCAGAGTCAGATGAGCGCGTACTACAACCACAGCAGTCCGCTGGCCAACCTGTCAGCGAATTTCTCTGCCGTGGAGAACGGTTACACGTCATTCGGTATGAGCGCATCCGGTGGTGCAACGATTACCGCGAAAGGCGCGGCCCTGCATGCAGGGGGCATGAACGGAGGAACCCGGCTGTTGGTGGACACCGATGGTGTCGGAGGCGTGCCTGTCGACGGCGGCCGGGTCTCCACCAACCGGTGGGGCATTGGTGTGGTGACGGATGTGAGCAGCTATTACCGCAACACCACCTCAGTGGACCTGAACAGGCTGCCGGAAGACATGGAAGCCACCCGCTCGGTGGTGGAATCGGTCCTGACGGAAGGGGCCATTGGTTACAGGGAGTTTGAAGTCCTGAAAGGAAGTCGCCTGTTTGCCGTGCTGCGTCTGGCAGACAACAGTCATCCGCCGTTTGGTGCCAGCGTGACAAACGCGAAAGGCCGTGAGCTGGGGATGGTGGCAGACAGTGGTCTGGCCTGGCTGAGCGGGGTGAATCCGGGTGAAACCCTGAATGTCGGCTGGGACGGCCGGACACAGTGTGTGGTGGATATCCCGGCAAAACTGGACCCGGCACAGCAACTGCTGCTGCCCTGCCGTAAGGCGAACTGACGAAACGAGGGGCTGGACTGCCGGTCATCTTCACTGGCCGGCAGTCAGTAACCCCGTACAGGCATAAATCGATAAGTAGACGGTGTTGCACCACAGATGACACCGGAGCCAGAACTGAGAGAAGAAAAGATGCTGAAAATGAAACCGGCGCTGAAAAAAACGCTGATGGCGGTAGCGTGCCTGAGCGCAGTACCGGCAGCCCAGGCTGCCATCTCCCTGGACCGTACGCGTGCGATTTTTAACGGTGGTGAGAAATCGATGACGCTGAATGTGGCCAATGACAACAAACAGCTTCCGTACCTGGCGCAGGCATGGATAGAGAATGAGAAGCAGGAAAAAATCACCACCGGACCAATTGTGGTCACTCCGCCGGTGCAGCGTCTTGAGCCGGGAGCCAAAAGTATGGTCCGTCTGGCCAGCACCCCGGATATCAGCAAACTGCCACAGGACCGGGAATCCCTGTTCTACTTCAACCTTCGTGAAATTCCTCCGAAGAGTGATAAGGCGAATGTACTGCAGATAGCTCTGCAGACCAAAATCAAGCTGTTTTACCGCCCGAAAGCCATTGAGGCGAAACCCAATGCAGTCTGGCAGGACCAGCTGGTGCTGAACAAAACCAGCGGAGGCTACCGGATTGAAAACCCGACACCGTATTACGTGACGGTGATTGGCCTTGGCGGCAGTGAAAAACAGGCGAAGGAAGGCGAGTTTGAGGCCGTGATGCTGGCACCGAAGTCCACGCAGACGGTGAAATCAGGAACATACAGCACGCCGTACCTGAGCTACATCAACGACTACGGCGGACGTCCGGTTCTGCAGTTCAGCTGCAGCGGAGACCGTTGTACGGCGGTGAAGAAATAAGCGCGCAGTAACAGGATTAACCGGAGGTGCCGGAGATGAACAGGACAACAACAGGGCTCTGTCTGGCTGCATTGCTGGTGAGCTGCAGCATGAACAGTGTGCTGCGGGCAGATGAGCTGGTCATGCGGGATAACTTTTTTGTGGCAGATGAGACCCGTCACCAGTGGGTGAATGAGCACAATGGCCGTACCGGGATGCTGACAGTCAGTGGTGCGCTGCTGTCATCCCCGTGCACGCTGGAGACGAATGAGGTGGAACTGCCATTACAAAAAAGCACGGAAGGCATCATGACGCGTTATGCGCTGAAGCTGAATCTGCAGGGGTGTGGTGACGGTGGTGCGGTGACCTCTGCCACTTCAGTGGCGGGGCGTGACAGCATGATGGTGATGCAGAGTGCCCTGCTGACGGGAGTGGAGGATGGTGTGCTGCAGCCGGAGCAGCGGATGGTCAGCACGGGGCGTGCGGTTGTGTACGGTGGTGCGAATCAGTTCACTTACTGGCTGAGTGAGGCACAACAGCAGGCACTGGCGGGTCAGCAGGCGACAGACCGTGCGCAGGGGAAACCGTATATGAACCCGCGGGACAACACGGCCCTGTTGCGTCTGCGGCTGGATTATGAATGAGGGGAGAACAGTGAATAAAAACAGAATGCACGGAGCGTTATTCAGTGTCCTGTTATCGGCGATATTCCTGCCTGTATCCGGTTATGCCTCGGAACTGGGATTTAAGGGCAATCTGCTGGACAGACCCTGCCAGATTGACCCGTCTTCGGCAGCACAGGATGTGACGTTTATGGATACGGCGACGCGTCTTTATCATGTCTGGCCCGGCAAAAGTTATGAGGAGAAATTTCAGATAAAGCTGGTTAACTGCCATGCCACCACGATGGGAAAGGTGGTGGAACTGACATTTAAAGGCGCAGAAGAGCCGAAGCTGCCCGGATATCTGCAGGTCAGCGGTGTGAACAGCGGGAAACTGGGGATAGGTATTATTGATACTGACGGCAGCAGCCTTCTGAAGCTGAATCAGGTTCATAACGGCGGGCAGGGGAATAAGGTGGAAAAGGACAGTGTGACTCTGAATTTTAAGGCGTTTGTACAGGCCACATCAGAAGCCATTGCAGATAAGGCGGTTCAGCCGGGAGATTACACTTCCACGGCAACATTTGAACTTTTATATAAGTGATAAAACAGGAGTTCTTGTATGAAAAAGAAAATGACGGGAATTATGTTATTTACAGCATTATTTATGTCTGCCTACGCGCAGGCAGCGGATAATCTGCAGTTTAAGGGTAAATTAATTATCCCGGATTGTACCATTAATAATGGCAATCCAATAGAAACGGATTTTGGTGACATTGAGATACAGACTATTGTGGCTAAAAATACCGGTTATCACTGGAAGTCCCTGAATATTCCTGTTGACTGTCCGTATACACTTGGGACACCAAAAATCAAACTGACAGGAAATCAGGCCAGTTTTTATAAAAATAGTATAAAAACATCCAAGTATGATCCTGAGAAACTGGTGATTTATTTCCGACAGGGAACCGCTGATAACAGAGGTGCGTTGATTGATCTCGGAAGCTATCACAACCTGGCTACGGATGCTATTACTGGTTCCGGAACAAAAAGAACGGTTCGTATTACTGCGGGCGTTGGACGGGAACAGGGTATGGAGTTATTAACTCCGGGGCCATTCACAGCCTCTGCAAATATGGAAGTCCGTTACGAGTAATTAACTGCCCGGGCTGATTTTATGTTAACCGCAAATAAACATTCTTTAAAACGCATTGTTATTGTTTTCTCGTTTTTGCTGGGGAGCATGGTCAGTCTGTTGTTTTTTCTGACCGGAACAGCCCGGGCTGCTGAGGGAGAAGGTCTTCCCGGTATTCTGCGTTATGCCCGGGAGCAGGAGATGAAACAGGCTGACGGGAATAAGCAGTCACAGGTGGCAGAGCCGGAAAGAGCTTATGTGGCCGGCGCTGAATTAAAGCGCCGCCTTACCCGCAGTGAAACGGAATTGCGGCAACTCAGGAAGGAGAACCGTCAGCTTCGTGAGCAACTGAAACAGGCCTCAGCGGTGGATGACAGCAGGGAGGTTTCAGACCTGAAAAAACGGCTTCAGGAGCAGGATGCAGCCCACAGGAAGACACTGGGAGAGCTGACGGAAAAGGCTGAAAACGCCAGAAATCAGCTTGCTCAGGAAGTTGTTGCACTGAAACAGCAACTGGCAGAGCGGGAGCGAACGGAGAAAGAGAAGGCCGGAGAGGAGCAGAAACTGGCCGAAACGCAGGCAAAACTGGCGGCATCGGAAAAGGAGAATGAAGGGCTGAAGTCTTCACTGGATGAACTTAAGGTGAAGATGGCGCAGATGCCTGTGGTGGATACAGAGCAACTGGGCGCGCCTGAGAAACAGCAGACATATGCCGCAGGTGTGATGATGGGCAGGGATATTTTGTCCCTGCAGGCGGCAAATGCGTTGTCAGGTATCAGAACTGATAACCGTGTTCTGCTGGCCGGTGTCCGGGATGCCCTGAATCGCCAGGAATTGTTAAATGAAAATGTTCTGCAAACAGCCCTGTCGCAGGCCGAGCAAAGTATTCGCAAGGCCCGCCTTGAGACTGCGACCAGGTGGAAGAAAGCCGGGGCCACGTGGCTGGAAACGTTTAAAAAGCAGAAAGGTGTACAGAAAGACAGTAGCGGATTCTGGTACCGGGTTGAGCATATCGGCGATGGTGAGCTGATTAGCGGTGACGACACGGTTGTTGATGTGGTTGTGGTGGAAAAGCTGACGGACGGTACGGTCATTGAAGATATGGATGCGCGGGGAACGGTGATATCCCAGCCGCTGGGTGAATATCCTCCCGTGTTCCGGTCGGCACTGTTGTTGCTGAAGAATCATGGCACGGTGACGGTGGCAGCACCGCCGGAACTGGCTTACGGGGATGAGGGATATCCACCCAAAGTGCCGCCGGGAGCGACGATGGTGTACACCATCCGGGTTGAAGGTGTGAAGGCAGAGAATACTTCGCCGGATAAGCAGAAAGACAGAAATGCGGTTGCGTCAGAGAACACAAAAGGAGCGAAAAAATCATGATGCTGAAAAGAAGCAGACTCGCGGGGCTGATGGCAGCCGGGCTGTTGTTGACATCCGCTCAGGTACTGGCGGTGGATGTGCCGATTAAAATTACCGGAACAATACAGATTCCGCCCTGCCAGGTGAATGACGGGAAAACCATCGTGGTGGATTTTGGTGATGTGTCGGCGGCAGATGTGGCAAATGACCGGAACCGCCGTAAAGTGACAGTCCCGGTGAAGTGCAGTTATGCTCAGGGAACGGCATATGTGAAGGTGACTGGCTCTCAACTGGGCAGTAATACAAATGTTCTGAAGACGGATGTTGATAATTTTGGTATCGCGCTCTACCAGGGAGACGGAACGACAGTAAAACTGGTTCTGGGGGACGGAAAGCATAACGGAAAGGACTCAATTGGTTACCCGATACAGACTGGCCTTTCAGGAAAGGAGAACGGAACATTTACGTTTACAGCCATTCCTTTTAAGGAGGGGAATAAAGAGCTGACTGCGGGAGCATTCACAGCGTCAGCGAATATGAGTATCAGTTATTTCTGATTAAATGTTCTGACAATGTTGATAAAGGGGAATATGCGATAAGGCATATTAAATCCTGATGAGGAATATGCAGTAAGTTGTTATCAGTCAGGTAATCTGGCTCCGCTTTATTTTGAGTGGCGGAACTTAATCGCCCGGGTAGCGCTGTGGCCGGCTGATTATGGGCATCCTCTTTACTGTATATGTAATGATGAGAGTAATATCAAAAATGAAAAAACGGATTGGACAGGTATTTCTGGTCCTGCTTGCCGGTATATTGCTTTGTGGCTGTGAAAGCAAAACAACCGTCAGACCTTTACAGCAGACGAGTGGAATAAAACCAGTAAACAGTTCAGGTGACCGTCTGGATGATGTTGAAAAAATGGAACGCTGTCGTCGTGAACTGGAAGCGCTGAAGAGAATAGACTCAGCGGTATATAACAAGCGTAAAGCGGAATTTGACAAACTGGTTTCGGGAGCATCGCTTTATAACGGAGTCAGAAGCGAAGTGGGGAATTATACCCAGAGTGCGGTTGATGCATTGTACCGGTTCAGGTCAGATAAACTGTGTGCCGATATAGCAAGTGATGTCCTGTTAGGCCTGACGAAGTGATTTTATTTGTTCTGACATTATCTGAACGTTCTTACGCCATGATATGGGGTGTTGACGGATTTTATATTTTTTAGAGGAGGGTGAGATGAGAAAGATTAGTATGTTGTGTATGTTAATGGCATGTGGGCATGTTTATGCGGATGGTAGTCAGTGGGTATTATGGGACCCTTTGAATTATGTGCCGCGTGTGACTGTCGAAGGGGATTATAATGAAATGTCCACTGAGTTTAAGGTTCTTTTTGATTTTCCTGCATATAATGGAGCAATTAAGGCGATTGAAGTTGAGCATCTTGGAACTGCAAATGGTGAGATAGGTGTAAGAGAAAAGTTTAATTGGGTATTGGGGCCAGAAAATTTTCAGTTAAATGTAGGTGGATATAATATCAGTTTTAAGGATCCTCAGGTTGAATCCTCCAATGGCCGTTTTTGGGATAGAGGACAACCATCAGGTATTTTTGCGTATGCAGCAGTGGTTCCATTTGATTATAACTATCCGGTTTACTTTAATGTTAGACCGGGTGATATTATACCGTCTGGTATAGATAATTTACCTATGAGTATGCGTTTATCATATAAACTTTCTGTGCCTGTTGATATTCCTGCGGGTAATTACAGAGTTCATGTTCCAAATATAAAATTGGGGTTTGAGGAGCATAAGTTATGGGGAGAGAAGCATAGTTCTAAACCAAGTACTATAGGGGCTGAAATGTGGGCGTTAATGAGGCCGACAGATATCTATTTTGACTTAAATATTTCAACAAAGTGCGCTTATGATATAAATCAATTAAATATAAATCACGGGGTTATTTCTCCTGGGGTGAATACTGCGCAACCAGTATCCTTTACGATTTCCTGTGACAGACCCGCAAATGTTACGCTGGAGTTGTCAGGTGATGAGGAAAATAAGACGAAGTGTGGAGATGGTGGTGAGTGTGTGCTTGAATTCGATGCACCCAAGAGCTCTAAAAAAATCAAGACGATAAATGGCTTAACCGGGAGCGAAACGTCAAAGATATTTTCCACTTTTTATCCAAAGAAAGGTTTGCAGGCTGGAGAGTTTTCTGGTAGTGCGATACTAAAGGTTAATGTGTTGTGATTTGTGTATGTTCTCGAAATAATTTTAATGTTCAGGTTTATGTGTTTTGATTCTGTTATGAATAATTATAGCAGCATTATCCTTTTAAAACATATCTCTGCTAAAAGTGTACGAAATAGCGTATAAGGAGTCAGAGTGTTTTTATTTTTTCTCTGTTTCTTCGCTCTGGTGTTTTCTGGGAGTTCTTATGCCACAATGTTTGGGTATCTTGGTGAGTCAAATTTATCAGGTGTAATGGAAGGTAGTGTCAGCATCCCACCATTCGTAAAACAAGGTGATATTGTTACCATTCAGGCAAAAACGAAAAGTTTTACATACGGTGCCCGTTGGACGCTTTCCCAGAAATATAATACCTGTGATTCTCCGAATGAATATCCAAAAGTTTTTGAAGTCGTGGAGTGGCCCCGGGAAATTAAATCTTCTAACGCTGTTTTAACCCTTGTTTCTCCCGATAGTGGCTTTGGAATAAGTAGTCGGGCAAGCATACTACAATGTCACACATATATACGAGAAAATGCACCATGGGAGCCGGCCTGGGAGGTGACAGGAACAGGTAATGCGTATCAGGCTCAATACAGGGTATCCCGGATAACAGCATCCAAAACTGATAATGTAAAAGTATCTTTGCTCGTGGGGTCGGGAAGAAGCGAATTAAGTGAAGGGGAGATTGTAAATGAAATGAAGAAATATAAATCAGCTTTCGGAAGTATTATGCTGGATATTCCTGTAGCTGTCAGGAAGTGGTGTTCGGCTAATGTTACTGATGGAAAGGAGTTGGTATTGTCTCATGGTGTACTGACACCATCAGAGGTTGAAGGAAACCGTCGGAGCCAATCTGTTAGTTTAAGATGTGAGGGGAGTGACGGAGAGTTTAATTTATCATGGGGTAATGGAGAAAATGTAAATACAACCAGAAAGATTGATCTGAAACAGGGGGTCGAGTCAAGTCTCAGTATTAACGGGGCGGATGAGCTCGGGAAAGTAAAAGTATTGGCAGATACTGATAAAAGTATAACTATTACTTCTGTGTTAAAAGCTAAAACTAATATGATGGCTGGAACGTTTTCTGGAGGTGATGTGTTGGTAATTGCAATTCCATAATTCTCCTCAGGAATGTTTAAGGATAATTTCTCAATGTGTGAAAGCATTATCTGATTATCGGGAAGTTCACTCATTTAATTTTAAGTGTTGGTATAAACATGCATTCACAGTCTGACTGTTATGAAAAAATCATCCGTTTTATGGAAGAACGAAATGCATCCGTATCACCGCTGAAAACGCGTGAAATTGCGGATGGTTGCGAAATGTCTGTTTACCTGGCGCTTTATTATCTCCGGGAGCTGAACCGGCAGCATATCGTGGAGCCTGACCGCAGTGGTAAGGGAAGCGCCATCTACTGGCATCTTGTGAATTAATTATCTGAATCTGACAACTGAATTATGGAATCTGCAGAATGCGTAAAAGCAGACTGATATCTCTTTTTTTGTGTCTGGTATTGTCAGGCACAGTATATGCAGAGGAAAACGCAACCTATTCGGTACTGGATAAGCCGGTGGCGAGTACTGTTCAGGATAATGAAACGGTGGTTGAGTTTTTTTCTTTTTATTGCCCACCCTGTTATGCCTTTTCTCAGGATTACGGCATTGATAAGGCTATCCGCGAAAGCCTTCCTCCGGGGAAAAAACTGGTCAAGTATCATGCCGGTTTTCTTGGAGAGCTGGGAGAGGAGCTGACCCGGGCGTGGTCAGTGGCAATGGTGCTGGGTGTGGAAGATAAGGTGGAGCCTCTGTTATTTGATGCCGTGCAGAAAACGCGGAGACTGAAATCAGCAGAGGATATTCCGGGGATTTTTATCCGTGCGGGTGTTTATCCGGGAGAATATATGCAGGCGCTTGCCAGTAAGGAAGTGGCTGAGATGACAGAGAAGCAGAAACGTCTGTTCAGGGAGTATGGTGTGACCGGCACCCCGTCCGTGTATGTTAACGGCAGATACCGTATTGAGAACAGTGCATTTCAGGCAGACAGTGTGGAGGCTTTCCGTAAAAGCTACGTTGCTGCGGTGAACGCACTGACTGACCGGACAGATAAATAAGTTGCTGTAATCATGGAGGCCATATGGGTTGCCGGATGCAGCAGTTATGAAACAACGGGCGTAATACATCTGTTAAGGGGGTGTGGTATCAGTGCGGAGCTTTTCAGGCCGGGAGAACGGCTCCGGACCAGAGACACGCTGATACTTTGTTTCAGCAGTGCACCTTTGCTGGGGTGGTGGCGGTATCTGAAGATAACACAATGGGTGATGCATCGTTATGATATCCGGTTGATTGTTCTGTGTCCTGATGAGGTATACCGGGCAGGTATTGTGTGTGGCCGAAATACAGTGGCAGTGAACGGAGAACGCAGTTGTATTCATTTGTCCCGGTCATTACAGCAGGCAGTACAGCGTCGTCTGCCTGAGGAGATACTGGCTCCTTATCGGGAATGTGTCAGGTTGTTTTTTCTGGAAAGGGCTGTTCAGGCCCTGCGGATTCATCCCGCCGGGGAGTCCGACTGCCCGGCGGCAAGAAGGGCATACTACCGGCGTGAGCAGATGGTTCTGCGTCTGGGGTTTACGTCGCTGCTGAAGCTGAAAGTATTCATGGCCGGTTTTGTCGGGTAACCGACCCCATTCATATCTGAAGAAGGAAGTGTTTCCCGGCGTGGAGGACCGGACGGAGAGGGTGATTATGTGTTGTCGGTGCAGAAGAGGACAGTTCGGGATATATGACTGCCGTGAGCGCCCTGTCGGAGGAAGACTGTTACTTACGTTTCTGGCTGGTTTTATTTCCGGAGTGTCTGTTGTTGTTTATGCGCTGAGCTATATAAGTGCTCCGTAAAATACGTGTGCCGTATTATTTCAGAGGAACAGGAATGAAGTCTGGTATTTCGGTAATACTGTCATTTATAAGTTTTGTCGTGATGATGGGACTCTGGTTTATTGTATGGTTTGGTACTGACTGGCTACACCATTATTACTGAACATATTGCAGACTGAATATCTCATAACAGAATATATGCCGGGCACCATAATAAAAATCAGAACGGGTGAAGATGTTCTGTCCGCAGCCATTCACCGCATTGAATGGCTGTTTGATACATTCTCTTCGGTTTGCCTGTCTTTTTCCGGAGGAAAGGATTCCACTGTGCTCTTCCATCTTGCGGCTGATGTGGCTCGCAGGAAGAAACGTCGTTTCTCTGTACTGTTCATTGACTGGGAAGCCCAGTATCAGTGCACCATTGAACATATTCAGAAAATGCGGGAAATGTACCGGCATGTGACGGACACCTTTTACTGGGTGGCGCTTCCCCTGACCACGGTAAATGGTGTCTCGCAGTTTCAGCCTGAGTGGATATGCTGGGAGCCAGGAGTAACCTGGGTTCGCCAGCCACCGGAATACGCCATTACAGATATGGCGTATTTTCCCTTTTACCGGTATGCCATGACTTTTGAAGAATTTGTTCCGGCATTTTCTTCCTGGTTTGCCGGTAACCGGTGTGGAGTGGCAGTACTGACCGGTGTCAGGGCGGATGAATCCCTCAACCGCTTTATGGGACTGGTGTCCCGGCGAAAACTGAGATATGCCGATGATAAACCCTGGACTACGGCATCGCCGGAAGGTTTTTACTACACCATGTATCCGCTGTATGACTGGAAAGCCCGCGATATCTGGATATATAACGCCAGAACCCGTGCCATCTACAATCCCCTGTATGACCTGATGTACCGTGCCGGCGTGTCGTTACGCAACATGCGTGTCTGTGAGCCTTTTGGCCCGGAACAGCGTAAGGGACTATGGCTTTATCATGTTCTGGAACCAGAAAACTGGGCCAGGATGTGTGAGCGGGTGTCAGGAGCTGCCAGTGGAGCGCTTTATGCCAATGAAAGCGGTGCCTATTTTGCCCTGCATAAACGAATATCAAAACCTGCCCATCATACCTGGCGCAGTTACGCGATGTTCCTGCTGGATGTGATGCCGGAAAGAACAGCAGAACATTACCGTAATAAAATTGCTGTCTACCTGCGCTGGTATCAGACGAGGGGCTTCCCGGATGATATCCCGGATGAACAGGAGAATGACCTGGGATGCCGGGATATCCCGTCCTGGCGACGTATCTGTAAGACACTAATAAAGAATGATTTTTGGTGCCGGACCCTCTCCTTCAGCCCGAACAAACCCCGGCACTATGAACGTTACCTGCAGCGTATGAAGGAAAGGAGGAAGGAATGGGGGATTCTGTGACACCGGAGATACTTGGCAACATGATTCGTCAGTACTTCAGCCAGGAACGACCAGAAGAAGAGGCCATACAGGCCCTTAATCACCTGCGCAGGGTGCTTCATGAGGTCAGTCCTTTTGCACAGGAGCCTGTGGACTGTGTGCTGTGGGTGAAAGCGGATGAGGTGGTGGCTAACGATTATAACCCCAATGTCATGGCACCGGGTGAGAAGAAACTGCTGAAGCAGTCACTGGAAAAAGATGGGTTCACACAACCAGTGGTGGTGTCAGAGGAGAAGAATCATTATCTGGTGGTGGATGGTTTTCATCGCCAGGTGCTGGGCAGGGAGGCGGGCACAGGTAAACGCCTGAAAGGCTGGTTGCCGGTGGCCTGTATTAATCCGGAAAGAAAGGGACAGGCTGAACGTATTGCCGCGACCATTCGACATAACCGGGCCAGAGGAAAACATCAGATAACTTCAATGTCTGATATTGTCAGGGACCTTTCACGTTTGGGCTGGACGGATGAGCGTATTGGTACAGAGCTGGGTAT
>SKEO01001866.1_pt1 | contig 15729 bp, 11 predicted proteins | sample 4826801 | NCBI WGS metagenome assembly SKEO01 (sample SAMN11008807, study PRJNA524170) | human gut metagenome | biome: Human fecal sample; material: Feces; isolation source: fecal sample from pouch patient p3 | host: Homo sapiens | place: Israel: Tel-Aviv | collected 2016-02-25 | reverse complement strand
CGCCCGCCGCGCCCCGCAGCGAGGTGCCGCTCAGGCCGGTGGAGACCGGAACGCTGGACCCGGAACAGCTGCAAAAGGAGCAGCAGCTCCTGCTGGAATACGCCCGGATGGCTGTGACCGAAGAAAACGTGGCCCTGCTGGCGCAGCAGGCCCTTGCCGCCCGCAGGCAGGTGGCGGCGTCCACGCTGGCCGACGAATATCCCAGCGACTTTGCCCGCATCATCGGCCTGCACACCTACTCGCAGTCGCCGCGGCGGGACTATGACATCGAACGGACCGGGAAGTGGGTCGAGCGGGGCGGCTTCCGGTTCGAAGAATTTATCCTGATGCCCCGCAAGGAGGAACCCCATGGCCGAAACGAATAAACTGCTGGAAGAGACCGCAAACTATCTGCTCAGCCACTGCTTTCTGCTGGGCGGCGTGGAGGACCAGCGGTCGAAGTATCTCTATGTGCAGGACCACCTGAACGAGGTGCGGGCCGTGTTCGCGCCGCTGGGCTATGCGGTCCTGCTCTACCCGGCCCCGCTGCAGGCGGCGGCGCTCGTCAACGAGCACGAGGGCAGCCAGGCCCGGCTGCTGAAATACGAGAGCATCCTGCTGCTGGTGCTGCGCCTGCTCTACCTGCAAAAGCGGGAGAGCCTCTCGGCCAGTGCAGACCAGGTTCTGGTCACGGTGGAAGAAGTGCAGGCCGAACTGCAAAAAATGAACCTGCCCCGGCGGCTGGACCAGCTCACGCTGGAAAAGCTGCTGCGCACCCTGCGCCGGTACAATCTGGCCCGGCCCGTGGGCCGTCTGACCGGGCTGGACAGCCGCATCGAGGTCTTCCCGACCGTGCTGCTGGCGCTGCCGGATGCCGACCTCGCCGATGCCGCTGCCGAGAGCAGCCGCACCCGGAACGAGCTGGCCCTGTACGAACGCCCGGAGGGCGAATCCAGTGCGGAGGATGAAGAATGATCGAATTAAAACGCCTGAAACTCATCAACTGGCACAACTTTGAGAACGTCACCTTCGACTGTGCCCGCCTGACCTATATGATCGGCGTCAACGCCGTGGGCAAGACCACCATCCTGGACGCCATCCGCTACTGCCTGACCACCAACCGCAATTTCAATGCCCTGGGCAATAAAAAGAGCGGCCGTACCCTGCAAGGCTCCGTCCACGCCAAGCAGCGCGGCGAGAACGCCTACCGCCGCCCCGGCCGGACGGTGGCCTATATCGGTGCCGAGTTCTGGGACAGCGCCAAGCGGACGCCCTTCGTCATCGCGGTGCGCGTCGAGTCCGAGGGGCCCATGCAGGAGCTTCACCCCGGCGACCAGACCTGGTACATCTCCGAGGACGGCATCACGCTGGAAAAGCTGCCCTTTCTCGACCCGCGCACCGGGGCCCCCAGCGCCAGAGAGGATTTCAAGCCCGCTGTGGGCCGGCTCTCCTATACCCGCAGCCCCAGCGAGGCGCGGGACCGCATCTGCCGTGCGCTGGGCATCGGCCGCGCATCCAGCCCGCTGGGCAAAAAGTTCAATGAGGTGTTCCAGATGGGCACCAGCATGGACGAGATCCCGAACTTCCGGGAATTTCTGTATCAATACATCCTGCCTCAGCCGGAACTGGATCTGGACGCGCTGCAGGGCGATCGGGTGGAGCTGGAAAACCTCCACGCCGTGCTGGCCGAGGCGCAGACCCGCGCCGCCGCGCTGGAACAGATCGTGGAATACGGCCGGGAAGCCGCATCCAGAGAGACGGACGCCCTGGTCAACCGGGGCGCGGCCCTGCTGGCCCGCGCCGAGGCCGATGCCGGAGAAGACGCCGTCTGGCAGGGGCATCTCGACGCCGGACGCCGCCAGCTGGCCGAGCGGAATGCCGCCTATGAAGCGGCCAAGAACGCTGAGGCCGAGGCCCGCCGGGCCTATCTGGCCGCCCATGGGGCAGCTTCGGCCAGCGGTGAGGGCCGTGCGCTGGACGCCATGACCGAGGAACTGGCCCGCAGGAAGACCGCACTGGATGCCGCCGCCCGGAAGGTGGCGGCGCTGGAACAGACGGCGGATGCCGTCACGAACCTGCTGACGGTGCTGGCCCGCAGCGGCTTCGGGGTCGAAAAGGCGCTCTGGCCGGTCGCTCTGACCGCGGAACAGCTGCCCGCGCTGACCGAAGCGCTGGACCGGCTCGAAAAGCCGCTGGAAGAGCAGTATTTTGCCGCGCGGCAGAACGCCGCCGACCTGGCCCGCGCGCAGGAAGAAAAGCGCGCCGAGCTGGACGCGGTTTCGGGCGGCAAGTGGGTCTACCCCCACGGCGATGCCGCCACCAGAGTCCGCGATGCCGTCAACGCCGAGCTGAAGAGCCGGGGCATGACGCCGGACGCAAAGATCTTCTGTGAGCTGCTGAACGTGGCCGACGAGAGCTGGCAGGACTGCGTAGAAGCCTGCCTCGGCGACCGCCGGTTCGATATTCTTGTTCCGCCCAACCACTACGCCGCCGCCAAGAGCGCCTTTGTGGCGCTGGGCGAAACGGTCGGGCCCATCAGCCTGCTGGATACGCCGGGCATCCGCACCGCCAACCGCCGCGCGGAGACCCGCCCGGCTGACAGCCTTGCCGCTCAGGTGGAGAGCGAGAACCCGCTGGCCGCACAGTATGCGGACACCATCCTCCGCCGCATCGTCTGCTGCGAGACGCCGGACACGCTGGAACACTTCCCGGACAGCGCCACCCGCGACCTGCTGCGCCACCATCCGTTCCGGCTGGAACGCCTGCGCCGACCCCAGCGGTACATCGGTCTGGACGCCCGCCGTGCCCGCGCCGGTGCGCTGGAAGAGGAGCTGACGGCCCTCGGTGAACGCCGCCGCGAGGCCGTGCAGACCGAACGGTCGCTGAAGACGGCCTACGACCAGTACCAGAACATCCTGCGCGGCCGCGCACTGGAAACGCTGGCCGGCCTGTGGGAAGGCCGGGACGCCCTTGCTGCCGCCAAAGCCGACTATGCGGCACAGGCCCAGAAGTTGGCCGACTGCCGGGAGAACCCGCTGCTGCAGGAGCTGTATCGGGAAGAGGAGACCCGCGAAGCCGCCTGGGAAGCGGCCCGCAAGGCAGTGGAACAGGCAGGCGGCGATATCCGCGTCTGCGAAAAGCAGCTGGCTTCCTGCGCGGCAGAGCAGGGCCGGGCCGTGGCCGCAGCGCAGCAGAGCGCCGGGGTGGCCCAGACCTTCTTTGAAAAATATCCGCTGCTGGAGCCGCTGGCGCAGGAGCGCAAAAAGGGCCTCATGACCGGGGGCCGCACAGCCCGCGCCGCTGCCCAGACGGCCGAAAAAGCGCAGACCAAGCTGGACGACACCCTGCAAAGCTATCTCACCGCCACGCTGGAACCGGCCCAGAAGGCGTACAACGAGCGGTACGTCTGCGATTATCCGCTGGGCCTTGCGGGCATCGAGCAGTACCGCGCCCAGCACGAGAGCCTCGTCCGCATCGACCTGGAGCGCTACGCCGCCCGCCTGGACCAGGCCCAGCGCGACTGCAAGGACCGCTTCCGGAAAGACATCCTCTTCCGGATGAAAGACGACATCTTCAACGCCCGCCGCCAGTTCCGGGAGCTGAACAAGGTGATGGAGCAGCTGACCTACGGCGAAGAGGTCTACCGCTTCGAGCTGGAACCCAGCCGCGACCCGCAGCTGGCCGCGTTCTATCAGGTCATCGTGGACAAGGGCAACCAGCAGATGACCGACACCGACTCGCTGGACAACCTCGCCGCCACGGCCGACCCCGTCTATGAGCGGCAGGTGGATGAGCTGATGGAAAAGATCATGGCCGACGTGGACGAGAACACCCGCGCCCGGCAGGAGGGCCGCAGCACCTCCGGTGCCACCCTGTCCGACTATGTGGATTACCGCACCTATCTGGACTACGACATCAAGGTCACGAACACGGTCTCCGGCCAGCAGGCGTATCTGTCCCGTGTCAGCCGCGATTCCTCCGGCGGCGAGAATCAGGCCCCGTTCTATGTGGCCATCTGCGCTTCGCTGCTGCAAATTTATCAGAAGAGCGAGAACAGCATCCGTCTGGTCCTGCTGGACGAGGCCTTCAGCAAGATGACCAGCGACCGCATCCGCCCCATGATGGAGCTGTTCCGCCGCCTGCAATTGCAGGTCCTGCTCATCTCCACCGTCGAGAAGAGCACGGCCATCCAGCCCTATTGCGACATCACCTATTCCATCGTGCGCCATGGCGACGCCAACGCCATCGCGCCGTTTTACCGGCTGACGGCCCCGCAGCCCGCGCCGGAGAAGGAGACTGAACCATGAGCGATACCCTTGCAAAATTCTGGCTGTTTGCCACCCACTGGATCAAGCTCGACACCTTCGACAACGAGGACGAGCTGAACGACGAACTGGAGCTGCTCCAGCGCCAGAGCCTGCCCACCAAGGTCCGCACGATGAAAAACAAAGAGGGGAAGGAAGAACTTGTCCTCTACGTCAAGCAGGCCGACCGCGATTATGCCCGCTACTGCACCGGCTGGCGTCCCGGCGGGATGATGTAAAAAGGAGATCTCATGCCAAAGCACCCCATCCAATTGTCCGATCACTTTACCGATTCCCGGCTGATCCGGTTCGTGCTGCCCTGCATCGGCACCATGCTGTTCACCTCCATCTACGGCATCGTGGACGGCCTGTGCGTCTCGAACTTCGTGGGCAAGACGGCCTTTGCGGCGGTCAACCTCATTATGCCGCTGCCCATGCTCATCGGCAGCGTCGGCTTTATGCTGGGCACTGGCGGCAGCGCCATCGTGGGCATCACGCTGGGCGAGGGCGATGGGAAAAAGGCGGACGAATTATTCAGTCTTTTCCTCAGTTCGGCCCTTGCGGCGGGCATCGTGTTCAGCGCCGTTGGTCTGGTCATCCTTGAGCCGGTGGCGGAGCTGCTGGGCGCAAAGGGGGAGATGCTGGACTATGCGCTGCGGTATGGCCGCATCCTGCTGGTTAGCCTGCCGACCTTTATCTTGCAGAACATGTTCCAGAGTTTCTTCGTCACGGCCGAAAAGCCCCACCTGGGCTTCGCTTTCACCGTGGGCGCGGGCTGCACCAACATGGTGCTGGACGTCGTTCTGGTGGGGGTGCTCCGCTGGGGCGTCGAGGGTGCCGCGGTCGCGACCTTCCTCAGCCAGATCGTCGGCGGCCTGCTGCCGGTGTTCTATTTTCTGGACCGGAACAACACCAGCCGCCTGCACCTGAGCCGGACGAAGTTCCATGGCCGCGTTCTGCGGAATGCCTGCATCAACGGCTCGTCGGAGCTGATGACCAACCTCTCCATGTCGCTGGTCAACATCCTCTACAATTACCAGCTCCTCCGCTTTGCGGGCGAGGATGGCGTGGCGGCTTACGGTGTCATCATGTATGCCGCCTTCCTCTTTGTGGCCGTCTTCGTGGGCTATGCCGTCGGCAGCGCCCCCATCGTCAGCTACCACTACGGTGCCCGCAATCACCGGGAGGTCCACAACCTTTATTCCATGAGCTTCCGCCTCATCGGCGTGGTGGCCGTCGTCATGACCATTGGTTCGATGTTCCTCATCCCACATGTGGCCCGCATTTTCGTGGGCTACGATGCCGGGCTGCTGACACTGACCACCCACGCCTTCCGGCTCTATGCGCTGAGCTTCCTCATCATGGGCTTCAACGTCTATGCGTCGTCCTTCTTTACCGCGCTGGGCGACGGTGTGACGAGCGCCCTCATCTCTTTTCTGCGCACCCTGCTGTTTCAGGTGGCGGCGGTCTTCGCACTGCCGGCGCTCATGGGGATGGATGGCATCTGGCTGGCCGTCACGGCCGCCGAGCTTGCCGCGCTGGGGGTGAGCGTGTATATGTTCGTGACAAAAGATCGGAAATTCCATTACCGTCATGTGTGACGCGCCAGAACAACGAAAGCCGCCGGGGCCCCGGCGGCTTTCGTTGTCATGCAAACGTATACTCGACGAACTCGCAGTTCCGGATGCCGAAGGCGGCATACTCCTCGTTGGTCATATCGTAAAAGTAAGACCGCACCACGCGGGCGATGCCGTTGTGGGCGACCAGCAGATAGGTCTTGCTCTCGTCGGCCCGCAGCTCGTCCAGCAGGTCGTAGATGCGCTGGGCCAATTGCAGCATACTCTCGCCGCCGGAGTAGCGGTCGGCGAAGTGGGTCTTGGAGACTTTGAAATCGGCCCCATCGCGGGGCGTCCCCTCGTAGCGGCCAAAGCACTGCTCCCGCAGGCGGGGTTCCGGGCGGGCCGGGATGCCGGTGGCCTCGGCGATGGCCAGAGCAGTGTCGGCAGCGCGGGACAGGGGAGAATACAGGATCTCGTCAATGTGGACCCCGCTGTCCCGGACATGGGCCCCCAGTGCAGCGGCCTGCGCCCGGCCGCGGGCGGTCAGCGGGCTGTCGGTCATGCCGCAGATCTTGTTTTCAACGTTCCAGACGGTCTCGCCGTGGCGGGTAAAATATAAGCTGTGCATAGAGGCTCCTTCAGAGTTTGATGAGGGTATGGTGGTCGAGCCGGACGGTGTCGCCTTCGTCGATGCCAAGGCGGGTCAGCGCAGCGTCCGGGTAGGCGATGACCCGGCGTTCACCGGTCTCGTCCTCCAATAAGACATCGCAGCAGACGGGCTGCCCTTCCGGCAGCTCCTCGCAGCCGTACAGCTGCTCGTCGATGCGCAAAACGCGGTATGTCATACGATCTTCCTCGAAAAATACAGTGTTCTCGTTTTACAGATGATTCTCCCGGCCGGGGAGAACGTGGTATTCTTATTATAAAGCCCCGATGCGCTGCCGTCAACTTGACAGCCCGGCGCCGGGGCTGATACAATAGGATAAAATGGTTCCACACGACGCCAAAAGGAGAGAAGAGCTTGAACATTACAGAATTGCGCTATCTGGTCGCCATCATGCAGTGGGGGTCGGTGAGCGCTGCGGCAAAGCAGCTGTATGCGGCCCAGCCCAACATCAGCAAGGCGCTGAAAAATCTGGAAGAGGAGTATCACATCCGCATCTTTGAGCGCTCCTCCCCCGGCATGATCCCCACCGAGCAGGGGCGGCGGTTCATCGAGCAGGCCGAGCGGGTGCTGGAAGATGTGGACCGCCTGAGCCGGAGCGTCGAGGAAGAGCAGGAGCGCTGCGCGGAGCTGCGGGTGATGCTGCCCCATGCGACCTATGCGTCCTATGCGGCGGTGGATTATCTGGAACAGGCGGTGCATCTGGAGCGGGTGCATATCCACATCCGGGAGGGCGGCTCGATGGAGGCGCTGGATTTCGTGCTGCGGCGGGGCTATCACCTGGCGCTGCTGCGCTATGCGGTGGAGGACGATGAGCACTACACCCACTACTGCGCCCGGCGGGGGCTGAAGATGGAGCCGGTGATGGACTTCGAATATCAGCTGCTCACCAACCGGGACGGCCCGCTGGCCCGGCACGAGGTGCGCGACCTGACCGAACTGAACCAGTATATGGAGATCCGGCACGACGACTTTCAGCTGCCCGGCGAGGAGGGCGGCGACGGTGTGCGCTGGCATGTGAACCAAGCCCGGCGTATCCATGTGTATGAGCGGTGCAGCCAGTTTTCGATCTTGCAGCGGCTCCCGTCTGCGTATATGTGGGCGTCACCCATGCCCCGCAAGGCGCTGGAACAGTATCATCTGGTGCTGAAGAAATGCCCGGCCCAGCGCCAGCAGATGCGGGATGTCCTGGTCTATCCGGACAAGGGCGGCCTGCGGGCGGAGGAACAGGAGTTTGTCGATCTGCTCCACAAACAGGCGGCCCAGACCATGAAATGAGAAGCCGCCGGCAAAGAAGCGGCTAAAGTTTTGGCTCCGGAATTGATAAAAATAGAGAAATGTGGCAAAGAAACGAAACCGAAAATTCGGTTTCGTTTCTTTTTTGCTGGCTTTTCGACAAAAAACGGACCGGACAACGGTAAAAATTCTTAGCAGGTATATCGGATACGATATACCCCTATGCTGGAAAAATATTGTGCAGATGATGAAAAATATGTTACCATGAGGCCAGAGATCGGGAGCTGCCCGGCGGCGGAATGGGGCCGCGGACAGCACCGAAAAAAGGAGGTTTCTGGTATGATCAGTTTCTTGCTCTGTCTGGCGCTCTTGATCGTGGGCTACTTCGTCTACGGTAAGATCGTAGACAACACCTTCGGCCCGGACGACCGCGAAACTCCGGCTGTGCGCATCAACGATGGCGTGGACTATGTCGTGATGCCGCAGTGGAAATTGTTCCTCGTCCAGCTGCTGAACATCGCGGGCCTCGGCCCCATCTTCGGCGCCATGCAGGGCGCTCTGTGGGGGCCGGTGGTCTTCCTGTGGATCACCTTCGGCACGATCTTTGCGGGCGGTGTCCATGACTACTTCTCCGGCATGATGAGCGAGCGCAACGACGGCGCTTCCATCGCCGAGATCACCGGCAAATACCTTGGCCCGGTGATGCAGAACGTGATGCGTGTCTTCTCCGTGGTTCTGCTCATCATGGTGGGCACGGTGTTTGCGGTCGGCCCTGCGGGCCTGATCGTGGAGCTGTGCAGCCAGAGCGGTGCATCCGGCGTGTTCACTTCGCTGCTGTTCTGGCTCATCATCATCCTGGTGTATTACTTCATCGCAACCTTTATCTCCATTGACGCGGTCATCGGCAAGATCTACCCCATCTTCGGCATCTGCCTCATCATCATGGCCATCGGCGTCATCTTCGGTATCTTCACCAACCCTGCCTATACGATCCCGGAGATCTGGGATCACTTCGGCAGCATGCACCCGTCGGGCACCCCGATCTGGAGCTTCATGTTCATCACGGTCGCCTGCGGCGCGATCTCCGGCTTCCACTCCACCCAGTCGCCTCTGATGGCGCGCTGCATGAAGAGCGAGAAGCAGGGCCACTTCGTCTTCTACGGCGCCATGGTCTGCGAGGGCGTCATCGCTCTGATCTGGGCCGCAGCCGGCTGCTCTCTGTACGAAGTCACCGGCGGCCTGAACACCGGTCTGGCACAGGCGCTGGCCATGGGCCAGTCCAAGGCCATCTACGATGTCTGCTCCAAGACCATGGGCGGCGTGGGCATTGCGCTGGCCATGGTGGGCGTCGTCGTCTGCCCCATCACTTCTGGTGATACCGCCTTCCGTTCCGCGCGTCTGACGCTGGCCGACTGGTTCAAGATCGACCAGGACGGCTACGCGAACCGCCTGAAGCTCTGCATCCCCGTTCTGGGTGTCGGCGCCTTCCTGGGCATCGGCAACGCGCTGGGCTTCATCAACTACACGGTCATCTGGCGTTACTTCAGCTGGACCAACCAGACGCTGGCCATGATCGTCCTGTGGGCCGCTTCCATGTACCTCTTCAAGGAAAAGAAGAACTACTGGATCACGGCTGTGCCTGCTACCTTCATGAGCGCTGTGTCCTGTACCTACTTCGTGCTGGCTCCGGAGTGCCTGGGCGGCCTGCTGAACAGCAAGACTGCGGAAGGCGCGACCATCTACAATACGGCGGTCGCATACCCTGTGGGTATCGTCTTTGCCGCTGCGATGCTGGCCCTGTTTATCCACGCCACCAAAAAGGCTGGCGTCAGGAAAGCCGCATGATCCGATGAGATCCTGAGTTCCTCTTCTAATATTTGCCCATTCACAGAAGACCGGCCGCCGGGAAGTCCCCGGACGGCCGGTCTTCGTTTGCAACGGGAGAAACCCGGCTGAATAACAAAAAAGCACTGAAAATCGCGCAAAAATTGCAGGCGTGGTCAAACTGCACAAAAAACAGGCGGAAAGTTTGGGAGCTGCAACTTTCGTCGGTCAAAATCACACAAAGAACGTTTTCGGAAAAGAAAATTTGCCGAGGAGACGCTAAAAATCTTTGCCAAAAGAAACGCCTGAAACCCCACCATATACTTTTTGATATGAGGGCTATGCGGGAAAGATATTGTTCGAGTTATGAAAAATGTGTTAACATGAAGCCAGACATGGACCACGCACGGCAGAATGGGGCCGTGGGCGTGGATCTGAAAAAGGAGGTTTCTGGTATGATTAGTTTCTTACTCTGTCTGGCGCTCCTGATCGTAGGCTATTTTGTCTATGGCAAGATCGTGGACAACACGTTTGGACCGGACGACCGTGAAACTCCCGCTGTGCGCATCAACGATGGCGTTGACTACGTCGTGATGCCGCAGTGGAAGCTGTTCCTCGTCCAGCTGCTGAACATCGCGGGCCTCGGCCCCATCTTTGGTGCACTGCAGGGTGCTCTGTGGGGCCCTGTGGTGTTCCTGTGGATCACCTTCGGCACCATCTTTGCAGGCGGCGTCCACGACTACTTCTCCGGTATGATGAGCGAGCGCAACGAAGGCGCTTCCATTGCAGAAGTTACCGGCAAGTATCTGGGACCTGTGATGCAGAACATCATGCGTGTGTTCTCTGTCGTGCTGCTGATCATGGTCGGCACGGTGTTCGCAGTCGGCCCTGCTGGCCTGATCGTGACCCTGTGCAAGAACAGCGGGATGAGCGGTGTGCTCACCACCACCCTGTTCTGGCTGATCATCATCTTGGTCTATTACTTCATCGCGACCTTTATCTCCATTGATGCCATCATCGGCAAGATCTACCCGGTCTTCGGCATCTGCCTGATCATCATGGCAGTGGGCGTTATCTTTGGCATCTTCACCAACCCCGCCTACACCATCCCCGAACTGTGGGATCACTTCGGCAGCATGCACCCGTCGGGCACCCCGATCTGGAGCTTCATGTTCATCACGGTCGCCTGCGGCGCTATTTCCGGCTTCCACTCCACCCAGTCGCCTCTGATGGCGCGCTGCATGAAGAGTGAGAAGCAGGGCCACTTCGTCTTCTACGGCGCAATGGTCTGCGAAGGCATCATCGCTCTGATCTGGGCTGCTGCCGGCTGCTCTCTGTACGAAGTCACCGGTGGTCTGAACACCGGTCTGGCCGCTGCTCTGGCCGAAGGTCAGTCCGCCGCCATCTACGACGTCTGCTCCAAGACCATGGGCGGTGTCGGCATTGCCCTGGCAATGATCGGCGTCGTCATCTGCCCCATCACCTCTGGTGATACCGCGTTCCGTTCCGCTCGTCTGACTCTGGCCGACTGGCTGAAGCTGGATCAGGACAGCTACGGGAACCGCCTGAAGCTCTGCATCCCCGTTCTGGGTGTCGGCGCCTTCCTGGGCATCGGCAACGCGCTGGGCTTCATCAACTACACCGTGATCTGGCGTTACTTCAGCTGGACCAACCAGACGCTGGCCATGATCGTCCTGTGGGCCGCTTCCATGTACCTGTTCAAGGAGAAGAAGAACTACTGGATCACCGCTGTGCCTGCTACCTTCATGAGCGCCGTGTCCTGCACCTACTTCGTGCTGGCTCCGGAGTGCTTGGGCGGCCTGCTGAACAGCAAGACTGCTGAGGGTGCCACCATCTACAATACGGCGATCGCATACCCTGTGGGCATCGTCTTCGCCGTTGCAATGCTGGCCCTGTTTATCCATGCTACCAAGAAGCACACGGAGAAGAAAGCCGCATAACCCATTCAAGGCGGCATAACCCCCTGTGATCTCAAGACCGGCCGCTGCCCACACCAGCGGCCGGTCTTGCTTTTGGCTAAGAGTGGAAAAGACTCTTGCATTTTGCGAAAAACAGTGGGACAATGGGTACAAACAAAACGCAAAAGAGGGATACACTATGCTGTTCAAACCTGCACAACTGGGTCTGGCAAAACTCGGCGCTGCCGAGCTGGAAGCAGACAAAAAAGCCTGCAAAAAGATCGGCCCCTGCGGCGTCGGCAAAAAGGCGCTGTACCTCAACAGCTTTTACATCGACCGCTGCTATTATCTGCCTTACGGCAGCATCACCCGCGCGTTCAAGCGGGTCGCCATGAGCCAGGGCGGCTTTACCGGCAAAGGGATGTTTGCCTCCATGGCCTATCTGGTGGTGGAGTACGACGGCGGCAAGCAGAAGCAGTGCAACTTCAAGGATGAGCGGGACGTGGACGCCCTGCTGGACGTTCTGGCCAAAGAGCAGCCGCAGATCAAGCGGCTGAGCGCGGCAGGCGAGCAGACCGTGCAGAAGAAGGAGTCCGAAAAGGCCGCCCGCAAGCTGCCGGAGCTGACGAAAGACGCCGAGCACAGCCTGACGGTGCTGCGTCGGGCAAAAGAGTATCTGGAAGCCAAGCCGGAGATCTCGGATGAGCTGAGCGCCGCCGAGCGCCGCAAGCGCGCCCAGCTGCAAAGCAAGCCGGTGTACCGCTATGTCGCATTGGCCATCTTCCTGTTCGGCCTTGTGGCTGCGGCCTACGGCCTCTATGCCATCACGAACCATGTGGGCAATTACGGCATCTACTTTGCGCTGTTCGGCTTTGCGGCCATCTTCCTCTTTTCCAGCTACAACATGCTGCCCACCGCCCGCAACAACCACAGCGCCATCATGAAGCGGGCCGACCGGGCCGAGCAGGCCGCAGCAGACTATGTGAAGCGCTACCCGAACGGTGCGTTCCCGGTGCCGAGCTATTACGCACACCCGACCGTCCTCAAGCAGATGATGGACGCCATCGAAGAGGGCCGCGCCGTCACCGTGCCGGAGGCGCTGGAGGCCGTCAAGGCCCGCCTGAAGGCGCTGAACGCCGACGTTCAGGTCGAGCAGGAGGAATACGACGAGGTCGTCTGCATCAAGGCGATGTTCCTGAACCACCAATACGCATAAGAGAACCAACGAAAGCTCCTCGTTTCCGGGGAGCTTTTGTTGTGCCAAACTTCGGTCTGGATACGCCCGCGCTGCGGGCCCGCAACTACGAGGATTATAAGCGGGTGCTGGCGGGAGAAGTAAAGGTGTAATGAAACAAAAAAGGCAGATGCCGCATCGAACGGCATCTGCCTTTTCTTATGTCTGAACGGTTTACAGCGACGCAGGGACCGGCTCACGGAAAATTTTCATGGCCTGCTTGTAGCAGTGGACGAAGTAGACGATCTCCGCCAGAGCGGTCAGCATCCAGGAGCAGGGGTAGAGCAGATAAAGCGAGGGGATGGTGTGGAAGTGGGCAAAGATGGTGTACACCCAGATGACGCGGAAGACGCAGGAGCCCAGGATGACGATGACGGTGGGCACGACGGTCTTGCCCAGGCCGCGGGAGGCGGCGATGGTGCAATCCATAAAGGCCGAGATGCAGTAGGCCAGACCCATGACGCCCACACGCTTCATGCCGGCGTCGATGACGGCAGGCTCGGTGGTGAAGAGGGCCAGGAACTCGCGGCCGAACACGAACAGGCTGCCGCCCAACAGCAGGCCCACACCAAAGGAATAGCCCAGCGCGATGAAGTAGCTCTTCTTCACGCGGTCGGGCTTGCCTGCGCCGTAGTTCTGGCTCATGAAGCTGGCACAGGCCATGTAGAAGGCGGCCATGCAGTCGTAGATGAGGTTGTCGGCGTTGGCGGCGGCGGAGTTGCCCTTGACCATGAGGGAGTCGAAGGAGTTGACGCCTGCCTGGATGAAGAGGTTGGCGATGGCGAAGACGGCGTTCTGGAACCCGGCGGGCAGGCCCAGCGCCAGAATGCTCCGGGTCATGGCCGGGTCGAGCCGGGCTTCCCGGAAATGCAGGGTGTAGCAGTCCTGCACCTGAGTCAGCGCGTGGAGGATGAGCCCGGCGGAAACGCATTGCGAAATGGCACTGGCCAGCGCCACGCCCATGACATCCAGCTTGCAGACGATGACGAAGAAGAGGTTGAGCAGGATGTTCAGCACACCCGCGATGCTCAGGAAGTACAGCGGCTTTTTGGTGTCGCCGATGGCGCTGAAGATGGCGTTGCCAAAGTTGTAGAGCGCCAGTGCGGGCATACCGAGGAAGTAGACCCGCAGGTAGAGGATGGCACCGGGCAGCAGGTCTTCCTTGGTGTTCAGCAGCCGCAGCAGGGCGGGGGAGCCCAGCAGACCCACGAACAGCAGCACCACACCGGCGATGAGGCTGACCACCAGCGCCGAGTGAACGGTGCGGCGGACGTCATCGGTGTGCCTGGCCCCATAGAAGCGGGCCACCAGCACGTTGATGCCGTTGCTCAGGCCGATGAGAAAACCGGTGAACAGGGTGACGAAGATGCTCGTGGAACCCACCGCACCCAGCGCCGTGGAACCGGCGAACCGGCCCACGACCGCGACGTCCGACATGTTGAACAGCACCTGCAGCAGGTTGGACAGTGCCAGCGGCAGGCTGACCAGAAGGATCTGCTTGGCCAGAGGGCCTTCCGTCAGCGATTTGGTGTTTGACTTCATAACTTGATGATTCCTTTTCCTGATCCGAAACTGTGCCCGCGCACACCGGGGCACAAGCTCTATTATAAGGCCCGGCGGCGCTTTTGCAAGATGAAAAACCCAAAAAGCAGAGGTGAAATTTTAACGCGCCGCCCGATGATTTTTCAGAAGGATGCTCCGGATGCAGAAATTGGGCCGACAAGGGCGAAGATTTCTATTTGCAATTTCTGTCCGGCTGTGCTATACTACCTTATACTGAATCCATTCAGAAGATGTGCGATCGTAGCTCAGCTGGATAGAGCGTTCGGCTCCGACCCGGAAGGCCAGAGGTTCGAATCCTCCCGGTCGCATAAAATCCCCAGTACACTTTCGTGTGCTGGGGATTTTTATTTGCGGCCGGGAGGATTCGAACAGCACGGCCCCGCCGCAGATTTACCCTTTCCGATTTTTCTGCCAGATGCGGTACAAGCCATCGGTGATGAGGGTCTCGCGGTAGAGAATGTTTGTGTGGCAGGCTTCGCGGATGGTGCGGGGCAGATTGCCGGTGGCGTAGAATTTGAGCTCCGGGCCGAGTTCGGCGCGGAAGCGCTCAGCCAGTCCGTCCAGCAGGCTGGCGGTGCCCAGCACGAAGCCGTTCTGCAGGCAGGCGGCGGTGTTCTTGCCCAGAATGGAGGCTGAAGCCGGTGCCGAAAGGTCGATCTGGGGCAGCTGGGCGGTCTTCTGGACCAGCGCTGCCTGCGACAGCTGCGGGCCGGGCAGGATGACGCCGCCCACAAGCTCCTGCTTCTCGTTCACGGCCATGATGGAGATGGCTGTGTCGGCAGAGATGACGGCCAGCGGGCCGGGCGTCTCGGCCAGCGCGGCAACGGCACCGCACAAAAGCTCTGCACCCAGCTGGGCCGGATTGTCCAGCCGCAGCTTGATGCCGCTCTTCAGGCCCGGCCCAACGGTCAGGAAGCGAGCAGAGCAGAGCATCCGCAGCGCCGCCAGGACGCGGCCCGTCAGCGCGGGCACGACACTGCCCAGAATGCCTCCCTCGATGCGCTCGGTCTGGACGCGGTACAGAGAGAGCAGATTCAGCAGAGCTATGGCATATTCGTCAATGGTCGCTGCTGCGTCGGGGTGCAGACGCCCGCTGAATTGCAGGGCGTCGTGTTCGTATCCGGCGATGGTGATGTGTGTGTTGCCGATGTTGACCGTCAGGATCATGGTCGGGGGCCTCCTCTGCCTCTATAATGTAATTATATAATATAACAGCGCTCGAAAAACTGCAAGCTCCCCTTGGAAAAGGGGAGCCGGGACGGCCGTGGCCGTCCCGGAGGGGTTCGATTTTCTGCCCGGACGCAGCAATTTGAAGTTTTTTGAAAAAACTTGTAAAAAAGTGTTGACATCCACCCCGGTGTATGGTATTATACTTGAGCGCCAAGCGCTGAGACAAAAGAATGACTTCTGAAGCCTCAGCTGAGAAGCGAAAGAAAAGAACCAATAG
>SKEO01001842.1_pt1 | contig 15901 bp, 17 predicted proteins | sample 4826801 | NCBI WGS metagenome assembly SKEO01 (sample SAMN11008807, study PRJNA524170) | human gut metagenome | biome: Human fecal sample; material: Feces; isolation source: fecal sample from pouch patient p3 | host: Homo sapiens | place: Israel: Tel-Aviv | collected 2016-02-25 | reverse complement strand
ACAATTACATTCTTTCCCGGTACTGCTTTTCCTGCAATATACACAGGTTCAAGGACTTTCACATGTTCTTCATCGCATATCTTATAAAGCTTTGATACGCAGTCCTTACTCATGAAAAAAAGTTCTTCCCTGCCTCTTACTGAATTTTCACGCTCAGATGCATCAATTGTCAGAGAAACATATATCTTCGGACACTCATATATAACTATGTTGTCAGTCTTCTGGTTAAATCTTCCCGAATTGTTTCTGAAAAGATTCTGTTCCAGGAAATCCAGTTCTTCTGAATTCTTAAATCTTGAATTAACATTTACAATTACATTCTTTTCCGGTACTTCTCTTCCTGCAATATACACTGGTTCAAGGACTTTCACATGTTCTTCATCACATATCTTATAAAGTTTTGATACGCAGTCCTTACTCATGAAAAAGAGTTCTTCCCTGCCTCTTACTGAATTTTCACGCTCAGATGCATCAATTGTCAGAGAAACATATATCTTCGGACACATTGATAAAAGAATTGTCATTAAATTATACTGAACCGGAGTAAAACCTGTGAACCCGTCAAATACTATCTCGCAATTCTTTATTCGCTCTGACTCTGTAACCTTGTTGCATAATTTATCTAGTATTTCTTCTTTAGTTATATAGTTCTTATCTATGTACTCAGCAAACGCATTGTATACAAGAACGATATCATCAAGCTTATACTGAAGTGCTGCACTTCCCTCTGATTCACTGTATGCTGCACCTGCCGCATCCTGCATAACATCTGGCTTGATATCATACTGAAGCATCTCCGATATAACAGACTTCATCTCTGACACGAATCCTGTATTAGACAGATTACTTCCAAAATATTTTAGCCTGTCCTTGTTCTGCTCCAATACTCTTTTGATAATCAGATTCTTTCCTGTATCGTCAAGGACCTCGAGATTATCCTCGCCCACTTCCTCAAATACTTTATATGCAAGTCTTTCAAAGCTCACAACATCTATATTAAGTATTCCTTTTCTTGGGTGCATGGACACCAGTCTTTTCTGAATTGCCATAGTGTACTGCTCCGGCACAACAACCATATAATTCCTGTCAGGATTCTTCATTGATTCTTCAATTATATGCGTATACAAATAGTGTGATTTACCCGCACCAGAGCTTCCTAGAATTAATTGTAATGACATGTGTAACTCCCCTTAAAACATTTCTAATAGTATAACATATTTTCAAGGTTGAAAATCAACAGCTTCATATTCCACCGTATCTGAATAGTCCCACCATTCTCCCTGATAGCCTGTAAATCCGTTATTTTCCATAGCATTCTGTAGAATCATCACATTCTTCACAGCCTCTTCATCTTCTATATCAGAATAATCTCTATCTGCTTTCAAAGAAAAATCGTCAAATTCTGTCGGCATTGATATAACGCTTCCATCAGCAGCAACCATTGTAATATCCACTGTTCCTCCAAGATTATGCTTTTTCATTCCGTTAGCCGGATTTGCCACATAGTTAGGGTCCGGATATACTTCCCATAATTTCTGCTGTGCCTCAAACGGTCTGTATGCATCCCAAATCTTTAATCTGTACCGCTGTTCTTTCAGTTCTTTCTGCACATTTGCAAGCTTCTTAACCGTCCCGTATCGAAGATATGCGTCTGTGAAATCATATATTCTGACACCTGTAAAGTTATTCTCTGTCGCATACATTAATTCGACATATATATCCGGCATGTATTTCTTTACAAGAACATATTCATCATCTTCTGGTTCTTTTTCTGTCGTAATCTCCTGTATTGTAACTTTCTGTGTTATTGTCTCCTGTATACTGACTGTCTCCGTCTCAATTATTTTATCTGTAATGACATTTTTCTTTTGCTCGCATGCTGTCATTCCCAATATTATCATTATAGCTACAGATATTGCTACATATTTACAATTCATAACCATTCCCTCTTTGATATATTTGTATTTAATATACCACATTTTAATCATAATCTCCCCCTCACTGCCATATATTTTGTAATAATGAATATGAAGGGCAGGTTTCTTTGTGATGAGTCAGACTAAAATCGTTGTTATTCCACTTAAAAAGCTCCTTATTGGAGCGGTTATCGCTGCTATTGTAATAGCATTTGTTGTATTCGCTGTTATCCGTCTTGGCAGCAAGGGTTCTGATAATTCCAGAAACACTACTCAGCCTAGGAGCAGCACTGTAAATGCTTCTGCTTCTTCTAATATTGAAACACCCCTTGATAATGCCGACGCTCCTAAATTCTGCCCCGGAGTATATACCGCTTCTATCCTGTTAGACGGCAATCCCGTTGATATCCAGGTCACAGTTGATTCTTCTAACATTAACAGCATTGAGCTTGTTAATCTTTCTGAATCAATCACTACTATGTACCCTAAGCTCACAACTTCATTTGATGAAGTTGCCTCTAAAGTCATGGAAGCCGGAACAACCAACATAACCTATGATTCAGCCAACAGATATACATATTCCGTCTTTATAGAAGCAATAAGCGCAGCCCTTAAAAAGGCTGCGCCATAAAACTCACTAGAACAAGCTTATCTCATCCCCATTGCTGACATTAACAAATCCTTTATATCCACGTTCCTCAAGCTTTCCGAGGAACTTACCCATCTTCTTAGGCTTTACATATAATGAGCATACCTTACCTTCTGCTCTGTATTTTTCTGCTATTGCATAGGCTTCCTTAACCTGTCCCTCGTCATACATAACGGCAATCTTGTCTGCTGATGCCTTAGTCTCAACGCCATTCTGCATAAGGATTGAGAAGATTCTCTCGAATCCGATTGAGAATCCAACAGCGCTTACCTGCTGTCCTAAGAACTTGCCAATAAGGTTGTCATATCTTCCACCACCTGCGATAGCACCCTTGAAATCAATACTTTCAACTTCAAATACAGTTCCTGTATAGTAACCCTGACCTCTTACTAAAGAAAGGTCAAATACAACATCAAACTGACCGTCTGAAAGCTCATTTACAGTGTTGATAATTCCTCTTACGCTTTCTGCTGGAGCTTTATCATCCAGTATAGCCTCAACACTTTCAAGGCTTATCTCCTGTGCACTTGAAACACTTCCAAAGAATCCGATAAACTTCTCAATTGCAGTAGCGTCAAATCCCTTGTCTGTAAGCTCAGCCTTAACACCGTCAAGTCCGACCTTATCCATCTTGTCAAATGTAATGCACACACTGTCAAGCTGATCCTCGGTAAATCCACAATTCTGAAGGAATGAACGGAGAAGTCTTCTGTCGTTAATCTTAACCTTGAAATTCTTCATGCCAATAGCCTTAAGAGCCTTTGTTGTTGTAAGAATAAGTTCAACCTCTGAATCTGTAGAATCAGAACCAATAATATCAATATCACACTGAACAAACTCACGAAGTCTGCCCTTCTGTGGTCTTTCAGCTCTGTACACTCTGTCCATCTGAATACATTTCATAGGAAGAGTGAGCTTGTCCTTGTTGTTAGCAAAGTAACGGCTGAGCGGAAGTGTAAGGTCATATCTTAATCCCATATCAGCAATTTCATTCTCACAGGCTGTTCCTGTCTTAGGATTTTCCTGAAGTGAACTTACAGCCTTCTCAAGCTTATCGCCTCTCTTCATAATCTTGAATATAAGATTTAAGTTCTCACCACCATCACTCTTATCAAGGTTCTCAATATCCTCAATAATAGGTGTTGTAATGTGTTCAAATCCATTAGCAACATATACCTTTAATATCTCATTCTGAAGGTAATCCCTGATTTCAACCTCATTAGGAAGATAATCATTAGTACCCTTAACTGATGTTATTTTCATAATTGTCTCCTCATTTACACACTAAGGCAGATAACCGGTATTCTCCAGCCATCTGCCCCCATTTTTAATACTTAAAATAACTGATTAAGCTTCATCAATTGCCTTACCAATATCATGTCTCATATATTTGTTATCGAAATCTACCCATTCAGTAGCTTCATAAGCCTTGGCTCTTGCTTCCTTAAGGTCCTTGCCAAGTGCTGTAACACCGAGAACTCGTCCTCCGTTAGTTACAACCTTGCCTTCTTCGTTGAATTTAGAACCTGCATGGAATAAGAAATAATCATCCTTACCCTTGAAGTTTTCCATTCCCTTAATCTCGAAGCCCTTCTCGTATGCGAGTGGATATCCGTCAGATGCGAGAATTACACATACACATGCGTTATCTTCAAACTGAAGGTCAACCTTATCAAGAGTTCCATCAATACAAGCCTCAAATACATCAACAATATCATTCTTCATTCTAGGAAGAACAACCTGTGCCTCAGGATCACCAAATCTTGCATTGTACTCAAGAACCTTTGGTCCCTTTGGAGTAAGCATAAGTCCAAAGAAGATAACTCCCTTAAATGGTCTGCCCTCACTCTTCATTGCATCAACAGTTGCCTGATAAATGTATTTCTTACAGAACTCATCAACTTCCTTAGTGTAGAAAGGTGATGGTGAGAAGTTACCCATTCCGCCTGTATTAAGACCCTGGTCACCATCCTTAGCTCTCTTATGATCCTGAGCTGATGACATAATCTTAATTGTATCACCATCAACAAATGAAAGTACTGAAACCTCACGGCCTGTCATGAATTCCTCAATGACAATTGTATCACCTGCTGTTCCGAACTTCTTGTCAAGCATAAGCTCATCAACACCTGCAAGTGCATCCTCTTTGTTCTCACATATAAGAACGCCTTTGCCGAGTGCAAGTCCGTCAGCCTTAAGAACGATAGGATATTCAGCAGTCTCAAGATACTTCTTGGCTTCTTCTGCTGATGTAAATGTTTCATAAGCTGCTGTTGGAATATTGTATTTCTTCATAAGGTCCTTAGAAAATGCCTTAGATCCTTCAAGAATAGCTGCATTCTTTCTTGGTCCGAATACTCTTAAGCCCTCTGCCTCGAATACATCAACGACACCGCCGACAAGTGGGTCGTCCATACCGATAACAGTAAGGTCAATGCTGTTTTCCTTAGCAAATGCTACAAGCTTCTCAAACTCCATTGCCTTAATATCAACACACTCTGCAAGCTCTGCAATTCCTGCATTGCCCGGTGCACAGTATATCTTGTCAACCTTAGGACTCTTGCTTAACTTCCAGCATATTGCATGCTCTCTTCCGCCGCTGCCTACAACTAATACTTTCATCTTAATTCCTCCGCATATTGTTATCTATATACTTAGTCAGTAATCATTAATTAACATGTTCATTGGCAATCTTGTTAATTGCCTTAGGAAGAAGCTTCCATTCAGCCTGCTCCATAATTCTTCTCTGAAGAGTTTCAGGAGTATCACCATCAAGTACATCAACTGCCTTCTGGAAAATAATCTCTCCTGTATCCATTCCTTCATCTACATAATGCACAGTTGCACCTGATACCTTAACACCCTTTGCCAGAGCTGCTTCATGAACCTTGAGTCCATAGAAACCAACTCCGCAGAATGAAGGTATAAGTGATGGATGAATATTAATAATTCTGTGGCTGTACTGATGAACCATTTTCTCTGGGATTCTTACAAGGAATCCTGCGAGTACTATAAGGTCAACATTAAGCTCATTCACTTTATCAAGCAGTGCATCGTTAAATGCATCTCTGCTTTCATAATCCTTAGGTGATATGCAATATGCTGGAATATTGTTATCCTTAGCTCTTGTGAGTGCATATGCTCCGGCATTATTGCTTATAACTGCTACAAGCTCTGTGTTAGTGATTGTTCCATCCTTAACAGCATCGATAATAGCCTGAAGATTAGTTCCGCCTCCGGAAACCATAACTGCAACTCTTAGCATAAAGTAACTCCCTTCTCGCCAGCTTCAATGCTTCCGATAACATATGGAGTCTCACCTGCAGCCTTAACTGCTGCCATAACTGTATCAACATCAGCAGGATCAACGGCAAGTACAAGACCGATACCCATGTTAAATGTATTATACATCATATGCTCTTCGATATTGCCATCTTCTGCAAGCATCTTAAAGATTGGTGGTACTTCGTAGCTGTCCTTCTTAATTACTGCCTTAACACCGTCTGGAAGCATTCTAGGTACATTTTCATAGAAACCACCACCTGTGATATGGCTGCAGCCCTTAACCTTAACGCCTGCCTTCTTGATTTCCTTCATTGTCTTAACATATATCTTAGTTGGAGCAAGTAATGCCTCTCCTAATGTCTTTCCAAGTGAATCGTAATATGTATTAAGAGATTCCTCTGTCATTGTAAATACGCTTCTTACAAGTGAGAATCCATTGCTGTGTACACCACTTGAAGCGATACCGATAAGAGTATCACCCGGCTTGATGTTCTCGCCTGTAATAAGATCCTTCTTATCAACAACACCTACAGCAAATCCTGCAAGATCATATTCATCCTGTGGCATAAGTCCCGGATGCTCTGCTGTCTCACCACCGATAAGTGCACATTCAGACTGTCTGCAGCCCTCTGCAACACCACCAACGATAGTAGCAATCTTTTCTGGATAATTCTTGCCGCATGCGATGTAATCAAGGAAGAAGAGTGGCTCTCCACCAGCACATACAACATCGTTAACACACATAGCAACTGCATCAATACCGATAGTATCATGCTTGTCCATAATGAAAGCTAACTTAACCTTAGTTCCACATCCGTCAGTTCCTGAAAGTAATACAGGCTCTTCCATCTCCTTAATCTTAGCGAGTGAAAATGCACCTGAGAATCCTCCGATTCCGCCTAACACTTCTTCTCTCATAGTAGACTTAACAGCCTCTTTCATTAACTCAACTGACTTGTAACCTGCTTCAATATCAACTCCAGATTTCTTGTAATCCATGATTCTTTCTCCTTCAATATTATGATAAATGTAAGTTAATGTAACTATTCAGTTACTAATTAATAATTCTTATAACCGACTTCCTGAAGTCTGGCATCCTTCTTCTGAACACTTTCCTTAAGATTCTTAGTATAATCCTTAAGCCTTTCAAGAAGTGCTGCATCAGATGTTGCAAGAATCTTGGCTGCAAGAATACCTGCATTGGCACCACCGTTAATAGCAACAGTTGCAACAGGAATACCTGTAGGCATCTGTACTATTGAATATAATGAATCTCTACCGCCTAGTGATGTTGTGTGCATTGGAATACCAATAACAGGCATTGGGAAAATAGCTGCGCACATACCCGGAAGATGTGCTGCCATACCTGCACCTGCAATAATAACCTTAAATCCCTTCTCCTCTGCACTCTTAGCATATTCAAAGAATACGTCAGGCTCTCTGTGTGCTGAGATAATTGTCATCTCATACGAAATTCCTAACTGTTCAAGAATGTCTGCTGCCTTTGCCATAACAGGCATATCAGAGTCACTTCCCATAACAATTCCTACTAAAGCCATATTAACCTCCTATGTCCGATAGATATAATATTAAAATTAGTGAAAACACTAATTATCATTGTACTTTGTTTTAAACTTTGCGTCAAGATAAAGCCTGTTTACAGCTTACAATTATATATTTATAATTCTGTTAAAAATGCATCATTAAGTGCAAACGTGCCATCAAGCACGAATCTGCCGTTCTTAATCAAGTCTGTTCTTGTTCCATCCTCTGCCACAACAGTAATATTACCAATCTCATCATACGGAATGGTAATATCGGTGTGACAGTTATAATAAGCCTTGTCCGGCTCCGTCTTACGAAGAAGTGAAACCTCATTATCCCTTGAGATAATCTCCTTGCCGTCCGGATTAGTTACATACACATCTTCTGCCCTTGAATAGCATGTGTCACCGACTGCAAAATGTGGTCCCATCTTTTCAACAATAAGAATCGGAAGCTTATACACAATATCATGCTTATTGGCAAACACATATGCTGTAGTGTTAGTTCCTATAGCAAACTCTCCGAGCGGTAAAGTTTCATGGTCATATAACACATTTGCCTTGAAAAGCTCTTTATTCTTAGCCTCATCATCAAAGTTAGTGCATGTGAAGTCCTTAACAAATCCGTCCTCAAACCATACCGTAAGATTATTGAACTTAATATCATTAAGATATACACTGCTCACATTAAGCACACCTGTCGTTTTCTTAAGCACAGGTGATGTAAATACTTCTCCAAGCGGAATATTAACGTCCGCAAGACAGTTCTCAAATACAGTCTGCGTCTTATGGTCGGTTATCTTCATAATAGAAACCTTCATGTCTGTGCAGTTTCCGTTAGCTCCTTTAACCTCAACATACTGTGCTGTATCAAGTACATCAATAAGTGCCTGCTGGATAGCTTTATATTTGTTATAATCAAGGGTATTAATCTTAACAGTACCCTCGAATATTTCCTCGAAATTCTCTCCAATCTCCGGTATCGGATAAGCAATTATTGTAAAGCTTCTCTCCTCACCTTTAATATACTCATTAACAATGCTTCCCGCGTCATTGCTGTATTTCACAGAAAGCTTCTGCTGCTTAGTATCAAGCGTTAATGCCTCGCTTTTAATCTGAGGCTCAAATGGCACTTCACCAAACACTTCCATAACAGCAGGTCCACCATGCACCGCTGCAAGCTCCTTGTTCTTCTCATATGCAAGCTTTAATGCCCCTGTCTTTCTCTCAACAAATTCGCCATCCATATAAAGTGCATTGTCAAAACGATGGTCGAAATCCATCTGCTTGTTAGGATTAGCTCCGTAATAGCCAACCTTAATGTTAAGTCTTTTATTAATCGTGTTGACCGCTGCCCTGTATATTGTAGGCTTAAGTCCAAGCTTTTCAAAGTTCTTAATCTCAGCCCTCACAAGTCTTTCAAATCCCAGACAGTATCTTATATTAACTGTTTTCTTCTTAGACAAATCCTTGCCTGTAAGCTCGAATCCAATTCTGTATCCTTCTGTAAATGTGTCTGCCATCTTCTGGATTTCTTCTTCACTGAGCGAACTAAGATACTCTGCTGTCTTAATCTCATTGTCAGTAACATACTCACCGAATCTGTACAGATATCTTACATCTGTAAGGTCAGACTCCATAATTATCTTAGTTGCAAAATCAAGTTCAGGGTCTAACAGCTCTCTTACCCGGTACTCCATAAGGTCATCACTGTAATCACTAACATACCAGTATACAGACTCTTTCATCTGCTTATAATCTGGCTTTCCACAGTCTTCCTCAGTCGATGCACACATGCAGTACACTTCAACAAAAAGCTCCATAAGTGCTGTCATCTCTGCCATTCTGCCTTCATATGCATACACAATCATTCCTCTTATCTCAACGTAAAGAAATGACAAAAGCCTTCCCTCTGATAGCCCTAACTTTGAAGCTGCATATGCCGGATTAGCGTAGCTTGTCTCGTAAGCCTTGCCAATTACATCTTCATACAGACCTGTATTCAGATTCTTATATTCTTCAAGTGAATAATCTCTGAAAACATCAGCTTTTAAGTCAGCCGCAAGCTTATCCATCTTAAGGATAAATGTGGCAATACATTTGAAATAATCTGCAAACCCATCCGTCTTAAGCCCCGGTTCCTCTGCTATCTCTTTAATTCTTTCTATTGCAAGAGCGTAACGCTCTTCTACATTATCATTAAACAATTCTATTCTCCTTCTGCCCTGATAAGGATTATATTCCCATTAAGAATACTGCTATCATAAATACTGCTATTACCCCACACAGCATTGAACCAAATCTCGAAGTTCCGTAGAACTTATTATCTTCTTTGAAGCTGATTAGTCCGATTACTGTTCCAATTACCGCTAAGATAAGGCTTAATATTCCAAGACTTCCTACTCTTAAGCCGCCTTCTCCTGCTGCTTTAAAAGACAGATACACTCCGTAACCAAAAGAAAGCAATGACAGTATTCCCATCGCAGTCGATATCAAACCACCAAGTGCCTGACTTTTATCAGAAAACTTGTATTTATTAAAAAGTTTCATTTTTTCACCTGTCCTTTTTACTAAACATTTTAACTATTCTGTATGCTATCGCATATACCGCATAACCGCACAATGCTCCCAGTACATTAAGCACAAGGTCATCAACATCAAAGCAGCCGACCTTACATATAAGCTGTCCTGTTTCTATTGTAAGCGACAGTGCGAATCCATATGCAAATGTAGCAAAAACATTAATTCTGCCATTGGAAAGCCACGGCACGAATATGCCAAATGGTATGAATGCCAGCACATTTCCAATTATATTAAGAAATGCTATCCAGCCAAGCGAGTCAAAATGTCCAAGATAACGCCAATAGCGCCTGATTTCCGTGAACAGTGTAAGATTGTATTTGTAACCGCTGGCTATCTCTGCCCTTCCCATTCCTTCTGCGAAAAAGACTACATAAAAGAGCAGAATCATATATATAACAAAAAGCGCCCATTTTATAAGCGTTACATAATGTTTCTTTTTCATAACAAATCTGCCCGGCAGGCATAATTAACCCACCAGGCAGTTCCCCTTCACTAGAATAAGCTATCTGATCTGTGTGCAAGAAGTCTTGCACCATTAATAATCATCATTACACCTGCACCGATACCAAAGAGTATTATCAGGATACCAAATACAAGATTAGAAGCTCCTACTGACTTTAATTTCTTATAAAGATTCTCTTCCATAGTTAACCCTCCATTAACATCAGTTTTATGCGTTCTTAACACCATATTCTGCGTAATACTTGTCAATTGCTGCTTTTAGTGCATCATCAATAACTACCTTACCCTCACACTCTTTATTGTAAAGGTGTTCTACAACATCTGCCATAGATACAATTGCGCTTGTTGGGAAACCGTATCTTTCCTTAATCTCCTCAAGCGCACTCACCTTTCCGCCAAGGCCTACTTCCATACGGTTAAGTGAAACCATAAGTCCTACAATAGTAACATCTGCTGCCCCTCTTACCTTAGGAACTGTCTCTTCCATCGACTTACCGGATGTTGTTACATCTTCTATCATAATGACTCTGTCGCCATCCTTTAACTTGCTTCCGAGAAATCCGCCCTTATCAGCACCATGGTCCTTCTCTTCCTTACGGTCTGAGCAGTATCTTACTTCCTTTCCATAAAGCTTTGCATATGCAACTGCTGTAACTACGCTGATTGGAATTCCCTTATATGCTGGTCCGAACAGCACATCAAAATCATCACCATATGTTTCATGAATAGCCTTTGCATAATACTCTCCAAGTCTTGCAAGCTGTGTTCCTGTAACATACGCACCTGCGTTCATGAAGAAAGGTGACTTTCTTCCACTCTTTAAAGTAAAATCTCCAAACTTTAACACATCACTCTCTACCATGAAATCTATAAATTCCTGCTTATACTGCTCCATTATATCCTCCTTATTCAGCGCCACTATCCGGCGGTGCTGCTTCATATTCAATATTTATTTTATCATAAATGTTTTCTCGTTTCAATGCGTCTTTGTCACATTAAAATTACATATTAAAATCTATACATCAGAATCCCCTATGCAAATGTGATTGGTGTATTACTGGAAAATAAAAAGAAAACCTACCCGCAGCACCAGCTTGTACGCAGTCTGTTCTCTGCATATCTGGATGATACTCTGACAGCTTCGGAATTAATCGCAGATGACACGACGATGTACAGCCGCTGGTGCAATGGCACCCGCCCGATTCCTATAGATATCCTAAAGACTTATGAAGATGAGGATGAATGGGATACGATGAAGGATGATTTTAGAGATAAGATTATTCCGAACCTGTTGAACAAAGCACAGGTGTGCTCTATTCTCCCGACCTTTCGGAAGTGATTCTTTGCAATAAGCTTCCCTCCTGCAATCAGGCATTCATTGGACGAAAGGATGAGATAAAAGCAATCGCATCCCATCTTTCCAATCAATCCGTCTTATTCATTACCGGTATGGCAGGCATTGGAAAAAGCGAAGTTGCCAAAGCCTATGCACAGAAGAACCGTAAAAAGTACACCAATATCATTTATCTGTATTACACCGGTAATTTGAGAAAAGACATCGCAAACCTTACATTTGCAGATGATTCCGTAGAAATGAATGAGGAAGTCCGTTTTCAGAATCACTATAAGGTAATGCAGAGGCTCCACACAGATACACTGCTGATTCTGGACAACTTCAATGTGCTTCCAAAGGACGAACCCTTCTTAAAGGAACTGATGAAGAATGATATGCAGCTATTGATTACCAGCAGATGCAAACTTAAGAATTATGACTCTATAGAAATAAGGGAATTGGATAAAGAAAAAGAGCTGACAGAACTGTTCTACAAGCATTGTCCTTCTGCAAAACATGATCCGGACAGTGTGTCTGCCATTATAGAAGAAGTGAACTGTCACACCCTGACTGTCTGCATGGCTGCTCTTACCTTAGAAGCCAGCGGCATGGAACCGGAAGAATTGTTACAGGAGCTGCGTTCCTGCGGTATCGGGCAGAACACGGAAGAAATCGAGGTATTCAAAGATGATGAATTCTCCTATTCCAGTATGATAGGACACCTTCGCATGTTGATGAAACTCAACAGATTAAATAAGGACAGTATTGATATCCTCCGTAACCTCTCACTCCTGCCGGTATCAGGAGTTTATAAAAGTGCGTTCAAAATGTGGCTGGAACTGGATTCTCTCAAAAATGTTAATGAGCTGATACGCTATGGCATCATCAACGAAGATACTGAAAATAAAACGATTGCACTGCATCCACTCATTCAGGAAGTGGCAATCGCAGAGACCATTCCAACCGTATCAGACTGCCATGTGATGTTAAATCACCTGCATTTGATTTGCCTTGCTCACGGTCTGGATGTAAAAAGACCGGTGACTGTCATGGAATGTCTGAAAAGCATCAACAGACACATCATCCTAGATAACAGGGCTTACTATCTGCTGTTCTTACAGGATATGTTCCCTTATTTTGACAAGTATCTGGATACTGATTACCTACCGGAGCTGGTGGAGCGAATGGAATATGTGATGAATCTAATGGATGAAACCGACGGACTTTCTGCCTGTGACAAAGCATTATTATTAGATTACAAGGCACAGCTTCTGTTCCCACGCAAGGAATATGATAATGCCATCAAGAAATACAAGAAAGCCATTGCCATGATGGAAAATTACCATAAGACCAATACTGCGGATGCCCGTTCCGCCAATCTGCTTTCAAACCTGCACAACAACCTCTCTACTGCTTATCTGTTCCGGAAGAAACGGGAAGAAGCCGTATCAGAACTCAAGACAGCTTTCACAGTACGCAGGGAATATGCCAGTCTTGGATTGATAGAGAATAATGATACCCTGCAGCAGACACTCTCACTTACTAACATGCTGGTGCAGAATAAGGAATATGATTCAGCTCTTGAAGTCATTGATTTCTGCGAATCTACCATTGAAGAAGTCATTGGTACAAACAATCTCGATTATGGTCTGTGTGAGTTCTACCGTGGTGTTATCGCCTACACTCGTTCTCAGCCGGTGATAGCAGAACAGCACCTGCTTAACGCAGATGCTGTCTTTCGTGATGTTATGAATGAGAATCCGGATAATGGTTATTCCAAGAGTACAGCTCGCTTTTTGTATAGCTTATATAAGAGATGGGGAAAGCCTACTTTGGCAGAACAATATAAACATATATTACAGGCACTTTATCAACACACCAAGTAGACCATTTCATCTACCATGAGAACATATCTTATATTACTTATTTTCATCTTTTCTCTATGTACTTGAATCAGCATATTTCTATGAAAGAGTTTTCTTTTTTAGATTTATAGCCATACAATTTCCAACAACCGCAAACATACCCATCACAGATATATAATCCAATAGGAATAAAATATATGGCTCTTCAAAATCAAAAAATACAAACTGCTCTTTCAATAACATATATTTCAAAATATGACGTTTTTCCAACACATACATTCCATATATTCCAATAGTATATTTGCCAGTTTTGTTCCAGCACGACGGGCAGAAACTACTGCCGCTGCCGATTTCATCAGAAAACGATTGCCTCCTCCACACAAATCAGCATAAAATGCCCTGTCCATAAATGAAGTTAACCCACCGCTGGCAGCGCCCCAATGCACAGGAGTACCAAATACAAAACCGTCATAATCTCCTGCAATCTCATCCTGTGTCAGCACAATATTTCCCGCCTCCGTGTACTGTGGCATTCCGGCTCGATAATCATACTTTCCTTCAAATTTAGTATTCGGCGTATATTTTCCTGTCAAAAAACCATTTGCCATTGTTGAAAAAGCAACATACGCAACATCTAATTCTTCGCAAACCGGGAACAAGGACTCATGCCACCTGGCCATCATCGAATAGCGGTTTTCAATGGCCGTTACCGGACATCGTGCAGAGCCTTGCCCACTCCTTATATACTTTTTCCTGCTTCGAATGCCTCTTTCATAGCTGGCGTATCTTTCACTGCTCCTGCTTCGTACACACCTGTTCCGTAGATAACGCCCATTTCCCGTGAACCGGAAAGGCAGGCTGCAAGCCCTCTAAAGCATTCCAATGTGCAGTCCATAGCATGCCTGCTGTTCTCTGCGGCAGTCATAATATAATAAAATTCTTTATTTTTAATCTGAGTCCACTGTGCTACGGTACGGTCAATTACTGTTTTCATCTGTGCGTCAATGGAATAGAAATAAACAGGACTTGCAAGCACAATCACATCTGCCTGATGCATTTTGGAAAGAATCTCCGCCATATCATCCTTTATCGCACAGATTCCTCCGCTTTGCTTGCAATAGTAGCAGGCATTGCAGTAGCCGATTTTTTTACTGCGAAGAAAAATCTTCTCCACCTGATTTCCTGCATATGCAGCACCTCGCATAAACTCTTCACATAATAAATCTGAATTTCCTCCTCTGCGGGGACTTCCTGATAAAATTAAAACGTTTTTACTCATTGCATTCTTCCTTTCTCTTCTAAAATTTATATAAGAAGCCTTAATAGACATATAACAATTATAAAAACTGCAATAATCAATATTGTATTACAAAGTATCTTTTGTTTCTTTATCAGCTTACTACTACGATAAAAAATAAGAGATACAATAAATAAACTCAATCCTAATATTAGCCCAATCCAATATTCTAACAAATAATCGACACTGCCACCACTAATTGCAATTCCGTTTTTGACCTTAGCATTCGGCAAAATTTCTCTGATATCACTCACACTGTTACCCAAAAAACTTCCCTTATGTGTAGCAATGGGAAAAATCGTCTTTCCCGCAAAATCATATTCTTCTAAGAAGCTTGCAACCGGCACAGGAATAGTACCCCACCATATAGGATAAACCATAACAACTTTATCATATTGCTCCATATTTTCTATTTTAGATATAAGTTGCAAATTCACGTCATTTTGAAGCTCCTGACTAGCCCGTTCAACAGTTGCATCATATTCCTGAGGATACAAATCTTCTACCTCAATACGAAATATATCTGCCCCTAAAAGCTTTTGCAAATCTTCTGCTATAACCTGAGAATTTCCTTCCAACTCTCCATTTTTGTTTACTCTAAGTGATGCGGATGTTACGGCATCCACATTTTCATTGAATGCCGTATTTCCTACTCTTGAAAAATATACAATCAATGTATTCTCCGAATATATCTGTCTGAATATTAATAAACCTATACACGCAATAATAAAAAATGTTATAAAAATTCCTATTGAAACATATACCATAAGAGTCATCTTTGCTTTCTTCATCCTGATTTACCTCCCATCTGTTTTATATTTACATTATAAAAAAATCGAGACTCCAACAGAAGTCTCGATTACTTATGCAGTATAAACCCAAAAGTTAATACTAAATATTTCGTTATAATTCCATGACAGCAGGAATCGCCTGTAAGAATCGCTGCACAGTTTTTGATGGTTCGGGG
>SKEO01001834.1_pt1 | contig 15953 bp, 14 predicted proteins | sample 4826801 | NCBI WGS metagenome assembly SKEO01 (sample SAMN11008807, study PRJNA524170) | human gut metagenome | biome: Human fecal sample; material: Feces; isolation source: fecal sample from pouch patient p3 | host: Homo sapiens | place: Israel: Tel-Aviv | collected 2016-02-25 | reverse complement strand
ACTGATTTCCTGTGAAAAGCTCGAAAAGAGCATGGTCGAACTGCAGTTCTCCATTGACGCGGAGACCTTCAAATCTGCTGTCAATACCGCTTTCAAGCGTGAGGGCAAGAAGTACGCAATCCCCGGCTTCCGCAAGGGCAAGGCTCCCAAGGCCATGATCGAGAAGATGTATGGCAAGGACCTGTTCCAGTATGACGCCGTCAACGATCTGTTCCCTGAGAACTATGAGGCCGCTGTCAAGGAGGCCGGCATCGAGGTTGTTGGCCGTCCTGAGCCTGAGGTCGTCTCCATGTCCGAGGAGGAGGGCGCTACCCTGAAGGTCAAGGTTGCCGTCAAGCCTGAGGTCGAGCTGGGCGAGTACACCGGTTTAACCGTCAACAAAGATGTCAAGACTGTTGATGAGGCCGATGTTGACGCTGAGATCAAGCGCATGCAGGACCGCAACGGCCGTCTGCTGACCCGTGAGGGCGAGGCCCAGAACGGTGACACCGTGGATATCGACTTTGAGGGCTTCGTTGATGGCGTTGCTTTCGAGGGCGGCAAGGCTGAGCACTACTCTCTGGTGCTGGGCAGCGGCTCCTTCATCCCCGGCTTCGAGGAGCAGGTCGTCGGCCACAAGGCAGGCGAGGAGTTTGATGTCAATGTCAAGTTCCCCGAGGAGTATCAGGCTGAGGAGCTGGCCGGCAAGGACGCTACCTTCAAGATCAAGCTGCATGAGGTCAAGTACAAGGAGCTGCCCGAGCTGGACGATGATTTCGCCAAGGACGTCAGCGAGTACGACACCCTCGAGGAGCTGAAGGATTCCATCCGCAAGGGCATCCAGACCAACCACGAGAAGCAGGCTGAGCAGAGCGTTGAGAACGACCTGATCGATCAGGTCGTGAATGGCATGAAGGCCGACATCCCCGATGCTATGATCGAGAGCCGCATCGAGGAGCTGGTGCAGGACTTCCAGTACCGCATCTCCCAGCAGGGCCTCAAGCTTGAGCAGTACCTGCAGTATATGGGCATGACCATGGACCAGTTCAAGGAGCAGTTCCGTGAGCAGGCCGACAAGCAGGTCAAGATGCGTCTGGCTATGGAGGCCATCGTTGCCAAGGAGTCCATCGAGGCTACCGAGGAGGAGTTCGAGGCTGAGATCAAGCGCATTGCCGATGCTTACCAGATGGAGGCTGACAAGGTCAAGAGCTTGGTTGACGCTGCCGCTGTCAAGAAGGATCTGGCTGTCAACAAGGCCATCGACTTCGTGAAGGAGAAGGCTAACATTGTCCTGGGCGCTGCCGAGGAGAAGAAGCCTGCCAAGAAGACCACCCGCAAGACCACCAAGAAGGCTGCCGCCAAGAAGGACGAGGAGCCGAAGGAAGAGGAGAAGGGCGAGTAATCGCACCTTTCCGTAAACATTGAGTAAAAGGGCCGGTACGGTTGTGCAGCTTTGCCGCCGTATCGGTCCCTTTATCATAAAACCGCTTTTCTGCAAGCTATCAAGGAGGGAAACCTGAATGAGCCTTGTACCTTATGTTGTCGAACAGACTGCGCGCGGTGAGCGCAGCTATGACATCTTCTCCCGCCTGCTGAACGACCGCATCATTGTGCTGAGCGAGGATGTCAACTCCTCCTCCGCCAGCGTGATCGTGGCACAGCTGCTCTACCTCGAGGGTCAGGACCCCGAGAAGGACATCTACTTCTATATCAACAGCCCCGGCGGCTCCATTTCCGACGGCATGGCCATCCACGACACGATGAACTACATCAAGTGCGATGTCTCCACCATCTGTGTCGGCATGGCGGCCTCCATGGGCTCTTTCCTGCTGGCCAGCGGTACCAAAGGCAAGCGCTTTGCGCTGCCCAACTCCGAGATCCTGATCCATCAGCCGCTCATCGGCGGTCAGGGCATCTCCGGCCAGGCCACCGATATCAAGATCCACGCTGACCACATCGTGCGCATCCGTGAGCGGATGAACACCCTGCTGAGCGAGTACACCGGCCAGCCGCTGGAAACAATCCAGCGCGACACCGAGCGCGACAACTATATGACCGCGCAGCAGGCAAAGGAGTACGGCCTGATCGACGATATCCTCTATAAACACTGATTCGGGGGAACAACATGGCAAATCAAACGTCCGGTAAGGACGGAAAAGGACGCGAGCTTATCTGCAGCTTTTGCGGACGCTCCCAAAACGAGGTAGAGCAGCTGGTCATCGGTCCCGGCGTCAATATCTGCAAGGACTGCATCGAAATGTGCTGCAATGTGCTGGAACGCGATGGTGAGCGTCCGGCCCCGCCGCGCGCCGGTATGCCGCCCCGTGACCGCCGCCGTCAGGCCCAGAAGCCCGGCGCAGATTACGGTGCCGATCCGCTCGAGAGCATCCATATCCTGACCCCTGCCGAAATCAAGGCAGGTCTGGATCAGTATGTCATCGGGCAGGATGCCGCCAAGAAGGTGCTGGCTGTCTCGGTCTACAACCACTATAAGCGCATCCTGTCCGGCCAGAACAGCGATGTGGAGCTGCAAAAGTCCAATGTGCTGATGCTGGGCCCCTCCGGCACCGGCAAGACGCTGCTGGCCCAGACGCTGGCCAAGATGCTGAATGTGCCGTTCGCCATTGCGGACGCCACCACGCTGACCGAGGCCGGCTATGTGGGCGAGGATGTCGAAAACATCCTGCTCAAGCTGATTCAGGCGGCGGATTTTGACATTCCGCGCGCTGAAATCGGCATCATCTATGTGGATGAGATCGACAAGATCACCCGCAAGAGCGAGAACCCCTCCATCACCCGCGATGTGGGCGGTGAGGGCGTGCAGCAGGCCCTGCTGAAGATCGTGGAGGGTACGGTCAGCAATGTGCCGCCCAACGGCGGCCGCAAGCACCCGCAGCAGGAGTTTATCCAGATCAACACCAAAAATATCCTCTTTATCTGCGGCGGTGCCTTTGACGGGCTGGAAAAGCTCATCCAGAAGCGCACCGACAATGCCTCGCTGGGCTTTGGCAGCCAGCTGCGTACCACGCTCGACAAGGACGAGACCCGCCAGAAGCTGCTGAAAAAGGTCGAGCCGGACGATCTGGTAAAATTCGGCCTGATTCCGGAGCTGATCGGCCGTCTGCCGGTCGTGACGGTGCTGGATCCGCTGGACGAGGAGGCGCTGGTCCGCGTGCTGCTTGAGCCGAAGAACAGCATTGTGCGCCAGTACAAGGAGCTGCTGCATCTGGACAATGCCGAGTTGGTCTTTACCGATGCGGCCCTGCACGCCATCGCCAGAAAGACGGTGGAGCGCAAGAGCGGTGCGCGCGGCCTGCGCAGCGTTGTCGAGGAACTGCTGATTCCGATCATGTACGACATCCCGTCCGATGCCACCATCACCAAAGTGACGATTGACGCCGACACGGTCGAGGGCGGCCAGCCTCATATCGAGCATGGCGCCATGCGCCCGCGTTATAAAAGTTTGACGGAACAGCAATAAAAATTATCTGCACCGGAGCCAATGCGGCCCGGTGCATTTTTGTTCACAAAAATTTTATATAGAAAACACTTGATTTTTCGGTGCAAAGTGGCTATTATATATTTAGCACTCAGAGAGATTGAGTGCTAAACCAAAAATCGCCAAAAATTCAAAAGAGAAATCTTTTATAAGGAGGAACTTTCACTATGAAAATCAAACCTCTTGCAGACCGTGTTGTCATTAAAATGGTCGAGGAAGAAGAAACCACCAAGGGCGGCCTGATCCTGTCCGGCTCCGCCAAGGAAAAGCCGCAGGTTGCTGAGGTCGTCGCTGTCGGCCCTGGCGGCAATGTGGATGGCAAGGATGTCGAGATGATCGTCAAGGTCGGCGATAAGGTCCTGACCAGCAAGTATTCCGGCACCGAGGTCAAGGTCGATGGTGAGGAATGCACCATCGTCCGCCAGAGCGACATCCTCGCGGTTGTGGAATAATTTGATTTTTCAGTAATTCTTTCAGATAAAAGGAGAGATCTATTATGGCTAAACAGATCAAGCAGGGCGAGGACGCCCGCAAGGCCCTTTGCGCTGGCATCGACCAGCTGGCCAACACCGTTAAGGTTACCCTCGGCCCCAAGGGCCGCAATGTCGTGCTGAGCAAGAAGTTCGGCAGCCCGCTCATCACCAATGACGGTGTCACCATCGCCAAGGAGATCGAGCTGAAGGACGAGTTCGAGAACATGGGCGCACAGCTCGTTCGCGAGGTCGCCACCAAGACCAACGATGCTGCCGGTGATGGCACCACCACCGCCACCGTTCTGGCGCAGGCTTTCGTCAACGAGGGCATGAAGAACGTCACCGCTGGTGCCAACCCCATGGACATCAAGCGCGGCATGCAGAAGGCCGTCGCCGCTGCTGTCGATGCTGTCAAGCAGCACAGCCAGAAGGTCAACGGCAGCAAGGACATTGCCCGTGTCGGCACTGTCTCTGCCGGTGATGCTGAGATCGGTCAGCTGATCGCTGACGCGATGGAGAAGGTCACGGCCGATGGCGTTATCACCATCGAGGAGAACAAGACCACTGCCGAGACCTACACCGAGGTCGTTGAGGGCATGCAGTTTGACCGCGGCTATGTGACCCCTTACATGGTCACCGACACCGAGAAGATGGAGACCGTCTATGACGACTGCTCCGTCCTGATCACCGACAAGAAGATCAGCGTCTTCCAGGATGTGGTTCCCCTGCTCGAGCAGGTCATCCAGTCCGGCCGCAAGCTGCTCATCATCGCTGAGGATGTCGAGGGCGATGCCCTGTCCAACCTCATCATCAACCGTCTGCGCGGCGGCCTGAATGTTGTTGCTGTTAAGGCCCCCGGCTTCGGCGATCGTCGCAAGGAGATGCTGCAGGATATTGCTACCCTGACCGGCGGCACCGTCATCAGCAGCGACCTCGGCTATGAGCTGAAGGATGCTACCATGCAGCTGCTGGGCAGCGCCCGTCAGGTCAAGGTCACCAAGGAGAACACCACCATTGTCGGCGGCGCCGGTGACAAGCAGGCCATCGCTGACCGTGTGGCTCAGATCCGCAGCCAGATTGCAACGGCAACCTCTGACTTTGACCGTGAGAAGCTGCAGGAGCGTCTGGCCAAGATGGCCGGCGGTGTTGCCGTCATCAAGGTCGGTGCTGCTACCGAGGTCGAGATGAAGGACAAGAAGCTCCGCATCGAGGATGCTCTGAACGCGACCAAGGCCGCTGTAGAGGAAGGCATCGTTGCCGGCGGCGGCACGGCTACCATCAATGCTATTCCGGCTGTCGATAAGCTGGTTGGCGAGCTGGAGGGCGATGAGCGCACCGGCGCCAAGATTGTCCGCAAGGCTCTGGAGGCTCCTCTGCGCCAGATCGCTGCCAATGCCGGTCTGGAGGGCAGCGTTGTTATCGACAACATCCTGAAGGCCAACAAGCCCAACTATGGCTTCGATGCCCAGAAGGAAGAGTATGTTGAGGATATGATCGAGGCCGGTATCGTTGACCCGACCAAGGTCACCCGTTCCGCTCTGGAGAACGCTGCCAGCGTTGCTGCGATGGTTCTGACCACCGAGAGTCTCGTTGCCGATCTGCCCGAGCCGCCGGCTCCGGCTGCCCCGGCCCCTGACATGGGCGGTATGTACTAATTCGGTACACCCAAAAGCAACTACAAGGTCGAAGTCTTGGCAACAAGGCTTCGGCCTTTTTGTATAAGGCGCTGCGGCCATAGACCTGCGGCGGGAAAGCGTGCTATAATAAAGGTACGGCCGCATGACGCCGACTGCTTATACAGTGGTTGCGCAACGGTGCGGCGGTAATAAGCAAAAACAGCGGGGGAGCCGCCATGAAGAAATATGCAAAATATATGGCGCTGGCCGTGACGCTGGCGCTGCTGGGACTGATTTTCTACTTTTCTGCCCAGCCGGGGGCGGTTTCCTACAAAGTCAGCGAGACTGTGATGAACACAGTTCAATCCGGTAAAGCAAAGGCCATCACGCCGCAATGGTTCAGCACCACAAACCTCAATGTCAATGTTCGCAAATGGGCACATGTTTATATCTACTGCGCGCTGGGGGTCAGCATGGCGGTGACGGTGCATCTGTGGACGGTCAGCCTTGCCCTGTGGCAGAGGGCGCTGCTGTCTGCGGCACTGTGTATGCTGTGTGCCGCCGGGGACGAGCTGCACCAGTTCTTTGTCCCGGGCCGTGCCATGCTGCTGAGCGATGTCGGCATAGATGCAATGGGCTTTCTGCCCTGCATCGCGGCGGTCTTTCTCTGCATCCGGGTGTATCGTGGCTGCCGGAAGTGAGCATACTCTCCTTGGGGTGATGCTATGTCTTTGCGCCGCTTTTACGGCCTGTGTGCAGTGCTTGTGCTGCTGGCGGGCATTGTGCTGTGCCGAACCTACTGGGTGGGGCAGCAGACGGCCTATGCGGCCAACGCGGGCGGGCAGACCGTCCAGACGGTGGCGCTGCCGCGCGCGCGGGGGGATTTTTATGACAGGAGCGGCCGCAGGCTGACCGGCACGGCGCAGCGCTATTATGCGCTCTGCATGCCCGGTGAGGCAGGCTACACCGCACTGTTTCCCTATGTCTCCTATGAGGCGCAGGGCCTTTTGTATGAGCGGCGCAATCTTCCGACCCCGTTTTTGGTACAGACCGACCGGGACCTGACAAGGCAGGGCATACCCACCTGCACGGTGCCGGAGCATTTCACCGGCACGACTGCCGCCCATCTGCTGGGGTATCTTGACGGGGAGGGCCACGGCGTTGCCGGACTGGAGCGTGCCTATGATGACCTGCTGGCGGCCTGCGGCGATAAGTGCAGCATCACCTGCATCATGACGGCGCGGGGGCGTCTGCTGGCAGACACAGCCCCTGCCGTCACGGTTGAGGAGACCGGTACAGGGCAGGGGGTACAGCTGACACTGGATGCCGATCTGCAGCGCGCCTGCGAGGCGTTAGCGGCACAGGTCATGCCGCGCGGGTGCATTCTGGTCATGGACACAGCCACAGGTGAGGTGCTGGCCAGCGTAAGTATGCCAACCTTTGACCCGCGAAATATTGCGGCCAGCATCCGCGCAGATGACACCTCCCTGATCAACCGGCCGCTGCGCGCCTTCAGCGCGGGCTCGGTGTTCAAGGTCGTGCTGGCGGCTGCTGCCTATGAGAGCGGGCTGGACTGGTATACCCACGACTGTACCGGCGAGCTGGAGCTGGCCGGGCAGACCTACCGCTGCGCGCAGGGCCGTGCGCACGGCGAGGTAAATCTGCGCGGCGCGCTGGAGCAGAGCTGCAACACCTATTTTATTGAACTGGGGCAGCTGCTGGGGGCTGCGCGCATCTTGTCAACGGCGGAACGATTCGGCTTCGGCACAGCGGTACAGCTTGCCCCAAGCCTGCGGAGCGCGGCGGGTACACTGCCCGATGCGCAGACCCTTGCAAATGACGGACAGCTGGCAAGCTTCAGCTTCGGGCAGGGGGCACTGACCGTGACGCCGCTGCAGATCACGGCTATGATGAACACCGTGGCCAATGGCGGGGTGTACCGCGCACCGGCATTTGTGAAAGGCATTGCCGATTCGACCGGGGCAGTTGCAGCGCCGTTGGAACCGTCTGCGCCGCGCACGGTTTGTGATGAAAAAACGGCAAAGATCCTGCGCAGTATGCTTGTGTCGGTGGTGACGGAAGGCATCGGTGCCGAGGCCCGGCCCGCTGCAGGCATGGCGGGCGGCAAGACCGGCACGGCGCAGACCGGCCAATATGATGAAAACGGGGAGGAACTGCTGAACTACTGGTTCAGCGGCTTCTACCCGGCACAGGCACCCCGCTATACTGTGACGGTGCTGCAGGACGGCATATTGAAGCCCGAGCTGTCAAGCGCAGCAATTTTTGAGAAGATCACCGAGATACTGCATGTCTGGGATGCAGCCCTGTAAAAGACGGCAGAATAGGATTTTCGGCTTTCATTTTGCCGCAGGGTATTGCACTTTTGCCTTAAAAAAGATACAATAATAGCTATCTATAGACCGTAACGAATCCATGCTGAAAGGGACAGGCCAATGCAGCATATCTTTATCATAAATCCTACGGCGGGCAAAGTGGATGCCAGTGTGGCGCTGATCCCCCAGATCCATGCTGCCGCCAGCCGCGCCGGTGTGCGCCCCACCATTGAGGTGACCCGCCGCGCCGGGCAGGCGCGGGACCTTGCCGCAAAATATGCGTCCTCCGGGCAGGAGGTTTTCCTCTATGCCTGCGGCGGCGACGGTACGCTGAACGAGGTTTTGCAGGGGGCTGCCGGCTATGACAATGCGGCGGTGGGCTGCGTTCCCTGCGGCAGCGGCAACGACTATGTGCGCAACTTCGGTACGCAGGCGCAGTTCCTTGATCTGGATGCCCAGCTGGCGGCGCGCCCCTTTACGGTGGATATGATCCGCACGCCGCAGGGCTGCGGCATTGACATCTACGCCGCGGGCATTGACGCTCAGGTGGCCAACGGCATCCCCAAGTGGAGACGGGTGCCGCTGTGCGGCGGCACCACGGCCTACACACTGTCGATCCTTGAGGCGGTGTGCAGCACCTTCCGCCATCGGCTGCGCATCACGGCAGATGACCGGCAGATGGAGGATGTCTACATGATGCTGGCGATCTGCAACGGCCAGCAGTACGGCGGCGGTTACTGTGCCGCGCCCCACGCCAGCATGACGGACGGTCTGTTGGATGTTGTCCTTCTCAAGCCTGTGCCGCGCCTGAAGCTGCCCGGGCTGCTGGGTGCTTACAAAAAAGGGGAGCATCTGTTGGAGGATGATGCCGTGGCGGAGAAATTCAAGCCCTACATGACCTTTTTCCGCACAAGCCAAATTGATATAGAGGTGCTGGACGGCAACCCGCTCATCACAACACTGGATGGCGAATGCTCGCCCCAGATGCAGATGCATGCGGAAGCAGTGCGCAGTGCGGCGCACATTCTGCTGCCGCCTGAGTTGGCCGCCAATGCAAACGAGACGCCTGTTCTGCAGGCTATGGGAGAGTAAGCAATGTCTGAAAAAGTCAAAATCAAGATCGCCCGCAATGTGGTGCATCTTCCGGCCATCGCCCTGCGCGGGCTGGTGGTGTTCCCCAACAATGTGGTCCATTTTGAGGTGGGCCGCACCAAGTCCATCGCAGCGATCGAGGCTGCCATGCACAATAACAGCAGCGTATTCCTTGTGGCCCAGCGCGAGATGGATGTCGAGGAGCCTGCACTGCGGGACCTGTACGGCTACGGCGTGATTGCGGAGATCAAGCAGGTGCTGCGCGTCTCCGAGGATATCGTAAAGGTGCTGGTCGAGGGCAAGACCCGCGCGCGCCTGCTGGAGCTGGACGGCGAGGATAAATATCTGCAGGCCACGGTGCGCCCGGTGCCGGTACGCGGCATTGCCGCCGACAAGCGCACGCAGGTCGAGGCACTGGTCCGCAGCCTGAAGGACTGCTTTGAGGAGTACCTCTCCTACAGTCCGCAGATCTCCAAAGATGTTGTCTATAACATTATCTCGTCAGATTCGCCGCTCTACCTCAGCGAGTATATGCCCGCCAATCTGCTGCTCAAGTATGAGGACAAGCAGGTCATTCTGAACGAGTCCACGCTGCTGGGCCGTCTGGAAAAGCTGCTGACCCTGCTGCGTCAGGAATGCCAGGTCCTTGAGATCGAGCGCGATCTGGACGATAAGGTCAATGCCCAGATGGACAAGGGCCAGCGGGAATACTACCTGCGTGAGCAGATGCACATTATCAGCGAGGAGCTGGGCGATTCCGAGGATACCCGCGCCGAGGCCGATACATACCGTGAGAAGATCCGGGCGCTGGAGCTGGATGAGGAATCCACCGAGAAGCTGCTTAAGGAGTGTGACCGTCTGGCCCGTATGCAGGGCAGCAGCGCCGAGAGCGGCGTGATCCGCAGCTATCTGGACGCCTGCCTTGCCCTGCCGTGGCATACCGCGACCGAGGATGACCTTGATCAGGCCCATGCCCGCAAGGTGCTGGATCGTGAGCATTACGGCCTGCAGAAGGTCAAGGAGCGTATTCTGGAGCTGCTGGCCGTGCGCAAGCTGAATCAGGATGTCAAGGGACAGATCATCTGCCTTGTCGGCCCTCCGGGTGTCGGCAAGACGAGTATCGCACATTCCATCGCCGAGTGCATGAACCGAAAGTTCGCCCGCATGAGTCTGGGCGGTGTCCATGATGAGGCTGAGATCCGCGGCCACCGCCGCACCTATATCGGCGCCATGCCCGGGCGCATCATCAGCGCCATTACAACCGCCAAGTCCACAAACCCGGTCATTCTGCTGGACGAGATCGACAAGCTGGCAGGCGATTACAAGGGCGACCCCTCCAGCGCACTGCTGGAGGTGCTGGACCCTGAGCAGAACCGCACCTTCAAGGACAACTATCTGGATATCCCGTTCGATCTGAGCGAGGTGCTGTTTATCACGACGGCCAACGATGCCTCGACCATCCCCGGTCCGCTCTATGACCGTATGGATGTGATCGAGCTGCCCAGCTATACCCGCACTGAGAAGTTTAACATTGCCAAACGCCACCTGCTGCCCAAGCAGCTGAAAAACAACGGCCTTGACGGCCGCGTGACCCTGACGGCCAGCGCACTGTACGCCATTATTGACGGCTACACCCGCGAGGCCGGTGTGCGCAATCTTGAGCGCACCATCACGGCAGTGCTGCGCAAATGCGCCCAGAAGGTCGCCGCCGGGGAGGAGGAAAAGATCAGCGTCTCCGCCGCCTCGGTCAAGGCGCTGCTCGGCCCCGAAAAGGTCAAGCCGACCTTTATCTCCCGCAGGGATGCCGTCGGCATCGCCAACGGTCTGGCATGGACCAGCGTCGGGGGTGAGATGCTGCCCGTGGAGGTGGCTGTCATCCCGAGCGGCACCGGCAAGATCGAAATCACCGGCAGTCTGGGCGATGTCATGAAGGAGAGCGCCCAACTGGCCGTGACTTACGCCCGCGTCCATGCCGAGGAATATGGTATCGCGGCGGATAAATTTAAAAACACTGACCTGCACATCCACGCCCCGGAGGGCGCTGTCCCCAAGGACGGCCCCTCTGCCGGTGTTACGCTGACCACGGCATTGATCTCGGCGCTGTCCGGCATCCCCGTGAACCACGATCTGGCCATGACCGGTGAGATCACGCTGCACGGGAATGTGCTGCCCATCGGCGGCCTGAAGGAAAAGAGCATGGCTGCCTTCCGCGAGGGCATCTCCACCGTGCTGATCCCCAGAGACAACGAGAGCGACCTGTATGAGGTGGATGCCGAGGTGAAGGAGAAGGTTCATTTTATCCCGGTCGGCAGCCTGTCCGAGGTGCTCAAGCATGCGCTGGTGCGCCCCGGCCGCACCCATGCCCGGGCTGCCCGCAGCGTGCCGCAGGCAACCTCCCTCATTGCCAATGAAAAGCCCGCAGACGCCCACAAGGAGCCTGCTGCGGTGATGTAAAACGCGGCCCTGTATACATTATAATAAAGGAACACCCATGAACTATAATAACAGCGAGTTTCTCGCGTCCTACGGCCTGTCCCGTCAGCTGCCGGTCAGCGACCGGCCGGAGATCGTTTTCTCCGGCCGCTCCAATGTGGGTAAGTCGAGCCTTATCAACAAGCTCTGCAACCGCAAAAAGCTCGCCCGCGTCAGTGCTACGCCGGGCAAAACGGCTACCATCAACTTCTACCGCGTGGATACCGCTTATCTTGTGGACCTGCCCGGCTACGGCTACGCCAAGGTCTCCAATGTGGAGCGCGAGCGGTGGGATGATCTGATCAACAGCTATTTTGAGGCGGATCGCTCAGTCTGCCTGCTGGTTCAGCTGCTGGACAGCCGCCATGCCCCGAGCGCGGACGATCTGCAGATGCTGGAGTACCTGCACTACCACCGCATCCCGTTTGTGGCTGCACTGACCAAGGGCGACAAGCTGAAAAAAAGCGAGATGGCCGCCTGCAAGGAAGAATTTGAGAAGATCTGCGCGCCCTACGGCTGCCGGGCTGTTGTGCTGACCAGCGCTGAGAACGGCTTGGGCTGTGACGAGCTGCGCGCCCTGCTGGAAGCCAGCATGGCCGGGGAGTGAGCCATGGCCTACAATGAGTTTGCCTATTTTTACGATGAGTTCAACGGCGAGGCCGACTACGATGCGCTCTACCGCTACATCACGGCAGAGCTGCAGGCTCACGGCATCCGGGACGGCATTCTGGCCGACCTTGGCTGCGGCACCGGGGATCTGACGCTGATGCTGACCCAGGCAGGCTATGATGTCATCGGTATCGACCGGTCGGAGGAGATGCTAAGCGTCCTGCGTGAAAAGGCGGATGAGCTGGGCTTGACCGGGCGTCTGCTGCTGCTTCGGCAGGATCTGCTCGAGCTGGACCTCTACGGCACCATCCGCGCGGCGGTATCCACCTTTGATACCTACAGCCATATCGGCCCGCTGGACAGCTTTGAAAAGGCCATACGCAAGGCGGCCTATTTTATGGAGAAGGGCGGCGTGTTCCTTTTTGATTTGAACACGCCCTATAAGCACCGGGAAATTCTGGCAGGGCAGACCTTTGATATTGAGGCCGAGGACGCCGACTGCCATTGGTCCAACCGCTATGACGAGGCCGCACAGCGGGTGGATATCACCATCGACATTGACTACCATGAAACGGGCGAGCATTTCCGTGAGCAATTCAGCGAGTACAGCTACACGCTGGACACGGTACGCACCTTGCTGGAAAAGTACGGCTTTGCCGTGGCAAGGGTCGCTGACGGCGAGGATTTCGGCCCTGTGCGCGCCGACAGCCCGCGCTGGATCATTACGGCTGTCAAGCAATACACACAAGAGGATGAAAGCAATGGAACAGAATCATAACATGCTGCGCGGCATTTCCGAGAACGGCGGCATTGTATTTTACGGCGTGGACTCTACCGAGATCGTCCGCGATATGGAGCGCCTGCACAAGACGAGCGCTGTCACCACGGCGGCGCTGGGCCGCCTGCTGACGGCTGCTTCGATGATGGGCATCATGCTGAAAAGCACGCAGGACTCGGTGACGCTGCAGATCAAGGGCGGCGGCCCGGCGGGCCGTCTGCTGGCGGTTTCTGACGGCACAGGCAATGTCAAGGGCTATGTGGAGCATCCGGTCGTAGAGCTGCCCCCGCGGGCGGACGGCCATCTGGATGTAGGCACTGCTGTCGGCAAGGACGGCACCCTTGATGTTATCCGCGACCTCGGCATGCGCGAGCCTTATATCGGGCAAGTACCGCTGACCTCCGGCGAGATCGCCGAGGATGTAACAACCTACTTTGCCATCAGCGAGCAGATCCCCACGGTCTGCGCTCTTGGTGTGCTGGTGGATAAAGACCTGAGTGTCCGCTGCGCAGGCGGTTTTGTCGTGCAGCTGCTGCCCGGTGCCACCGAGGAGGAGATCGAGCATCTTGAAAAGAACATCAAGGCCATGCCCAGCGTGACGACGATGCTGGAGCAGGGCATGAGCGTGCGCGATATGCTGGAGCTGGCGCTGCAGGGCTTTCAGCCGGATATTCTGGACAGCTACCATGTGACCTATAAGTGCGACTGCAGTCTCGAGCGCGTTGAAAAAATGATCCGCAGCCTTGGCAAAAAAGGGGTCGAAAAAATGCGCGATGAGGACCCCATCGCGGAGGTGAACTGCCAGTTCTGCAACAAAAATTACAGGGTCGATCTGAATGATCTGCTGAAAAACTGGCCGGACATCGTTAAAAACGAGGGCACCAAAAAAGTTTGAAAAAACTTGTAAAAAATGCTTGACTTTTCTGCTCATATAGTCTATAATAACACCTGTCGCCCGGAGAGAGCGACTGAGCAAAAACCTCTCCAACATGCGGCCGTAGCTCATCTGGTAGAGCGCCACCTTGCCAAGGTGGAGGTAGCGAGTTCGAGCCTCGTCGGCCGCTCCATTAGGGGGAAGTTTAGCTCAGCTGGGAGAGCATCTGCCTTACAAGCAGAGGGTCAGCGGTTCGAGCCCGTTAACTTCCACTTAATATGGCCCGGTAGTTCAGTTGGTTAGAACGCTAGCCTGTCACGCTAGAGGTCGTCAGTTCGAGCCTGATTCGGGTCGCCATTTGCCTCTGTAGCTCAGTCGGTAGAGCAGGGGACTGAAAATCCCCGTGTCATTGGTTCGATTCCGATCGGAGGCACCATTTCTTGTATGTTCTTCGTAAAGAATATACATTATGCGGCCGTAGCTCATCTGGTAGAGCGCCACCTTGCCAAGGTGGAGGTAGCGAGTTCGAGCCTCGTCGGCCGCTCCAAAAAACAGTGGAGATTGGTAAATATCAGTTTTCACTCATATGGTGACGTGGCCAAGTGGTAAGGCAAAGGTCTGCAAAACCTTCATTCACCAGTTCAAATCTGGTCGTCACCTCCATAAGACTGTGATGAAAAAGATGTCACAGTCTTTTTTCTTTGTTGTAGCGTCGAAAATCGGCGATTTCGCCAACCGATTTTTGAACACGGTTTTACAGTGTTGTCCAACCATTTTAGTGCGGTTTTCCCAACTTAATGCCCACTTTTCCTGCCGCTTTCTGGAATTTGGCAGGGGAAGGGGCAATTTTTTTGAGAAAAAGCAGAATAAATCCTGCTGTTTACAGAATGTTTTCAATTTTCCCGCAGCCAATTTCCTGTTGGCTGCGGGAATTTTTTGTTTTTCCCGGTAGTTTTCATTTTGTTTTCAAGTTTCCCATTTTATACCTATTTACAATAAGGAGGATTTCCACTATGAGCATCATTATCGGCATCGACCACGGCTACTACGCCATCAAAACAGCCCACTGCTCGTTCCCGGCTGGGCTTACCAGTTACGGAGAACACGAACCCTACACCCGCCAAGGACTCTTAGAGTTTGGCGGGTGCTTTTTTGTTTGCGGCTCCGGAAGGCAGCCTATCCAGCGGGACAAGACCGTAAACGACAACTACTACCTGCTGACGCTGGCAGCCATTGCAAAAGAAATCCGGCAGCGCGGCTTGCCGCCCGAATGCTCGGTGCGCATTGCGGCGGGGCTGCCGCTGACCAGCTTTGGGCGCGACAAACCCAAGTTCAAAGATTATCTGCTGCGGAGCAATCAGCCTGTGAACTACAAGTTCGATGGCGTGGAGTACAGCATTACCATCGAGGAAGTTGCGGTCTTCCCTCAAGGCTACGCCGCCCTTATGACCGAAGTGGGGCTGTTGCAGGACGAGCCATCAATGCTCCTCATGGATCTCGGCGGCTGGACGGTGGACCTTATGCGCATCGACAACGCCATCCCTGCGGCTGACACTGCGCACAGCTTGGAGCTCGGCATGATCCGCTGCGTGGATGACATCCGGGAGCAGGTGCGGCGCGAAACCGGGCTGTCCCTCACGGATGCCCAAATCGAAAATATGCTGGCGGGTCAGCCCTGCACGGTCAGCGATACGGTGCGCGACATTGTGAACAAACAAGGCCGCAAGTACACAGAGCATCTTCTGTCTGCCACGATGGAAGCGGGATTCGATTTGCACGCCATCCCCGCCGTGTTGCTGGGCGGCGGCGCATCGGTGGTGAGCCGCCACCTAAGTCCAAAAGACGGCCTTTGTAAGACGATTTTCCTGCTGGACGACAAGGTGAACGCGGTCGGATTCGAGCGTGCGTTGGCCGCCGTGTCGCGCCGCAAAAGCGAGGTATGAAACGACCGCAATATGTTTTCCGCCCGAACCTTAACGAACCGCAACACCGCCGCGCATGGGAGCTGCTGCAGCAGATGCCGTCAGCCCGCCGCAAGGAGTTTCTGGTACAAGCCATCCTTGCGGCAGAACAAACGGATAGGCTGGAAGAAAGCATCCGCAAGGTGGTGCTCGAGGAATTGCAGGTAGTCAACATAACCGGCGCTGTTCCAAGCCCACTGTCAGAGAATGCTATACCAGACTCTGCGCTCGATTTCCTGAATTCACTGTAGGGGGTGATTCCAATGT
>SKEO01001832.1_pt1 | contig 15961 bp, 16 predicted proteins | sample 4826801 | NCBI WGS metagenome assembly SKEO01 (sample SAMN11008807, study PRJNA524170) | human gut metagenome | biome: Human fecal sample; material: Feces; isolation source: fecal sample from pouch patient p3 | host: Homo sapiens | place: Israel: Tel-Aviv | collected 2016-02-25 | reverse complement strand
CCATTACATCATCTATCGCTATGTTCAGAGCCTGAAGCGCCAGAAGAACACGACCGACGACAAGATTCTGTCGCTGATCGAGTGCAATAACGAAGAGGTCAAGCAGGAGAACTCCAACAAGAACCCGACCGTCAACTCCGTTCAGCGCGACTATATGGCTGGCGAGATTTCCAAGGACCTGACCCAGCGCGTGCTGCTGCCTCAGGAGATCGTGGATGCCCATAATGAGGGTCTGATCCATTTCCACGATTCGGATTACTTTGCCCAGCATATGCACAACTGCGATCTGGTGAACCTGGAGGACATGCTCCAGAACGGCACTGTTATTTCGGGCACGCTGATTGAGAAGCCGCACAGCTTCTCGACCGCCTGCAATATTGCGACGCAGATTATCGCCCAGGTTGCTTCCTCCCAGTACGGCGGCCAGTCCATCTCGCTGACCCATCTTGCCCCCTTTGTTGAGGTGAGCCGTCAAAAGATTCGTGGCGAGGTCGCCCGCGAGCTCGAGGAGCTCGGCGTTTCCGCATCTCCCGAAAAGGTTCGCGAGGTCGTTGAGGATCGCCTGCGTGACGAGATCCGTCGCGGCGTCCAGACGATTCAGTATCAGGTCGTGACCCTTATGACCACCAATGGCCAGGCGCCGTTCGTGACGGTCTTTATGTATCTTAACGAGGCCCGTACGCCTCAGGAGAAGCACGACCTTGCCATGATTGTGGAGGAGACGCTTCGCCAGCGCTATGAGGGCGTTAAGAACGAGGCCGGCGTGTGGATTACCCCGGCATTCCCCAAGCTTATCTATGTACTCGAGGACGATAACGTTCACGAGGATTCCCCGTACTTCTACCTGACCCAGCTGGCTGCCAAGTGCACCGCCAAGCGCATGGTGCCCGATTACATCTCCGAGAAGAAGATGCGCGAGCTCAAGCTGTCTAAGGGCGAGAGCGCCGGCAACGGCGATTGCTACACCTGCATGGGTTGCCGCAGTTTCCTGACGCCCGACCGTTCGGGCAACGGTTTTAACAACGTTGCCAACGCGCTGAACTACGACCCGAACAAGCCCAAGTACTATGGTCGCTTTAACCAGGGCGTTGTGACCATCAACCTGCCTGATGTCGCACTGAGCTCGCACCAGGATATGGACAAGTTCTGGAAGATCTTCGATGAGCGCCTTGAGCTGTGCCACCGTGCCCTGCTGTGCCGTCATGAGCGCCTGATGGGTACACTTTCTGACGCCGCGCCGATTCTTTGGCAATACGGCGCCCTGGCGCGTCTGAAGAAGGGCGAGACGATCGACAAGCTGCTCGTGGGCGGATACTCTACGATCAGCCTGGGCTATGCCGGCCTGTATGAGTGCGTTAAGTACATGACGGGTCACAGCCACACCGAGAAGGAGGGCACGCCGTTTGCCATGGCCGTCATGCAGCACATGAACGACAAGTGCGCCGAGTGGAAGGCCGAAAGCGATATCGACTTCTCGCTGTACGGCACCCCGCTTGAGTCGACGACCTACAAGTTCGCCAAGTGCCTGCAGCGTCGTTTTGGCATCATCCCGGGCGTGACGGACAAGGGCTACATCACCAACAGCTACCACGTCCACGTGTCCGAGGAGATCGATGCCTTCGATAAGCTCAAGTTTGAGGGTATGTTCCAGCAGCTTTCGCCGGGCGGTGCCATCTCCTACGTCGAGGTTCCCAACATGCAGGACAACCTCAAGGCTGTCATCCGCGTGATGCAGTACATCTATGACAACATCATGTACGCCGAGCTCAACACCAAGAGCGATTACTGCCAGGTGTGCGGCTACGACGGTGAGATCAAGATTGTCGAGGATGACGGCAAGCTGGTGTGGGAGTGCCCCAACTGCGGCAACCGCGACCAGGAGAAGATGAATGTCGCCCGTCGTACGTGCGGCTACATCGGTACCCAGTTCTGGAACCAGGGTCGAACCGAGGAGATCCGCGACCGCGTGCTGCATCTCTAATAACCATCCCAGGCCGCCCCGTAGCGAGGCCCCGGACCTTTACTCGCTATTTCGGACAGTCCTGGCTCACGACGGAGGCGCCACTGGCGCCTCCTGTTCGTGCGGAACTCATATCGAGCAAAGGTCCGGGGCCTCGCTACGGGGCGGCCAAGTTGACGTAGCTGAGATGCAGCATGCGGTCTGCTCACTCCTCGAAGTTCTTAGCGGAAATGAGTTGACTTGCAACAACGCTTTGCTTGCGATGGCGGTTGAGCTGCAACTCAGTATTTATTAGACCTCGAACCCTATACTCGATGTTCGCTTCGTTCATTGAGTTACCCTTTGCATGAGGCCGGGACATATCGTCCCGCCCGCAGTTTCGCAGGCCGAAGGCCGAGAATGTTTGAGGACGGGATGATATGTCCCGGCCTCCCGGGAGAGTTACCTATGAACTACGCGAACATTAAGTATTTCGACATTGCTGATGGGGAAGGCGTTCGTACTTCTCTGTTTGTGAGTGGGTGCCGTCGTGGGTGCAAGAACTGCTTTAACTCTGTCGCGTGGGACTTTGCCGCGGGCGAGCCGTTTGATCGCGCCGTCGAGGACAAGATTATCGAGAGCCTCGATCATCCCTTTATCGATGGTCTGACGATTTTGGGCGGCGAGCCTATGGAGCCCGAGAATCAGGCGGGGCTCGTTGAGTTTGTCGAGCGTGTTCGTGCCGCGTATCCTGCGGGGTCAGGAAAAACCATTTGGTGTTTTACCGGCGACGTGCTCGAGGAGCTTATGCCGGGTGGTCGTCACCATACTGAGGTGACGGACCGTATCCTTGCCTGCCTCGATATGTTGGTGGATGGCCCGTTTGTTCAGGATCTGTACGATATCTCATTGCGTTTTAGGGGCTCGAGTAACCAGCGCGTGATCGATATGAACGCTACGCGCGCCCGTGCTGAGCGCGAGGGCGTTGCGCTTTGTGATGCGGTTGAACTTTGGCGCGATGATCCGGTCTATTCGACCCATACTATGTAGCTTGTGGTCGATGCCGGAGGGCGTGGTACCATAGTGCGAACGTGAAATCGGAAAAGTGAGGCCCAGATGGTCGATCAGGAAAAAGTCGAGGCCGCCATTAAGCTGTTGCTTGAGGGCATAGGCGAGGACCCAACTCGTGAGGGCCTGCTGGAGACCCCGGCGCGCGTTGCCCGTATGTATGGTGAGATCGCCGGCGGTATGGACCAGAGTGCCGAGGAGCACCTGTCCAAAACCTTTGCCGTCGCTTCGAACGATTTGGTTATCGAGCGCGACATCACGTTCTACTCGCTGTGCGAACATCATCTGCTGCCGTTTTATGGCAAGGCCGCCATTGGTTATATCCCTAACGGTCGGGTGGCTGGGCTTTCTAAGCTCGCCCGCACGGTTGAGGTTTATGCCCGCCGTCTGCAGCTGCAGGAGCAACTGTGCGCACAGGTTGCCGATGCCCTCATGGATTATCTCGCTCCCCAGGGAGCGATTGTGTTGATGGAGGCCGAGCATATGTGCATGACGATGCGTGGCGTGCAAAAGCCCGGCACCAAGACCGTGACGCTTGCTCGCCGCGGCGTCTTTGAGACCGATCCCGCGCTCGAGGAGCGTTTCTTTAGGATGCTGGGCCGCTAACCATGAGAGTCGTCAACGACTTTACATCGAAGACCGATGAGGGGACGTCGCGTCGCGGCTTTATGGCTTCGGGCCTGGCCCCCTTTGGTGCCATGCCTCGCATTGATTACATTTGTGCCAACGGGCTGTTCCGGCGGCACCTGGGCAACATCGTACAGTTGGAATCGGGGCGCATCTTCTGCCGCCACGGTATTGACCATCTGCTCGATGTCGCGCGCATTATGTGGATCAAGAATCTCGAGGAGCAGCTCGAATTTGACCGCGAGGTCATCTACGCCACAGCACTTCTTCACGATATCGGCAAAGATGAACAGTATGAATCGGGTATATCCCATGATGTTGCAAGCGAACGCGTCGCTGATGCGATTCTCGGCGGCATGCCCGATGACGTGGCGTTTGAGCCGGCCGATGCCGCAGCCATTAAGACGGCCATTCTGGGCCATCGAAAGCTGCGCGTGAACAGCCAACCGCTTGAGCGTCTGCTCTATGCAGCCGACAAAGCGTCGCGTGCCTGCTTTGCATGCCCCGCGCGCAACGCTTGCAACTGGAGCGATGATAAAAAGAACCTGTCGATTCGCGTGTAGTTAGTTTGCGCGGTCGGGGTTCTAGACGAAGGAGACGATCGCGTTGAGTAACAAGAAACTGCCCGAGAATGCAACCAAGACCGAAGGCGCCGAGCTCGCCCGCCGTGGAAGGGGCGAAATATCCACCGCAACGGCGGTGCCTCACGTGAGCTATGACGATTTGCGCCATGCCGATCGTATTGTCATTGACGGCCTGGAGGTTTTTGCCAACCATGGCGTGTATCCCGAGGAGAACGCGCTGGGTCAGAAGTTCATCGTTTCTCTGGTGCTCTATGCCGACCTGCGCGCGGCGGGGGAGCACGATAACCTGGACGCCTCGATTGACTACGGCTCGGTGTGCCACGATGTCGATGGCTATCTGCGCGAGCATACGTTTAAGCTCATCGAGGCGGCAGCCGAGGGGACAGCCCAGATGCTGCTGCGCCGTTATCCCTCGCTGCTTGGTGTGCGCATAAAGCTCGATAAGCCGTGGGCTCCTGTTGGCCTGCCCCTGGCAAGCTGCGGCGTCGAGATCGAGCGCGTGCGCTAGTCGACGCTAGAGCTTGTTGAGGGGTGGCTGCTTGAGCCGCTGAGACAGTGCTCTATTGTTGGGACAGTACGTGTCGAGCAGGGCGTGAAAGCGCTGATTGTGGCTCGGCTCGAGCAGATGGACGAGCTCGTGGGCGACAACCATGTCGAGGCATTCGACGGGGTAGGCGGCGAGCTCGCGCGCGATGCGAATGGCGCCGGATTTGGGCGTGCAGGAGCCCCAACGCGTTTTCATGCTGCGCACGGAGACGCGGGCCACGGTGACGCCCATTGCGATTTCGTACGCGTGCACGATGTCGCGTAGCGCTGCGGTGACCTCGGACGCGTAGAGCTGGTCGATGCGGGCTTGGAGCTCGTCGGACGTTAGGCCGTCGAGGATTGCGCGCCGCTTGGCCTGTGGGCTTTCGTCCGATTCGTCGGTACCCATAAAACTTGCGAAGGTGGCCTGCTTGGGTCGCGGTGCGGGCGATGCAAAGTTGTGATCGAGTGCGTCCTGTACCGTGATGGGCTTGCCCCAAAGTGCAATGATGGACGAGGGGCTGAGCGGCTCTCGCGCTGTCGCCTGACGTTGCTCACGTTGGGCAAGTCGGCTGATAATCCAGGCGCTGTTGCGCTTCACAAACGCTTCGATGCGCTCGTGGCTGGCGCCGAGCGGTGCGCTGGCGTGGACCTCGCCGCTCGATGTGACGCGTAGGTTAAAGTTCTTGACGCGCTTTTTGGTAACGACGACGGGGATGAGCGTTCCATCCGGTCGGGGTACGGAAATCGTAAATTGCTGCGTCAAATGTGATCCTTCAGATTGGGGACGGGCCGGCATGTCGACCGCTCGGCATGCCGGGCCGCTCAAGGGATGCGAAATTAATTGCGCTCTTAATAACGCTCGAAGAAGGCGAGCGCGTTGTCGCTGCAGAGCTTCTGCATCACGGTCTTGCCAAAGTGCTTGGAGAGCATGTTCTGGAATTCGGGCATCTTGCTGGCATCGGAGAGGAAAGCGGGCACAGTGGCGCCGTCCCAGTCGCCGCCGAGCGCGATGACGTCCTCGCCGCCCAGGTCGAGCCAGTGCTCGATATGTGCCGCCAGCTGGTCGAAGGTGACGTCTGCGGCGGTCTTGTCGGTTGCGTCGTTGGAAAGGAACTCGCTGCAGTAGTTGAGGCCGACGATGCCACCCATGTCGCGAATGGTGCGGAACTGGTCGTCGGTAAGGTTGCGTTTGACGCCGCAAACCGCACGGGAGTTGGAGTGGCTGGCGACGAAGGGACGCGTGGCGTGGGCGACAACCTCGTCAAAGCACTCATCGTTGAGGTGGGAGACATCAAGTACCATGCCGGCGTGCTCCATCTGCGTAAGTGCCTCGATGCCGGCGGCGGTGAGACCGGCGTGGGTGTCGTGGCCGCTCGCGAGCGGTCCCTGCGCGTTCCAGCTGAGTGATGACATGAGTACGCCCAGGCTCTTGAGCACCTCGATTAGCGCGGGGTCCTCGGCAAAGAACGTGGCGTTTTCGATGGTGTGGATGCAGGCGACCTTGCCGTCTTTGAGCGCAGGGCGAATGTCTGCGGCGTTGCGTACGTTGACCATGCGGTCGTGGTTGAGCATTGCCTGGCCGCTCATGTGTGCCATGATCTGCGCCTGGAAGCGCGCGGCGTGGGCGGTGGGAATCTCGTCGGGGACAAATGTGGCGAAGCACTGTGCCCACGGCGTGTTGCCGATCTTTGCGAGCGAGATGGCGCAGGCGTTGCCCTCGATGAGGTCGAAATCTTGCGGATGCGTTTCGTCGCCGGGGAAATAACCGTCGGTGCCGGCGGTAAAGCGCAGGTCGAGATCGAGCGTGGCCCAGCCGATGCGGTCGGCGGTGTCGCAGTGTAGGTCAAATACGGGATATGCCATGGTTCCTCCGGTTGCAGCGTTTCTTTGCAAACTGTCTTTGAATTGTATGACTAGGGTATAGTTAGCGCCATATGTTCACGGCGGCCCGCGTTGTGCGCCGCCCTTATCACGGAGGTTACCATGTCCAACCAGGGCAAGAAGGTCAAGACTCATTATCGCGGCACGCTCGACGACGGCACGCAGTTCGATAGCTCCTACGATCGCGGCGAGCCGCTGGAGTTCACCTGCGGCGCCGGTCAGATGATCAAGGGCTTCGACGCCGCCGTTGTCGACATGCAGGTGGGCGAGAAGAAGACCGTGCACATCCCGGCTGCCGATGCCTATGGCGAGCACAATCCCGAGATGGTTTTGACCTTCCCGGCCGAACAGGTTCCCAACATCGAGCAGATCGAGAAGGGCATGAAGCTCTTTCTGTCCACGCCGAGCGGCATGCCCGTCCCCGCCGTGGTCATCGACGTAACGCCCGAGGCCGTGACGCTCGACGCCAACCACGAGCTGGCCGGCAAGGACCTCAACTTTGATATCGAGCTCGTCGAGGTCGAGGGTTAGAGTATGCCTGAACGCTTGGTTTCGACGACATGCTTGGGAAATCTCAACGATCCGTCCTATGAACTCCTGCTTCGCCGGAAGTTGGGCGGCGTCTTTGAAGTTGACGAGCTGCTGCTCGATTGGGACCAGGCTGATGTATGCGCGCTTGTGGGCGTGACGGAGCTGGGGCGCACGGTCGATGTTCGGCTGGATACTGCCGACGGCGGTCGTCTTGCCGACGGTGACGTGCTCGCTATCGACCACACGGGTGCGGTGCCCGTGGTGGTTGTCGTACGTCTGCGCAGCGCCGAGGTTTATTTGGTCGAAGTTGACCGCATGGACCCGATTGCGCTCGCGCATGCGTGCTGGGAGATCGGCAATATGCATACGCCGCTTTTCCGAGGCGATTCGGACGAGCATACCGTGCGCATGTATACGCCGGTGCAGCCTGTTTTGGGCCGCATGCTCCGGGGCGTCGAGGGCGTTCGGCTCTCGGTGGTTACCCGTGAACTCGATTCGGACCGGCGCTTTGCGTCGAGTGCGGCGGATGCCGTTGTGAGTATGGCTCCAGACTTTACGATCGTAAAGAAGGCGCGCGGTTAACGTGCGTATAAGTAAGACGGACTTTGAGAGGCAACTATTCAAAGTCCGTCTTTCTGTTGATGAGATGCTGTGGGGGAAAGCATATGGGTCTTGAAGGAATCAAGCTGATTGCATGCGATTTGGACGGTACGTTGCTGCATCCGGGGGAGCGCGAGCCGCGTTCCGAGGCCTTTGAGCTCATCGATGAGCTGCATCGTCGCGGTATCGTGTTTATGCCGGCGAGCGGCCGTCAATATGCGAGCTTGCGCTATCTGTTTGCCCCGGTGGCCGATGAGCTCGCCTATGTATGCGAAAACGGAGCTCTGGTGATGAGCGAGGGACGTGCCGTTGTCAAGCGTTCCATGGAGCGTAGCCTTGCTATGGATATCGCGAATGCCGTGGTTGCGTATCCCCATGCCGACGTGACCCTTTCGTGTGAGGGGCACCTCTACACCATGAGCGGCAACGATGCGTTCGTCGACCATTTGCGCTATGAGGTCCACTGTGATGTGGCGGTGGTCGACCGTCCCGAGGACATCGACGAGGACGTCATTAAGATTGCCTTCCAGACGCCCGAGGTGGATCAGCCGGCGGCCCTGGAGTATTTCGAGCGCCTCTTTAGCGACCGTGTCGACGTGATGACGTCGGGAACCGAATGGACGGACTTTATCGGTTTCGGTTCGGGCAAGGGCTCCGCGCTTGCCGATTACGGTCGTGCCCTGGGGATTTTGCCCGATGAGATGATGGCGTTTGGTGACAATGAGAACGATCGCGACATGCTCAACGTCGTGGGCCATCCCTATCTGATGGAGAGCTGCAATCCCAGCATGCGCGGCATCAACGACCGCGTCCGCTACGTGCGCACGGTCGAAGAAGAACTGCGCCGCCTGCTCGCCGAGTAGATATATGTGGCATGCCTAGGAATCTCTTTTTGCTGCAGAGTGCAGAAAGGTGGATTTTAAGGCATGTCCCAAACATCTACCGGCAGTTGGGGCAGAGGCCCTCGAAGATGGTGTAGTGCGAGGTGACGTGCCAGCCGATTTGCTCGGACGCCTTGGCGTCGAGCTGGGCATCGAAGGGGAGCGGTACGTCGATGACGCGGCTGCACGAGGTGCAGATAATATGTGCGTGCGGCTCGATGGTGCGATCGAAACGACTTCCGCCCGGCGTCTTGATGGAGAGAATCTCGCCGGCGTCGGCCAAGAGATTGAGGTTGCGGTAGACCGTGCCGCGGCTGATTTTGTCATCCTGCGCGCGCACGACGTTGTAGATTTCGTCGGCGGTGGGATGGTTATAGCTTTGGCGCACGGCGTCAAGAACCAGCTTTCGCTGCCTGGTATTCCTTCTTTGCACCGCCATGCGCCTCGCCTCTTTTCTATCAACGGTCGTAGGTAAATGATACCGTATTTAGCACACAATACTAATAACGAGGAGTGAAACCGTCTTCATTGGCAAGTGGGGCTCGGGCCTGGGCGTCTACGAGGCGAAAACGCGTTCCCATGCGCTCGTAGGAGGCATGAAGCGCCTCGAGATGAGATAGGATATTTGCCGGAGCTCCCTGTATCTCCATCTCGACTGAGCCGTCTTCCATGTTACGCACCCAGCCGGTGAGCGCGCGTGCCTGCGCGAGGTTGGTGTTGGTAAAGCGAAAGCCAACGCCCTGGACTTGCCCCGCCCAGCGCAGGAAATAGCGCAGGGGAGTGTCTTGAGTGGCCTCGTCGCTTGCGAGCACAGTAAGCCTGCGGCGCAGCTCGAGCTCGACGTTTGATGGTTTTTGAGGCTCTCGACTGCCGCCGGTGACGCTGGAGAAGAACGTATCGAAGAGGCCCATCGCTATGCCTGCTTGCCTGCGTCGGCCGGGAAGGTTATGCCGGCCTGCTGGCGCACGGCATCCATGATGCGCAGTGAGACGAGTGTGACATCGCGGTAGTGGCCAAGCTCGTGGCGTCCCGCCGGGGTCTCCCAAATCTCTTCCTTAACGTTATCGATGCCGCCGATGGCGGTGATAAAGTCTGTGAGTTCGTATTCCATAGTGTTGCTCGATTTGGGCAGGTCGAGCACGCGGCCGTTGTCTCCCTGTTCGCGCGGTGCCTCGGTCGCCGAGCCGCGTACGACGTCGCCGCGATAGTCGATGCGGACGTTGCGGGGCGTGGACAGATGGTCGATCTGGATAGTGCCACGCTCGCCTTCGATCTGCGAGGGCAGCAGGTCATTCGTAATTTTGGAGTGCGCGAGCTCGACGGAGATACGGCCACCGCCGTAGCTGGCGAGGATGGAACCGCAGCCATCGATGGGGCCGTGCGTGAGCTGTCGCGTGGTGGGGTCGAGCAGAGTGGTCATGCTCGTAAGGCCGGAAGGCATGCCGAAAATCTCGACCATGGGCTCGACGGTGTAGACGCCAATGTCCATGAGGGAACCCGATGCCATATTGCAGTCGAAGATATTGGTGGCGCGTCCCGCGAGAATCTCGTTGTAGCGCGAGGAATACTTGCCAAAGCGCAGCGAGGCGCGGCGAATGGGCGCAATCTCGCCCAGAGCGTCCTCAATGGCGTGGAAAGCGGGATCGTGAAGCGGGCGCATGGCCTCGAGGGCAACGACGCCAGCTGCCTCGGCAGCCCGGAAGACTTCCAGCGCCTGCGCTTCGGTGGCGCAGAAGGGCTTCTCGACGATGACATGCTTGCCACCGGCGATGCAGGCAAGGGCCTGCTCGTAGTGAAGTGCGTTAGGGCTGCCGATATAGACGGCGTTGACGTCGGCGGCTGCCGCAAGCTCATCGAGTGACGTAAAGTTTCGCTCGCCACCGCGCTCGGCGGTAAAGGCAGTACCGCGATCGGCCTCGCGTGAAAGCGTGCCCACAAACGCGGCCTGGTCGTTGGCGTTGACGACTTGGATAAAGTCGTTGGTGATCATGGATGTGCCGATGGTCGCGATGCGCAGCATACGTCCCCCTTGCGTTGTTTGGTCTACAGGATGAGTGTAGCGCGTGGGGATATAAAGCTGCGCGAAAACGCTATTACAGGTCGCTCTCGTTAAAGCCGGTGTCGATATCGAGGTTACTGCCGTCGGCCGCCGTGGTGGCGAGCTCATCGCAGCGCTCGTTGAGCTCGTGACCGGCGTGACCCTTAACCCAGATGAACTCAACCTTGTGCTTGCTTTTGGCGGTGAGTAGGCGCTCCCACAGGTCGCGGTTCTTGACGGGCTGCTTGTTGGCGGTTTTCCATCCGCGCTTTTTCCAGCCGTCGATCCAGTGCTTGTTAAAGGCGTTGACGACGTACTGCGAATCGGAATGGACCTCGACCTCGCAGGGGCGGTTGAGCGCCTCGAGCGCCACGATGACCGCCATGAGTTCCATGCGGTTGTTGGTGGTCTTGGCGTAGCCGCGCGAAAGCTCGGAGGTGAAGGTCTTGCCGGCGGGGTTGGTGTATTTGAGCACGGCGCCGTAGCCGCCGCGTCCCGGATTTGATCGGGCCGAGCCGTCGGTATAGATGATGACCTTCACGGGCTTCCTTTCGTTGGGTACGTTTCGTGTGAGTGACCATTGTAGCGCCATGCCCGCCGGGGGCTAGCAATCTACGATTTCTACCCCGTCTTCCGACAGTTAGTTGGCATGGATGATGCGGTTGAGCTCGTCGAGGTATTGCTGCAAGAGGGGAGAGGGCTTGCGCTCGTCGTGCATGATATAGCCTACGTGCATCGTTGGGGCGTCTGCTAACGGGATCGATGCCATACCCCATTGCATTTCATTGGAGAGGACACCGGTCGACAGGGTGTAACCGTTCGACGTGATGAGTAAGTTAGTAAGTGTTCCGCGGTCCGAGATTCGTATGTTGCGGTCGCAAGGGATATAGCTAAAAGGTTCCTCGGCGTAATAGAAGGAGTTTGAGGTGCCCTGCTCAAAGCTGTAGCGCGTATAGGGTGTAAGGTCGGCAAGGGACAGCTGAGGGCGGCGTGCGAGTGGATGGCGCTCGCTAACGAAGACGTGGACCGTCGCGTCGAAGAGGGGATGGAAGCTCGCGCGCGCATCGGCGAAGGCCTTCTGCAGAACGCGGGCGTTAAAGTCATCCAGATACAGAATGCCGATATCGCTGCGAAACGCGCGGACGTCATCGATGATCTGCGATGTGGTGGTCTCGCGCATGATGAACTCGAACTTGCTGTCGCGGCAGCGCTCGACCACGTTGACAAAGGCCTCGACCGAAAAGGCGTAGTGCTGGGCGGAAATGGCGAGGCGGGCTTGCGGGGTGCCGCCGTCCTCGTAGCGCGCCTCGAGCATATCGGCCTGCTCTACGACCTGGCGCGCATAGCCCAAAAGCTCGGTGCCGTCGTTGGTGAGCGTGACGCCGCGGCTGGAGCGCGTAAAGATCTCCAGATGGAGCTCCTGTTCCAGGCTTTTGACGGCGTTTGAGATGTTGGACTGAGCGGTATAGAGGCGCTGAGCTGCGGCGTTGATTGAGCCGGACTCTGCCACGGCAATCAGAAAACGAAGCTGCTGAAGGGTCATCGACGCCATCCTTTCGATTGCTATCTATAAAACCGATAACAGGTTAGCGCTTTTAAGTGATTGACCGAGCGAAACAATGCTCGTACTATTCAAAACACACAAAGGCGGTAGGTAATTAAACCGACCACGGAACCGGGATGCGAAAGGAGGCCCGCATATGAATTGCTTACCAAGACGAATGCCGGGCTCCTGTTTGCGCCCGTCGGCGTGATCAGGAGACAGCGACTTACTTCTCTCTTATTTATTTACTTTTGTTCGATCAAGGAGATCATCATGAGCCAGTTCATCAACAACCCCGAGCACACCTTTGGTTTCGATACCCTGCAGCTTCACGTTGGCCAGGAGAGCGCCGATCCCGCATCCGACTCCCGCGCCGTGCCTATCTACCAGACCACGAGCTATGTGTTCCGCAACTCCCAGCACGCCGCCGACCGCTTTGGTCTTGCCGATGCCGGTAACATCTACGGCCGTCTGACCAACTCCACCCAGGGCGTCTTCGAGGACCGTATCGCCGCACTCGAGGGTGGCGTGGCAGGTCTTGCCGTCGCCTCCGGTGCTGCTGCCATCACCTATACCCTGCAGGCTCTTGCTCAGGCCGGTGACCATGTGGTTGCCCAGAAGACCATCTACGGTGGCTCCTACAACCTGCTGGAGCATACGCTCTCCCAGTTTGGCGTCGAGACCACGTTTGTCGACGCTCATAACCTGGACGAGGTCGAGGGCGCCATCAAGGACAACACCACGGTCATCTATCTCGAGACGCTCGGCAACCCCAACTCCGACATCCCCAACATCGACGCCATCTCCGAGATCGCCAAGAAGCACGGTCTGCCGGTTGTCGTCGACAACACTTTCGGCACCCCGTATCTGTTCCGCCCGCTGGAGCATGGTGCCAACATCGTCGTCCACTCCGCAACCAAGTTCATCGGCGGCCACGGCACCTCGCTGGGCGGCGTGATTGTCGATGGCGGCAACTTTGACTGGAAGGCGAGCGGAAAGTACGCCCAGATCGCTGAGCCCAACCCCTCCTACCACGGCGTCTCGTTTGCCGAGGCTGCCGGTCCCGCCGCCTTCGCAACCTATGTCCGCGCTATCCTGCTGCGTGACGAGGGCGCCTGCATCAGCCCGTTCAACGCCTGGGTCCTGCTCCAGGGCACCGAGACTCTGTCGCTGCGCGTTGACCGTCATGTCGAGAACACCAAGAAGGTCGTTGAGTTCCTGACCGGTGACAGCCATGTTGCCAAGGTGAACCACCCGAGCCTGCCTGAGCACCCCGACCATGAGCTCTACAAGCAATATTTCCCCAACGGCGGTGCCTCGATCTTTACCTTTGAGATTAAGGGTGGCCAGGAGGCAGCTTGGAAGTTCATCGATCATCTGCAGGTGTTCTCGCTGCTCGCCAACGTGGCCGACGTCAAGTCGCTCGTCGTGCACCCGGCTACCACCACGCACTCCCAGCTCTCTGCCGAGGAGCTTGCCGAGCAGAACATCACGCCCTCCACGATCCGTCTTTCCATCGGTACCGAGAACGCCGAGGATATCATTTGGGATCTGAAGCAGGCTTTCGCCGCGCTGGACGAGTAAGGCGACTTGTGCAAGGACCCCTTGCGACTCGATAGGTATAACTGCATAAAATGCCTGCTCAAGGCGTCTGCGCAAGCAATGGTTGCGCAGACGTCTTTTTTGCATAGAGAGGGTGCAAAAACAGGGTTTTTGGCATGCTTTATGCATCTGAGTTGTGGAAAACTCCTGTTGAGAGGATGTGAGTTTTACGCAATTGACGTGCGCCTTTTGAGTAAAACCGCAGGTCGCGATTTGCTCGAGGTACTATGCAGCGCGATCGAATCACACGCAGCTCAAACGCAGCAAAAACGCACTACGGAGGTTTCCAGCTACATGAGGATCGATTCACGAAAACCGAAAGCCGCCGCCCTTTCCGCCGCTCTGACCGTGGCACTTTTGGCAGGCGCCGGCGCAACTGATGCCCACGCGGCAACACTGTCCGATACGGTTGGATCTACGCCGTCCGAGGCGACGCTGGTACAGCCCGTTGATTATCGCGGCGATGGTTATGGTTCCATGCAGGAGTGGAACGCCTCGATGGAGGCCAAGCGCGATTCCCTTGAGATGCGCGCTCAGATCATTATGAATATGTATGGCGACTATGCTACCGATGACGAGCGCGCTGTGTTGCAGGGCTGCATCGACGGTGCGGGTAGCCTGTTGACGATGGGGGAGGTCGACGCTAAGTCGACCGAGCTCGACGAGCTTCGCTCTACGCTTGAGGATGCCAAGCGCGAGGCGCTCGAGGCTGCCGCAGCCGAAGCCGAGGACGCCGAGGCCGTTCAGGCTTCATATTGCAACGCCGGCTCCGGCTCGTCTTACGCGTCTGCTGCGTATTACGCGAACGGCTCGGGTCTGACGCGCTTGAGCGGCGTCAATAACTATAACGGCCGCCGCGAGACTTATTACAGCAGCAACGTGTTGTATCACCACCGCACGGGCGAGTGGACGCAGGATTCCGAGGGCTTTTGGCGCGATTCCGATGGTTACTACGTCGTTGCCGCGGGCGATAAGGCCCAAGGCTCTACGTTTACCGGTTCCAAGGGCGAGTGCAAGGTCTATGACTCCGGCTGCGCTGCCGGAACCACCGACTACTACACTGGCTGGTAATCTGCCATAAGCCAATAGGACATGACGGGTGGGCGTCTTTACCGAGCCTTTGGGCAACGTAAAGGCGTTCGTTTTTTGTGCGTGCTTGAGTTAACAGAGCGCTTACCGTGGCAGTACGCCGCGCATATGGGCGCGGGGCACACTAGTTCATGAGAAATAAGGTCTTTCTCTTGGAGGATGTGGTCTTGTGAACGCTCGAGATATCGCCGTCGCCGCCGTCGCATTGGTGCTTGGTTGTCTTGGTCCTACGACCGCGCTCGTCGCGGGCATGCAGGGTTCTTGTGGGGCTGCTCCAATCGTGGTCGGCGCGCTGATCGTAGCCGCACTGCTGGGAAGCGCGGGTGTAGTCCTTTGTCGCGACGATGAGGGCCAGGCCTCGGAGTCGCAGCTCTAACCGTCGGGACATCGACTACTGGTTATAGATGAAGATGAAAGCCGCCGTAAGGGGAGTGCCCTTGCGGCGGCTTTGCTGTTGAGTCTGTTGACGTGGTGAGTCGGGCGCTACCAGCTTGCCTCGATATCGCGAATGCGCTGATAGAGCCATTCGTTCTGCGGCGCCTGGATATCGTGCTTGGCCGCCAGACGGCAGATGGTGCCGGCGAACTCCTCGACCTCGGTTTTGCGCCGCGCGACGCGGTCTTGCGCCATCGAGGGCATGCCGGCGGGATCGATTCCTTCGATGAGGTGCACCATCTGCGTCAGGTCTGCCTCGGTCAGCTCAACGCCCTCGGCGTTGGCGACCGCAAGCGTTTCGCGCATGGCGGAAACAAGGCAGCGACGCTGCTCGGAGCCCGGCTCCGTGGCACTTCCGTACGTGCCGCCGTAGGCCATGCAGGTCTGGTTGATGCCGTCGTTGAGCATGAGTTTGGCCCACATGCGGTGCGCAATGTCGCTCTCGACGGTATGGGCGATGCCGCAGCGCGTGTAGAGCTCGTCGATTGCGGTGATGGTTGCGGGGTCCGTACCGGCCGCCGCGCCAAAGCGGATTTCGCCCGTGTTGGTAAAGGTGAGCTCTCCGTTGAGGAACACTGCATCCATGCCCTGGCAAATACCAAGAACGGTATGCTC
>SKEO01001820.1_pt1 | contig 16028 bp, 5 predicted proteins | sample 4826801 | NCBI WGS metagenome assembly SKEO01 (sample SAMN11008807, study PRJNA524170) | human gut metagenome | biome: Human fecal sample; material: Feces; isolation source: fecal sample from pouch patient p3 | host: Homo sapiens | place: Israel: Tel-Aviv | collected 2016-02-25 | reverse complement strand
GGACGAGATCATGCGCTCGGTCGAGTACTACGAGAAGATTCTGCCCGGCCTGGGCGTGAAGGTTGAGCTCAACCACGTCGCTAGCCCCGCGGACCTCAACGCCGCCGACGCCGCGATTGTGGCTGTGGGCGCGCACGACGTGGCCATCCCCGTTCCGGGCGCCGACTCGGAGAAGGTCGTCTCGAGCTGGGACGTGCTGGCCGGCATGGTGGAGCTCAGCGGCCGCGTCGCCGTCATTGGCGGTGGCCTGGTGGGCACCGAGACTGCCGAGTACCTGCTGCAGTACGGCTGCGAGGTGGCGATCGTGGAGATGCTCGACAAGATTGCCGCGGGCGAGTCCGAGACCATTCTGCCGCTGATCATGAGCGACTTTGCCGAGCACAACGTGGAGCAGCACGTGAAGACCCGCCTGACCGCCATTACCGACGAGGGCGTGGAGGCCATTCGCACCACCGAGGACGGCGCCGAGGAGCCGGTGAAGATCGCCTGCGATTACGTGGTGATGGCCGTGGGCTCCAAGGCCAACGCGTTTGACCTTGACGGCGTGACGGTGCCCGTGACCTGCGTGGGCGACTGCTCGGGCGAGCGTACCGCCGACATTGCGAGCGCCATCCGCACGGCATATCACGCGGCTAACGAGCTGTAGTTAACTTCGCGGCCAGGCGGGGCGGTAGCACGGATCCGCCTCGCCCGACTGCGTCCCAGCATACACAGACCATCGACCGGGGTGGGACTTGCAAGAACAGCAGGCCCTACCCCGGCTTGGTGCAAAGGCGTCAGGTTAGTCTGAACCACGTTGGTGCAAAGTAACCTGACCCCCTTGCACCAAACGCACCCTTAGCCTCATCTTCACCTCAAATGAGGCTAAGATGAGGTTAAGATGAGGCAAGCAAACAACTGGGCAAATGCTGAAAATAGGGTGCTGTTAACCTCAAAATGAGGTTAAGGTGAGGCAAAGCTTGGGTGGGCGTGCGAACTGTTGCGCGAGCTATGTGCGATGGACGGGTTGACGTTCAATCTCAACGCACTAGGTTGGTGCAAGGGGGACAGGCTGCTTGTAATCTTTAAGACATCATTAAGGCTTGCGCTGTGGAGCAAACCGCAGGTCAATGCTATTCTTTTACCTTATCGTATGGTGTTGTATTCTGCCTGAATTCTATGCCTACGAGCAACGGATTGATCGCGACCAAGCGGAAAGGATGGCACGCCCGCTAGCAGGGCAAACGCAAGCGATGAGTGGCATGGACCGACATAGCGAGCTCCAGCAGCGCAAGACGGCGGCCGAGTACCGCCAAGCTGCCGACGAGCACGCGCGGACCCTCAAGGATTTCTGGAAGGATTTCCTGGTGAGCGGTCTGTTTGTGCTGGCCGCCATCGTTGCCATCTTTGCATGCCTGGCCTGGTTTGCCGCGAATAACCGAGTGAGCGCCACGGGGAGCACGATCGCGGCGAAGGGCCCGCGGTTTGTGCTCTCGGGAACGCAGGGCGGCACGGCGGGCAAGTACGACGCCCAGGACAACTACGCGTCGGACAGTACAAGCCTTGCCGTGAACAATCTTTTCAACCTCAATAATATGAGCGCCGATGGCAGTCTCTCTCCGGGATCGGCGGGCCAGCTTCAGCTCAACGTCAAGCCGCTCTGCAACGACCTGCACGATATTACGGTGGAGATGACCTGGGAGATTTCTGTCCAGACGAGTGCTGTCGGCACGGGCTCAGCTGCGGATGCATCGAAAAACGAAGAGATCATCAACTCGCTTAAAGATTTGGTGCGCGGTCATATCCTGGTTTTTCAGGGCAAAGACACCTCTGGCTTTTACTCCAATCCGCTGATCCCCACGACCGCCACGGTGACCCGGGACGGGGTCAGCGTCACCGTCATTACGCAGAGCTTTACCATCCCGGCGTCGGACTTTTGCGCTGCGGGCTCAAATAGCACGACCGAAACCGTCACCAAAACCCTCTACTGGATTTGGCCGGAGCAGTTCAAGAGCTATGTTCGCACGGGCAACGCCGGCTACGGTGGCAACCTTTTCGCTAACACAGGCGACGAGGGGGGATACACAACCCTCGTCGGCGACATCAACAATAACCACGCGCGCTATTTCCGCGCCGATAGCACGAGCGTGCCAGGTCAGGCGCCTAGCGCGGTTCCGCCTGTCGGAGCCGGCATGTCCTCTGCGGATGTGGAAACCTGCGCCAGCTACTACAACAACGCCGACGAGGTTATCGGCAAGAACATCAAGTACATTCGCGTGCGCTTCACCGCCAAGGAGGCGGATAAATAAATGGACGAGCAGCTTAATGCCTGCGAGCAGGGCTATATCAAGCACAACGAAGACGTGGTGAACTCCGGCGGCGACGGGTTCGGCTCGCACGGCGAGGCGCGTCCGGCTGGCCGCATCGAGCGCATCAAGACTTGGGTGAGCGGCCACCGTCGCGAATCCCTTGCCATCATGGGCCTGGTGGCCGTGCTTCTCGTGTTGCTGGGATTGACGCTCGGATGGTTTGTCGATGCCAATCGCGGCTCCACCGTTGGCAAGATCAAGGAGCCGGCGGAGCTCAAAGTGCTGGGCCCCAACGCTACGGCAACAGAGCAGATCGACCTGAGCTACAACCCCGAATACGGCGATACCAAGACCGGCAACACGGTGACGCTCAAGCGCCCGTTTTGCGTGCAGACGGGCGGCGACGGGTTTAAGCTGCAGCTTGCGAATACGACTAACATTGAGGGTCTCACTATCGAGCTGTATAAAGCCGAGAACACGCCTGCGCTCCAGACGCCCGATGTGATCGGCACCGCGGGAGGCAGGCCCTACAAGTGGAAGGCGTCCGGAACGGATCTGCTGGCGAGCTTCACGCCCATCAACGACGCGGGCGATGGCCTGGCAACCGTGCCGGTCGAGGGCGCAAACGACCTTACATTCAAGGACTACCAAAAGGTCCAACGCAACGCGCGTCCGCTCTACCGTTTCAAGGTGTTCAACAAAGACGAGCTCAACGCCAAGACGCTCGACGGCTCGACTGGCAACGACACGCTCAACTTTATCATCAAGCTTTCGTGGGACGAGAGCGCCAAAGAGACCGATGTGATCTATCTGATCGCGCGTAACACGAGCGGTAAGTAGGAGAGGGGGCGCACATGGAGAAGCAAGAGAAGCAGCAGGATGCCGAGCGCGAGCAGCTGGCAAAAAGCAAAAGCCTAGTCAAGAATAAGCTGGTTGTGGCGGCAATCGCACTTGTTTGCGCCGTGGCGCTCGTGACGGGTGGTTACTTTACCTATTCCGCCTACACCGCCAACGGATTTCTAAAGTCCGTCGCCGCAACGGGCACCGCGCAGAGCCTGTTTGCGAGCGATTTGCTCACGGGCTATATGAGTACGCCTAGCAACGACGACCTCGCCCGTGCCCAGCGCTCCGTTACGGTGTATCCCAGCAACGGGCAGTGCAACTTTACCTTTAGCATCTACAACTATTTGTTGAGCAACAGCAACTTCTGCAACGACAAAAATGTGACATACACCTTGACGGTCGAGGGGCATGGGCTCGATGGCACCACGTGGAGCTATTCGCCCCGGCCCGGTAACAGCGTCATGCTTCCGGAGAATCAACCTACCAAGAACGACTACACCGTGACGTTCCCTGAGGACAAGCTGGGACATGCCTACTTTGTGATTAAGGCCACGGTCGTATCGGAGAAGAGTCCCGGCACCGAGCTTACCTGCCTGGCGGCGAAAGTCGTGCCGTCAAAGAGGGCCGAGGTCAAGACCGCGGCGGTCGAGGGCGCGCTGGTCGATGAGGCTGGTAAGTTTACTGATTACGCTGCGTATAACTACCGCGTGACGGTCACGGGAGCACCGGCGAACGTCACGCTCACGTGGGGGGAGAACGTGGAGATCGACCCGTTCTTCGCGACCAACCATAGCGCGACGGTGGATGCTACAGCTCGCACGGCTACGTTCACCATGGAGCCGGGTTCGATGGTCGTCAACTTCTACCGAGCGGACGGCAAAACGCCTGGTGGCTGGGATGACCTGGGCATTAGCGCGAGCGGAACCACCCAAGCGGGTACGACGGAGACTCAATAACTCTGGCAGCAGAGTTTTTAGGATAAGAGGTACGGAATCGATGAGAACGGCAAAGCGCATACTCGCAGAGTTCATGACGGTGGTCATGGTGCTCCAGGCATGCTCGCCCACGGTGGCCGCTGTGGCGGCCGGCTGGCAGAACATCTCGAGCGAGATTGCCGCCGCGTCTGCGGAGGCATCGGACGCTGCCGAGAGCGGTGAGACCAACGGCGATGCCGCGACCGGGCCTGGGTCGAGTGATACTGGTGCCGCGGGTGACAGTGCCCAGGATGGCGCTGCGAATGGCGACGCCGCAACGGGCGATACCGTCGATAGTGCCACGGGTTCCGATTCCACGGGCGATCAGGCGGAAGGCGACGATGCGGCAGGGGATGCCGCCGCTGGCGATGCCGAGCAAGATGCCGATGCCGCGGTTTCGGAAGACGCTGAGGCCCAGGCCGATGCTTCGATTACAAATCTTGATGAGCTTGTCGACCTGCTCAAGGCGAACGGCGCGGAAAGCATCGTGTGCAAAGACGACAGGAGCGGAATCCAAAGCCTCAATGTCACGTTGTCGAAAGCGTTCGCCGTCCTGTCTAACGCCGACGCTTCGCTTTACTATGATGCGCAGATCAAGGTTATCATCACGGGCGATGCGAAGCTCACTGAGTCGGCTGATAACGGCATGTCTTTCCAGGGCCTTGGCAGCGATGAGCGTCCGTTCGAAGGCAGGATCTATAGGTCGCTGGACGATGATAGTCCCGTCGAGCTTGCGACTGATCGGACGGTCTTTAATAACCTCAAGCTGTCTGGCCAAAAAAATAGGGTCAGGATAAAGTGGGTGGGCGCGACTAGCTATAGCGCGCCGATGGTCGCTTCGAAGGTCAGCGGTGCGGAAAACAGCGAAGAGAGCAAGGCGCTCATCGCGTCGGTTGACATCGCGGATCCCGTGAACGCTGATGTGAAGGACACGACTTCCGCCTTGACGGCACCTCTCCTGGGTACGACGACGGGCAACCTTACCGCGAACGTTACCTATAGCCTCACCCCCACCTGTTCCCGAAAGAATCTCAACGCGAATGCGACGGGCAACATTGGCTTGATTGCCAACACGGTCGAGAGCGGGACCTTGACGGTTGAGTCCGTCACGTTCCCCAACGATCTGGCCTCAGACGGAACCGTCAAAACGAGCTCTGGCAACGCTGGCCTGCTCGTAGGCGAAGTCAAGGACGGTGCGACCCTGAGTATCGGCGCCCTGACCAACGTTCCCACCACCACCGTCCAGTCCACAAACGGCTCCGCCGGCGGTGTCGTAGGCCTCGTTGGCTCGAGCGCAGGTGCCATGGTCAACGTCACGGAAGCTCTCGACCTACGCGCGCTCACCGTCAAGGGCACCACCGCCAGCGGCGGTTTTATTGGCAAAGCGACCGTGCTCACGCTGGGCGCGGATAATAAGCAGATTAGGTGTCCTCTAAATATTGGCGATGAGAACAGCGCTTGTTCTGGTGGCGTTATCGGCGACGTGAGCTTTGCGCAGGGATTTATCGTTAAGCCCAATATGTTCGACCTAGGCAACCTTGTGACACTTGGTGCGTCGCAGCGCGCCGGCGCTCTTTTTGGCATGGCCGATATCTCTAATGGAGACATCGTGGTGCAAGGCGGGGCGTATAAGAGCAAACTCGCCTTACCAGAAGATGTTAGTGTCAACGGCAGCTACGGCGGCCTTGTCGGCAAGGTGTTCGCGACGAAAACGGACGACAAAGGCGCTTTGCGTGCCTTTGTGGTCCAAAAGGATGCGGATAAGAAAACGTGCTCAATTGAGTTTGAACTTGCGGGCAAGCTGTCCGATACGGGCGGTGTTGTTGGCTATGTTGGCGATAACGCGGATTCCAATTCGCAGCCTGTCAATTCGCAGCCTGTCGCCGCTGTGCTCGACGGCGTGACGGTTACGTGCAAGGGAGTTGCTTCGGCACGAACGGACGCCGGAAAGTTCGGTGGCGCCGTGGGTGTTATCGACACGCGCAGCGTGCTCGACGTGCGCGATTTTACGCTTACAAGCGATAATGCCATTGGCGGTGCAGCAAACAATCGCGCGGCTGGTATTGCGGGCTCCGCACGGAATGCCGTAATCAAGTTCAGCGGCATCACAAACCTGTCGGGCGCAAGCTTTGCCGAGAACGCCACGACGGGTCAGCTTGTCTACGAGAACAACAACGCACTGATTTTCGCTGCCGGCGATGGCTCTAACGGTAACGTAACCGATGAAGGCGCTACGGGTTGGACCTATAGGCGCAGCAACAAGGCCTCGAAGACGGATGATATCGCGACCTATGGCGAAGTTATTCGCTTGGGCGATAAATTTATTACGCTTGACCCCAGCACTCACAAGCTGACCTTGCCGGCATCGTTGGCGCTGACTAACGGTGCCTACACCCTAACCTCTGTTGAGGATTTCGCCAAACTTGTAATCACCTGGCAAACCAACGGCTACTACTCCATGGTCGAGGGCGTTTCTGAAAACAACCCGAACATCTTGCAGTCCTCGACCATTACGGTGAACGGCACTATTGATCTCAAGGGCACGGGCCTGACGGGTTTCACGCAGGATCGTGCAGACGGCTCGCAAGTTTTCTCGGGAACGTTGAACGGCGGCGGCACAAATGGCAACGGCACAATCAACCTTGCCGTCGGCGAGCCGTACGGCAAGCGTGGTGAAGCTGTGCTTGACGGCAATGACACGAGCAACGGCAACGGCAAAATCTACCGCCACGGCCGCTTAGGCTTGTTCGCGGCCGTCAACGGCGCAACCATCTCCAACGTCACAATCGCTGGCTCCATGAAGTTCGATAACGGTTCGGCTATCGATGCCGGGTCGCTGGCGGGTGCCATCGTCGGCAACCTGTCATTGTCTAGCGTAACGTGCAAAACGAATAACGCGTGCGATGATACGTTTGCCAATGACGTGAACATTGGTGGTATTGCGGGCAGCGTGTCGGCGGCTGCCACGGTTACGTTTAAGGGTAACAGCAAGGCGCAAACGACTATCACTGCAGCCGGATCGCTTAACGGCAATAGCCGTATTGGCGGTGCCATCGGCTATGTGAGCGATTGCGCTTCGACATTCAATGTTACGGGCCTCGAAGTCGGCGGCGAAATCAAAACCGGCGATTGCGCCGGCGGCAAGATTGCCCAAGTCGGTGGTCTTATCGGCTGCATCGCACAGAGTACCTACAATGCAGGGACAATAGCCAACTCAGCTGATAAGTACGTGAACATTTCGGGCCTTTCGTTCAATTCATTCAAGATGAACGTCGGTAGGAACGGTGATGCGCTCAACGGTGCCGGTGGCCTTTTGGGCTACAGCTGGGGCAACGCCATCGTCACCATTGGCGATGCTGCTGCAAACACCAGCGGCAGCACCTACGCCCTCAAAACGACCAACAACACGACTGTGGCTGCAAGCGACTCTACCGAGGTCGGCGGCCTCGTATACGCAGCCAGCGGTCACTGGATTATCAACAACTACGCCATCGATCTCTCGGGCACAAAGATTAATGCAGGCGCCGCTCAGACGCTCGGCGTTCTAGTTTGCCGCGGCTGCAAGGTGGATGATAAGACGACATATGGCGTCGAGAGCTACCTAGGCCTGTACTTGGAGGACAGGGCTTATTGGGATACCGCCTATAGGGTGCCCAGCGGCGAGGGGGCCATCGTTGCACCGGGCGTAACGTCCTTCGATGAATGGGTTGGCAGCGGTGTAAAACCAAACAACGGCAGCAAGCTCATGGACGCCGACTGGAACACGGTCGTTTCGCTACACACACAGAAAAACAAGCTGGACATGGACGGCGATTCCACAAAAGACAACAGCTACCATAATCGCTCGTCTTTCGGTCGAAGCCAGAATACGAACGGCAATACCCGCTACTTCTACAACCTCGACATAGCCTCTAAGAATTGTGAAGGCGGCTTTAGTGGCAGTCAAATCGATACAGCGGAAAAGCTGCTCTTATGGTCTGCTTACCGTTATGCTCCCGAAGGTATTCGTTCGACAATCGTTCCCAATGGCACGACAGGGCTCGATGATTCCATAACCATAACGGGTACAATCGATTTGGCCGGCTACAGCTATTATCCCACTCAGCCGAGCGGAGAGGTGACGGTTGAGAATGCGACCATTACCTTCTGTTACTCCAAGATCAAGGCCGAGCAGAATGGCAACAAGCTAAATTCCGATGCTACCCAGCACGAGAACATGCACTGCGGTCTTTTTCGAACGGTGGCAAACGGCGATCTCACAGTAAAAAACGTCACTTTGCGTGGTACTGTTGGGCCCGTTATTAATGACGGAAAGAGCTCTGAAGACACTGATGGAGCAAGCGGAAGCTCTTCGGGCGCGCTCGTGTGCCGCTACGTGTATGGGTCCAGCGACGGCAATGGCACCAAGATTAGAAAGATCTCAATTGATGGTCTTACGCTCAACAATCTGATTGTCGACGGCGCCAACAGCGCCACGGATGCTAACGCCTATATGCCTCTGCTCATCAACGAGATGCAGAAGTACGTGAGCCTGAACGCGAAGAATATCAAGACTACTGGGTACACGAGTGACACCAAGGCGGCTACGTCGCTGTTCGGAAAGCTTGGTGTAGGCAGTGAGGCCGATCAGGTGACGGCAAAGTTTGAGCAAATCAGCTTGCCCAGCCAAAAGAACAAAACGATCTTCACCCATGCGAGCCTGCTGGAGAGTTTTGGCTACGGAAGCACGAGCACGGGCTCTGCGGACTACACCTTTACTAAGGCCGATGCCGATGCCGATGCAGGCAAGGTGACATACGGATCTGAGATTGATGGGAGTACGGAGTACCCGGGCAAGCAGCTTTGGTATTACGACGAAGCGACGTATGGTGCCGTGAGCGGCTATGTGACGGTTGATGGTAAGAAGGACGGTGACGTCAGGCCTTGGTTTGGTGGCTATCTTCCTTATGTTTATAAGGGAAAGGCCACCGAGAGCGGCGTCCAATATCATGAAATTAAAGTCAACCAGCGCATTCCAAAGCTGGTAGAGGGATGCGGCACATATGGCGATCCGTATGCCGTTAAGGACGCGACTGAGATGAACGCCATCGCCAACTACATCAACAACCAAACTGCGCTCGACGGTTGGGAGGTCACCATTGCCGTCAACCAGAGTATGCTCTGTACTCGCCGCAGCGACAATAAAACCGACAATGAGGTTACGTACGTCTATAAGCAGGCGAAAGACACTGGGAAGAAGTGGGAAAAGAAGACCGGCGACACCACTGATCCTTCGGCCACACTTTCCGACGAGATGATGCACCGCTATATCCAAAGCGCGTACTACAGTATTGAACCTACCGGGGGTAATACGATCACCCTCGACGGCGCATCGTTTGGCGGTTTTGGCAACAAAGCCAACCCGTTCCGTGGCGTCATCGTTGGCAACCCTAAAGGTGATAAAAAGGCAACCATCAAGATAGAGAATAACGAGGGTTCGCTTCGCGGCCTTATTCCCTATAGTTACGGCAGCGTGGTGCGCGATCTGAATATTCGCTATGTGAACGCGTCGGCGACTATTACTTATTCTGCCAAGGATGCCGACGGTGTTCCGACGTCGTTCTTCGGTGGCGTTATCGGCTGCATCCTTGGCGGCGATAACATTATCGACGGTGTGGCCGTGAATGGGACAACGCCCGATAACTCCACAACCGGCTTTACGGTTGCTGGTGGCGGAACTAAGCCACATCTTGTTCCCATCGGCGGTTACGTTGGTGCCATTGCGGGCGGCGGTGTGATCTTCCGCAATATGTCAGGGACGTCTTGGCGCGCTGGAACCAGCGACAAGTCTCAGGGTCTTGGAACGGGCAACTTCCGGCAGTACGACAATCCCTACGTTGGTCGTGTGATTGATGGCTATGCCTTTAGCGAGGGCTGCAAAGTCGAAAACGGTAACGCTAACTACAAGATCAACGAGCTCACAAACAAGGGAGCTGCCTGCGTCACTACCACGGGCACCGACAACAAGTATATCGGCACTGATGCCGAGGCACCCGTGACCACGGTGGAAAACGCCCAGGGCCTTTTGGTGCTCTCGGCCATCATTAGCTCGGGTGCGGGTGCTGGAGCGGCACATACTGACTACGCTAATTATGGCGTGTTCCGCGGCTCCAAGGCGTACTGGGGCAGCGATAAGCAGGACCCGGCGATAAACGGCTACCTGTTTGGCAACAAGGAATATGGTAAGGTGCGAAATGCCAGCTACGACTGCGTGGGCAAGCCTGCGAGCGCTTCCGGCGATTTCGAAACCGCCAAAAACGATGACCAGAAGGCCCCGGGCAAACAGGGGTGGCACGGCCCGCTCAACCATGATGACGATGTAAATTCGCCCTACCTGGTGGCGTCCTACGCTGCCGACTACCAAACGGGCTACGTGTGCGCGTCGAAATCGATCGGCATGAGCCTGGAGTTCAAGGAAAATGCCACCTATGATATGACTGGCTACGGCACGGGATACGTGGGTCTCAGCGGCCGTTACTATTCCAATGCTTGCAGCTCGAACGAGGCGTCCACCGATCGCGACCGCATCACGCCGCACGTGGCAACGATCGACGGCAACGGGGCCACCATCACGGTGGGCACCAAAGATGCCACTTACGGCGTCGTCGAATATGCCGATGACGACTATAAGGTCTCGGGCGTGGGCGGCCTATTCAGCACCGTGATGTTCACCTCAACCAATGTGGGGCAGAGCGTCACCGCGAATGACGGCGCTCAGGTCAAAGACCTCACCTTTAGTAACTGCAACGTATCGCTCACGTACAAAGACGCCAACGGTAGCATTGCCTCGGGACCGGCATCGAACGACCTCATCGGCACCGGCCTTTTGGCGGGCGCAACGGCCAACTACGACGGCAACACGCGTGGCGTCTACCGCAACGTACAGATGAAGAACTGCACCGTGTTGGGCGCAAAGAGCGTAGGAGGGCTTCTTGGCAGCTCGGGCCGTACCAGCCGAAGGACGGATAACGACGTGACCTATATGGTCAATTTCGGCTCCGGCACGCAGGCGCCCGCGAATCTCTGTGACTGCTCATACACTGGCCTTAGCGTCACGGGCGAGAAGTACGTTGGCGGCTATGTGGGTGCGATCGCCTCGCCGTGCGGCGTGTGGACAACCGCGGCCACAGGGGTATACGAGAAGACTATTGGCAAAAACTCGACTATAACCGCCACGGGAACAACACCCTACGTGGGCGGCGTGTTCGGTTATACCTCCAGTAACGTATCGGTGAACACCAAAATTGGCATCACGGAAGCCGTCGCATCGAGCACGGCAGTCATCTCTGGGGTAAATGTACTCGCCACCGGGTCGAACACCGATAAGTACATGGGCGCCGGCGGTGTGGTCGGAAGCGCCTATAGAGGCGTTATTTCTATAAGCAACGTGCGCATTGATGCCGGAGGCGATGCCAAGAGCGCCATCATCGGCGATGCCACCGGAACGAACAATAGCATCCGTAATGCGGGCGGCTTGATTGGCGAGGTCACGAGCAGTGGCAGTCCCAACACGTACTGGTTTGAGGGCTGTAGCGTCGAGAATATCAACATTGCCGGCACCGACCAATGCTCGGGCGGACTTATCGGCTACTACTTCAGCAATGTGAACATAGCCTGCAACAATATCGCGATTGAGAGCGCCACGATCAAGGGCAGGTGGAGCGGCGGTCTACTTGGCGCGATTAACAGCGGTGCCGACGTCATCAACGTCACCAACACAAAGGTATCTAACACAACGTTTGGCGGAACCTCCAACGGCGGCATTGCGGGCGACGGACGCGGCCAGTTCCATCTGGTAAACGTGCTCATGGACAGCAATACCTACAAATTGGGCTCTAAGCAGGGCGTGCTCTTAGGCGAGGTTGACACAAACGGCTATAGCCTCTCCGCAGCGGGCGTGAACGTAAAGCTCGGCAACGGCAAGACCACGCGTGATCTGCCGCCGATGGTTTACACGACCAATACGGCCGCCGTAAACAGGAAGACCTACATCGCGTTCGGCGACTATAAGGACACGCTGCGCGCGCCCGACGAGGGCACCACGCTCTACGGTGCGGACGATACCGCTACCACGGCGGCAAGCCCGTACGTGACCACGAGCCCCGTGAGCACGCTGGCGGTGCGTGCCTCCGACAACGACACCACCGACCGCTACCTGTTTGGCGACGGCGCCGCCATCGACACCGCGGCGACCATCCAGAGCGAGGCGGCTGCTGGCGTTGATGGCCGCTACACCTACACCAATATCGGCGGCATTAATGACAACGGCGCCTATCAAAATACCTCGAGCTACGATGCCTCATCCGTGGCGAGTAAGTTCAATTCGAATAATGATACAAGCAGCAACCAGGCCACAACAGATTTCCCCGTTTTGGTGATCTCTGGCAACGACAACACGACGGTCAAGAGCTATCTAAACATCGTCACGAACGGCGGCTTCTCCGACGCTTGCAGATTGAATAACGAGAATGGCACCAATCCGCACGTGACGGCCAAAGCAGAGGTTTTCCAACTCAAGGATGGTGTGTTCGTTAAGGACGATGGCGCGTCGAACAATCCCACGCTTCGCGTGGTGAACAACGGCAAGAACAACATGTCGTTTAGCCCAAGCTCCGATTGGGATAACGGCAAGGGTCGCTTTACGCTCCTGACCGTCACCTTTACCGAGGCGGGTCAGAGCTACAACGTTCAGGTGCCGATCATCGTTAAGCGCAAGCTCGAGATCGATTTCACTGCAACGTATGATTACGGCACTAAATTTAAAGAAAGCGACTACGCTAACCTTGGAAAAGATGCACACGTGCTTACGAGCTTTGGCGAGCCGATGACGGGTCTGCTTACCTGGACATACAATTCTGCCAATGGGAAGGAAGTCGACTTTGGCTGGGACAGCTATATGGCTGCTGGCGGCTCGATGAAGGGGCTCGGTAAGAGCATCCTCTTCAATGGTGCCGACGGAAGGTTGCCCCAGGGCACCCAGCTTACGCTCATCGATGCGAACGTTGACGGCCGGGCCGGTGGCAGAGAGTATCACTATACGGTGGGCGAAGGCGGAGCAACGAGCGTTTCCCTGAGCGGAAACGACGGCTTTAAGGATTCTGCGGGCAATCCATATCAGGAGCGATGGCTGAGCGAGATTTTGGATGTGTCGGCCACACAGGATGGCGCCGGCACATGGACCGTGTGTGATAACGTGGCAGAGGCGACCGCTAAAGCGAAACTCGATGGCAAGTGGACGCTGTTTAAGGTTGCGGGTGCTGACGTTCCCAGCAACAGTCGCTATACGCTAAAGGTACCTAAGGAGAAGGATGCCGGCAGAGAGAAGCGTGCATCGGAGAGCGTCTACCTAGTTGTCAACGTGCCCAAGTCGGGCGACGGCGTGACGCAAGCTAGTATCAACGGTTTTACGGCTTCGTCTATTGACTCGAATTCTTCGGGTGCCCGCATATCTTGGAATCTGCATCACGTCTTGCGCACCGGTGGCGACGATAATCAAAACGGTACGGCATCGACATACAGCATCTTGTCCAATTACGGGCAGGAAGTTAACGACGGGGAGTCGGAGGCGCGCACTCCGGTTTCGAAGTCGACGGACGGCGCCGCCTACGTTCTTTCTCTTGACGTTACCGACAAAATTACGTTTAACCCAAGTCAGAACTATGCTGACTCGGACTCGTTGTTCTATCAGCTCGATACGTCACTGTGCAAGTATGGCGCCAACAATACCCTGACGGGGGTGAGTAGTTTCCCGAGCGGAACCTCGGCGATTGCTAAATTCTATGTTGCCATCGACGATCAGAACTATAAGTGGGATGGCGAAGATTGGGCGACGTGTGATTCTTCGACGTCTGCGTTCACGCAGATTGTGACGGATACGGGTGATGACTCGCTGAAGCTCAAGCTCGATTGTGACCTCGCCGGAATCCGCAAGATCGCAACGGGCGGATCCTTTACCGTGCGTACGGTAGTGGAAGAGATTCGCCTTACGCCGGACGGCTGCAACAAGGTTATCGCCCTGTCCCAGCAGTCTGGCGAGGACGCTTGCACCAAGATGTCCTATACCGCCAAGCTTTCAACGCGTAAGGAAGGCCTTAATACCTCGAGCCTGACGCAGACGAAGCGCGGTAACGTCGGGTACTATCTCATGGACACGGGTGATACGACCATTACGCTATCGGCGCCTGAGAAGTCGCAGCTTGGCATTAACGTGGACGACCTGCGTCCGATCGCGAATGGCACGATTGGTCTGGGTGCCACGTATGAACTGGGTGGACTCAGCAACGCCGCCGAGTCAATTGCGAACGCAGACTCTGTTGTGTACACGCTCTCGCTTCAGCGCCGCGGAACCGACGGCACGTATGAGAGCGTAACGGATGATATCTCAAACTACGTAACAGTGACGGAGAGTAAGCTTGCCGCGGCCGCTCCCTCCGGTAGCACGATCACCTTCACTGACTCGAAGGAGAACGGCAAGTTCAAAACGAAGAACGGTAATACGACGTTTAGCCTGCCCTTTACCGTTAAGGTCAACACGCAGGTTGAACAGCGTGAGCAGTTCTACGCGAACTATCGCTTGGTGATGACAGCGAGCCTGGTTAAGGGTGACGTGGCGAGCGCAACGCCTCAATCGCCCGACTATGTGACCTATACGCTCACGAGGGTGAACCTCAACGGCATCGACCACTAGTTCCGAAGCCAACTGGCTTCGCAAAGGGGGCGGCAACCACCCGGTTGCCGCCCCTTTTCTTGTTCTCCTGGCCTGCTGCTGCCCCAGCTTCCCACCTAGCTTTCCAGCTTTCCACCTTAGGTGGTAAGTTAAGTGGAAAGCTGGAAAGCTAGGTGGAAAGCTGGAAAGTAAGTGGAAAGTTGACATGTAGGTGCGGGCTGAAGAGGGGTTAATAATTACACAAACCATACCAGCCAAACAAAAAGATACCAATCTGGTTGGTAAAACACCGTCAATGAGCCGCGAGCTAACTAGCTGCGTAAATAAAACCTAAAGAACTGTTGCAAATTAATGGCAAATGCCCAGATGCCGCCGTGCGATTTTCAATTAACTGTTACGCGCAAACAGCAAAATGCTACTATCTAACATGCACGTAAGAAAGCAGATTAACGGTTAAGGCTAAGAAGTGGCAGGTATGTCGGAAGCAACAAGGACTCGCACGCATGCGCCCGAGGTTAGGCAGCGCGCCGTCGAGGTCCTCCAAGAGGGGGTCGGTCATCGCGCCCTCGCCGCGGAGCTCGGCATTCCCCAGGCCACGGCTCGTCAGTGGGCCCGCGCATATGCCGTGGGCGGTGCCGACGCCGTTCTCAACGCCGGTTCGCATCATCACACCTATTCGTACGAAGTTAAGCTCGCCGTGGTCAAGGACCGCTTGGAAAACGGCTTAACGGTTCGCGAGGCCATGATCAAGCACAAGATTCCCAGCGAGTCTTCGGTCAAGGCTTGGTGCCGTCAGTACCGCGAGGGCGGTGAGTCCGCACTGGTCGATAAGCCGCGCGGTCGCAAGCCGCGCGTTAAAAAGGCGGAATAGCAAACGGGATGGTGCACCCACAGGGGCGCATTTTTCTTGCCGCCCCTCTGCTCCAATGCGGGCGTGCCCTTACCCCGTACGCCTAAAACTCCCCAGTTGACCGAAAACCCGCCGCCGCTACTCCTCAATTGAGCTATAACGTTAAACAATTGCAGCGTTTTAGCATGGGGGAGTGATGGTATGACGCTACTGTATTTCCTTACCCTGTTTCCGCTGGTACCGGCGCTGGGCATGCTGCTCGCGCGCGGTGACCGCGCCCGCGATGCGGCGGGGCTCATAGGCTCCGGCATTATTATGGCGGTGACAGTTGTAGTCGCCGTCATGTTTTTTGGCACGGGTCCGCAGAG
>SKEO01001816.1_pt1 | contig 16054 bp, 11 predicted proteins | sample 4826801 | NCBI WGS metagenome assembly SKEO01 (sample SAMN11008807, study PRJNA524170) | human gut metagenome | biome: Human fecal sample; material: Feces; isolation source: fecal sample from pouch patient p3 | host: Homo sapiens | place: Israel: Tel-Aviv | collected 2016-02-25 | reverse complement strand
CCATGCGCGCGCAAAAGCACGCCGCAGCAATCTGGGGCCCGTCCCCAAATACCTATAAATATGCAGGTCAGCGAGGTGCTAGCGATGTGCCAGCGGATGCGCCGCCAGATAGACCTCGGTCAGTTGCGTGCGGTCGACATGCGTGTAGACCTGCGTGGTCGAAATATCGGCATGGCCCAAAATCTCCTGCAGCACACGCAGGTCGGCACCGCCCGCGAGCATGTGAGTGGCAAAGGAGTGGCGCAAGGTATGGGGATGGAGCCCCACCAGCCCCACCTGACGCCCATACCGCTCGCATATCGCATGCACGGCCTGGCGCGACAGGCGACGTCCGTTCTTATTTAAAAAGACCGCCGAGGTCTCGGTTCCGCGGGCATGGGCCGCCAAGCGAGAACGCCCCTCAGTTACATAGAGCGTCAGAGCTCGCGCCGCGCTTCCCACCAGCGGGGACAGGCGTTCCTTTGAGCCCTTACCGCGAACGAGTACAAAGCCATCGTCGATATGGATATCGCCCACATCGAGCCCAACCAGCTCACTCACACGCAAACCGCATCCGTAGAGCACTTCCAAGATGGCATGGTCGCGCAGTCCCATCTCGCCCTCGGGAAAGTCTTGATCGAGCAGCGCCGAGACATCCTCCACCGATAGATACTCCGGCAAACGCTCAGCCTTTTTAGGCAGGCGCAACGCCGCCGTCGGGTTTTGGGCCACGGCCCCATCGCGCACCAAAAAGGCATGCAGGCCCTTCACGGCAGCAAGCGCGCGCTCCACCGAGGCGTCGGAATAGCCTCCGTCGCGGCGATCGGCGACAAAGCCCTCCACGACCTGACGGGTCACCTCTTCAAAAGACACAATACCCGCCCGCTCCAGATAGGCGCAGTACGTCGTCAGGTCACGACGATAGGCCACAATCGTGTTGCGCGCCAAGCCCCGCTCGACCGCGAGGTAATCGAGATACTCCCCCGCCGCCACGGCGAGCGACGAGGGAGTAGCTTCGGTATGTTCCTTATTCGCCGGCACCCTTAGTCCGTAGCGAGGTTCATGGGCGTCACCTGCAGACGGTCGACACCCTCGTGCTGGCCGATCGAGGCGCGCACGAACTCGCGGAACAGCGGCTGCGGGTTAGTCGGGCGGCTCTTGAACTCGGGATGAGCCTGGGTTGCCACATACCACGGATGCACGTCGCGCGGCAGCTCGACCATCTCGACCAGGCGCTCGTCAGGCGACAGACCCGAGATAACCAAACCGGCGTCCTCGAGCTGGTCGCGGAAGGCGTTGTTGAACTCAAAGCGATGACGGTGACGCTCGTAGACGAGCTCCTCGCCATATGCCTCGCGAGCGAGGGTATCGGCGGCGAGCTTGCACGGATAGGCGCCCAGGCGCATGGTACCGCCCTTCTCGGTCACGTCCTCCTGCGAGCTCATCAGATCGATGACGCTAAACGGGCCGTCCGGATCGAACTCGGAGGAGCTGGCGCCGGCAAGGCCGACGACGTTGCGGGCGAACTCGCACACGGCCACCTGCATACCCAGGCAAATGCCCAGATACGGAATCTTGTGCTCACGGGCAAACTCGGCCGCGAGGATCTTGCCCTCCAGGGCGCGCTTGCCAAAGCCGCCGGGGACCAGGATGCCCGAGGCGTCGCCCAGACCCTCGGAGACATTCTGCTCGTCAAGGCTCTCGCCGTCGACCAGCTGGACGTCCACATGGCGATCGTAGAAGACGCCCGCATGGTGAAGGGCCTCGATAACCGACAGGTACGCATCGGGCAGCTGCGTGTACTTACCCACGACGGCGATCTTCACCTTGTCGGCGTGATGGTTGGCGTGATTCTGTTTGCGCAGGAACTCGTTCCACTCGCTCATGTCGCGCTCACGCGGGTCCAGACCCAGGCGCTCGCAAATGCGCAGGTCAAAGTCCTGCTCGGCAAGCAGCTGCGGAACATCGTAAATGCTCGCGCAGTCCTCGTTGGTAAAGACGCAATCGGTGTCGACGTCGCAGAAGCTTGCGATCTTCCCGCGGATAGCGTCATCGATATGGTGGTCGGAGCGCAACACGATAATATCGGGCTGGATGCCAAAGCTGCGGAGCTCCTTGACGGAATGCTGCGTGGGCTTGGTCTTGACCTCGTGGGCGGCGGCGATATAGGGAACAAGCGACACGTGGATGTAGCAGACGTTCTCGGGGCCGGCCTCTTTGCGGTACTGACGGATGGCCTCGACAAACGGCTGGGACTCGATGTCGCCGATCGTGCCGCCCAGCTCGGTGATGACTACATCGGAGCCGGTCTGTTCCTCGATGCGGCGGAACTTATCCTTAATGGCATTGGTGACGTGGGGAATCACCTGCACGGTACCGCCCAAAAAGTCGCCGCGACGCTCGCGGGCGATTAGGCTTTTGTAGATGGCACCGGTCGTAAAGTTGGAATCGCGGGTCAGGTTCTCATCAATAAAGCGCTCGTAATGACCCAGGTCCAGGTCGGACTCGTAACCATCCTCGGTAACGAAGACCTCACCATGCTGGAACGGGCTCATGGTACCGGGGTCGACGTTCAGATACGGGTCGGCCTTCTGCATCGTTACTTTGTAGCCACGCGACTTGAGCAGACGGCCCAGCGAGGCCGCGGTGATACCCTTGCCCAGGGACGAAACCACGCCACCGGTTACGAACACATGCTTGGTCATATTGAGTTACCTGCGCTTCCCGAAGAAGTTGTATATCCACATCTTACGGGTCTTCATTGTAATACTCGTGCCGCGGACCGTTCGCATTTTTTCTCGCGTGCGATTGCATTTCTCAATCTTGAAACAAAACGCAGCCCGGTTTCCCAGGCGGCGTCGCTATGGCAAGGGTTACATGCTGCTATCGATCAGCAACCGCGTCCTCAAGCATTTCTTGAACGAGCATGCCGGTACGGACGCCCTCAAGATACCATTCGCCACGTTCGGTGAGGCAAATGCCATTTGCAAGCTGACCGCCGTCGTCGCTATAACGCGAGACGACATCAATCATGCCCTCGGAATCCAAGCGATCGATTGCGGCGCGGGCACGATCCGGCGAAACCCCCACGCGCTCGGCAAGCGTTTTGCGCGAGAAACCATACGGCCCGCCATTGTCTTCGGTTTGCTGGTCGATCTCCATCAACACCAGCACCTCGACACGCTTCATATCGTTGACACTCGCACGACCCTTGCCCGCCATAGCAGCCTCCTCAAACCGAGCACGAGCATCTAACGCGCCGTGCGCGACCGACACACCTCACGATGGCAGGTAATATCCATCATGCGGCATCCCGCTAAGGATGAAACAGTTACGGTTATTGTATACCGCTCAAATTGTTTCTAGGCAGGTAAACGGCTATTTTTCGCCGAAATAGGCGCTTTATTGATCAAAAAGCCGTACCGGGCGCTAACCCGATACGGCCAAAATGCAATGCAATTACCGCGGTGCTTCAAACTTAGCGATGGAAGAAACCGCGGCGCTCAAACTTGGGCTCGCAGCACACGTTGATACCCAGTTTGCGCAGTACCGTCTCGTCCGTCGGCGAGATGATCACGCTGAAGAAGGCATCGCAACCGCGCAGCTGCTCCAGGCCCGAAAGGACGCGAGCGGCCGTCTCACTCGTGGCCGAGGTGATCGACAGCGCCATAAGCGTCTCGTCGGTGTGGAGGCGCGGGTTTTTGCTGCCCAGGAAATGCGTCTTGAGCTTGCTGATGGGCTCGATCGCCTCATCGCTAATGACCTCGAGCTCAAGGTCGACGCCCGAGACATGCTTGAGGGCGTTCATAATGAGCGAACTTGCGGCGCCCAGGCGCGTGGAGGTCTTACCGGTCACCACGGAGCCATCGGGCATGACCATGGCACCCACGGGACCACCCGTCAGCTGCTCCCTGGTGAGGGCTGCCGAGCGCGCCGGTGAGTAGTTCTTATCGATGCCGGCTTTCTTCATAATAATCTTGAGACGGTCGACTTGCTCATCGCCCACGCCGGTACGGCGCACATTTTCGACCGCGGTAAAGTAGCGGCGGACGATCTCCATCTTGGAAGCATCGCGGCAGGCATCGTCATCGGTGATGGCAAAGCCGACCATATTGACGCCCATGTCCGTAGGGCTCTGGTAGGGGCTCTTGCCCAAAATCTTTTCCATCAGGGCACGGACTACCGGGAAGGCCTCGACGTCACGGTTATAGTTGACCGTGGTTTTGTTGTAGGCCTCAAGGTGGAACGAATCGATGATATTGGCGTCGTCGAGGTCAGCCGTGGCGGCCTCGTAGGCAATGTTGACCGGATGCGTCAGAGGAAGATTCCAGACCGGGAAGGTCTCGAATTTGGCATAGCCGGCGGCGGTACCGTGCTTATGCTCGTGATACAGCTGCGAGAGGCAAGTGGCGAGCTTGCCCGAGCCAGGACCGGGCGCCGTCACGACGACGAGCGGACGGGTGGTCTCGACAAACTCGTTCTTGCCATAGCCGTCGTCGGACACGATCAGATCGACATCGTGCGGATACCCCTCGATGGGATAGTGGAGCTTGGCGGGAATGCCGAGCGCGTTCAGGCGGTTGCGGAACACATCGGCAGCGGGCTGGCCGGCGTACTGGGTGATGACCACGGCCGCGACAGCAAAGCCGTTGCCGCGGAACAGGTCAACCAGGCGCAGCACATCCTCGTCATAGGTAATGCCAAGGTCACCACGAGCCTTGTTTTTCTCGATGTGGTTCGCGTTGATCGCGATGATAACCTCGACATCGTCGGCGATGCTCTTGAGCATGCGGAACTTGCTGTCCGGTTCAAAACCCGGCAGCACGCGGCTCGCATGATAGTCATCGAACAGCTTACCGCCAAACTCCAAATAGAGCTTGCCACCAAACTGCGAGATGCGCTCCTTAATGTGAGCAGCCTGCAGCTCGATATACTTCGCGTTGTCGAAACCCTGGCGCATGTATGGCTCCCGTCCCGTTTCGTAAATTAAGTTCCTACGCGATTATAACGGAGCCTGCCCTCCCCGATGCCCAGGCCATCAACTGGCACCAACCAAACACGCCATCGATAAGTTGCGGTGAAATAGCTCCTGTTTAACCCCTCAAGACGGCCAAACGGGAACTATTCCACCGCAACTTCCCCTTTTGGCGCAAAGTAACCTGACCCCTTTGCACCAACAGCAGAAACGTCGCGGGCAGAGAACGGACAGCGAACAGACACCAGAGCGAGCAAGCCGCCCCCTGCGCCAACAATGGCAGCGCCGCAGGTTGAGCATAAGTCAGCGAGCGCCGTCCAGGACGTACAAGTTGGCATGAAAAAGGCAAGGCATAGACCTTTTGGTCATGCCTTGCCTTTTGAATGACAAATTGTCGTCCTGGGCGGCGCGCAGCGTCGACTGGTTGCGCGGTTCGTAGAACCGCGCAACATGAGAGCGCCCCCTCCCGCGCACGGAACGGAAGGGGGCTAAAGGTAGGAGTCTACCGGTGGGTTCACCCCACCGGACAGACGATGACCAGGTGATCCTCTACAGGATCGTCAAGGTTTCCGTGGGGTACCCGTTGGGTACTTAGAGCAGCACGCAGGCGACGGTCAGGATGACGGCGCAGACGACGGAGAGAGCGACGATGAGCTTAAGGGCAAACTTGAGCCAGGTCGTCCACTCGATCTTGGCCAGGGCGAGACCGCCCATGATGGCGCCGGAGGTCGGGGTGAACAGGTTCACGACACCGATGGCGGCGGAGAAGATCATGACCATGACCTCGGGCGAGAAGCCGAGCTTAACAGCCAGCGGTCCCATGATGGGCATGGAGACGGTGGCCATACCGGAGGTCGAAGGAATCAGGAAGGACAGGCCGAAGTAGACCAGGAAGCTCATGGGAGCGAAGATCACGCCGGACAGGCCAGCCAGGGCATTGGCGGCAGCGTCGAGGACGAAGACGTCGAGGCCGGTGCTAGCCATGAGGACGGAGATGCCACGGGCGAGGGCGATGACGAGAACAACGGACATCATGTCGGCAGCGCCGGTGATGAAGGTGTTGACGATCTGCTTCTCGGACAGGCCACCGATGATACCGATCAGGACAGCCATGAGGAAGAACCAGGTGGAAGCCTCGTCGAAGTACCACTGGCCAATGGGCAGGCCGGTGATCAGGGCAGACCAGCCCTGGACGACGGCATTACCGTCGGCGTCGTAGACAGCGCCAGCATCGAAGAAGTTGGCGACGCCCTCGTTGAGGTCGGCCAGCGGGATGAAGCCGACGATCATGACGACGAAGGTGAAGGCGAAGGCGATCAGAACACCCTTCTGACGACCGGTGAGCTTGACCTCCTTGTGGACCTCGGAAGCAGCCTTGCCGTGAGCCTCTTCGGCGTCCTTGAGCTCCTGCATCGAGAGGATGGTGGAACCCTTGTCAGCCTTGACCTTCTTGGCATAGCTCATCACGAAGACGATGGACATAACGGTGGTAACAATCCACAGGACGGCACCGAGGCCGATGATGATGGACTGGTTCACGGCAATGTCAACGCCGGTCAGGGCGTCGACGGCAGCGCCGACGGCGAACGGGTTAACCGTGGAGCCGAGGCAGCCGCAGCCAGCGCCGAGCAGGACGGTAGCGGCGCCGACCATCGGGTCGAAGCCGGCAGCCATCATGGTAGCGGCGAGCAGGGCGTAGAAGGGAACGGTCTCCTCGCACATACCATAGGTGGTACCACCGAGGGAGAAGATGAACATCAGCACGGGAATGAGCATGATCTCGTTGCCCTTAAGCTTCTGCACCAGAACGGCGATGCCGTTGTCCAGGGCGCCGGTCTCGGTCATCATGCCGAGGAAGCCGCCCAGGATCATAACGAAGAGGCAGACGGGCAGAGCGTCAGCGAAGCCCTTGATCGGGGCGGTGCAGAAATCGCTCAGACGGGCGGCAGTAACCGCGCCACCGGACGTACCGGAGACGATAACGGTAACAACCGCGACGATTGCCAGCAGAGCAAGAAGAATGGTGAACGATGAAGGCATACCGCGCTTTTTCTTAGCGGTCTCAGTCATAGTTCTCATCCCCCCTTCATAAATCATTTAACTTTCTCGCGCGAAGCGGATTTTCCGTGCCGTGCCCACCGCCCGACGCAAGATATTTACCAGACAAAACCGCTCGGGGTGCGCAGCAATACACCCCGAGCGAGATGCTAGATGCTCTTACTTGAGCGTGGCGTACATGACAGCCTTGATGGTGTGCATGCGGTTCTCGGCCTCGTCGAAGACCTTGGAAGCGGGGCTCTCGAAGACCTCGTCGGTGACCTCCTGCTCGGTGATGCCGAACTGCTCGCACTTCTCGGCGCCAATCGTAGTGTTGGTGTCGTGGAAGCTGGGCAGGCAGTGCAGGAAGATGGCACCCGGGTTGGCCATAGCCATGACCTCGGAAGTAACACGATACGGGGTGAGCTGAGCGATGCGCTCGGCCCAGACCTCGTCGGGCTCGCCCATGGAGACCCACACGTCGGTGTAGATAACGTCGGCACCGGTGACGCCGTCCTTGACGTCGGTGGTCAGCTTGATGGTGCAGCCGTTGGCCTCGGCGATGGGCTTGCAGGCCTCGATGACGTCGTCGGCGGGCATGCACTCCTCGGGGCCGCAGGCCACGAAATTCATGCCGAGCTTGGAGCAGACGACCATGAGGGAGCGAGCGACATTGTTCTTGCAGTCGCCCATGAAGACGAGGGTCTTGCCCTTGATGTCGTAGTTGAAGTTCTCCTGGACGGTCAGGATGTCGGCGAGCATCTGGGTGGGATGCCACTCAGTGGTCAGGCCGTTCCACACGGGCACGCCGGACTTAGCAGCGAGCTCCTCGACGTCGTCCTGGGCAAAGCCACGGAACTCGATGCCGTCATACATGCGGCCGAGAACGCGGGCGGTGTCCTCGATGGACTCCTTCTTGCCCATCTGCGACGAACCCGGATCGAGGTAGGTGACGCCCATGCCCAGGTCCATGCCGCCGACCTCGAAGGCGCAGCGGGTACGAGTGGAGGTCTTCTGGAAGAGCAGAACGATGTTCTTGCCCTCGAGATAGCGGTGCGGAACGCCAGCGCGCTTCATGTCCTTGAAGTTCTTGGAAAGCTTGAGCAAGTACTCGATCTCCTCGGTGGTGAGGTCGAGAAGCTTGAGGAAGCTACGGCCGGAGAGGTTAACACCCATGGTTCGATTCCTTTCGAAAAAATGAATTACGTAAGTATTAGTGTTGCCCGTTTAACGGGCGAAGCCGGTGCGGTTGTAGGGGGACCGCACCGGAAACGGAAAGACTTAGAGGTCCTCGCGCCAGAAGGGCATGCTCATGCAGCGCGGGCCGCCGCGGCCGCGGGAGAGCTCGGCGGAGGGCACGACGAGAAGGTCCAGGCCCTCCTTGTACAGCACGTCGTTGGTGACGGTGTTGCGGGCGTAGACGCAGATCTTGCCGGGCTCGACGCACAGGGTGTTGGAGCCGTCGTTCCACTGCTCGCGGGAGGCCGCGATCGGGTCGCCGCCGCCGCAGGGGATCAGCTTGACCTGGTCGACGCCGGTGGCGTCCTCCAGGACGTGCTCGAGGGTGTCCTCGATCAGGCGGATGTTCACGTCGCCCGGGTTCTTGCCGGCGGTCAGCTCGTAGACGCGCAGGGTGCCCATGATGGCGGGGTGGATCGTGAACTTATCGACGTCGATCTGGGTGAAGACCGTGTCGAGGTGCATGAAGGCGCGCGAGACCGGGATGTCGAAGGCCAGGATGCGCTCGACCTTGGAGTCGGAGTTCCAGAAGATGTTCTGGGCCATGACGTCGATCGCGGCGGCCTGGGTGCGCTGGGAGATGCCGACGGCGAGGGTCTTCTCGTTGATGTTCAGCACGTCGCCGCCCTCGGTGTGGAACTGGCAGTCGCGGCGGAAGTACAGCGAGACGTCCTTGTAGTCGGGGTGGTACTTGAAGACGTACTTGCCGTACAGGGTCTCGCGGTTGCGGGTGACCGAGTACATGCGGTTGAGGTTGACGCCCTCGCCGACGACCGCGAACGGGTCGCGGGTGAAGTAGAGGTTGGGCATCGGGTCGATGATCAGGTCGGACTCGGACTCGGAGTTGACCAGGGAGTCGAGGGTCGTGGACGCCGTGAGGGGCATGTCGATCTCGGCCTTGGTCATGCCGGCCATGGTCTTCTTGACGAACTCGAGGTTGTCCTCGATGGAGTCCAGCTTCTCGCGGACGATCTGCGGCATCTGCTGGCCGCGGATGCCTGCCTCGGCGATGTACTGGTCGGTGAACTCGGCGCGGGCGCCGGGGACCTGGTCGAACACCTCGGCGACGAGGTTCTCGAGATAGAGGACCTCCACGCCCTGGTCCCTCAGGATCTGGGCGAAGGTGTCGTGCTCCTGCTGCGCGACCTCCAGGAACGGGACGTCGTCGAACAGGAGTCGCTCGAGCTCGTCGGGCGGCAGGTTGAGGAGCTCGTCGCCGGGACGGTGCAGGCAGACCTTCCTGAGCTTGCCGATCTCGGAAGGCACGTGCAGACCTTTCGTCATGGCCTCCTACCTTTCTTTCGGGCCTTACGGCCGAATGTATCAGCGCCCTTCCATAGCGGACGCTGCTTGCTGACAGCTCTAGTTATATCCAAAAACCACCCGCAATTCCACCTCGCCCCCGAACGGTCAACAAAGTGCGATGAACGGTATATCGCATGAGATTCCCCCATAATGTACTTCGGCGTTCTAAAGTAACTTTTCTAAGGTAAACGCTCTTTTTTCCTAAAAACTATTTGCAATTGCATCTCTAAACTTTTGATTCAGAATTGCATAGCTAAATCGGTTTTATGTATATAAATGATGTTTGTTTACGTTTCCGCCTGCATTCAATGATATTCAGCTATCCATCATTCTTATTCACACTTACGTACCAGTTGAGTGAGGATATAGACCGCTTGCAGACGAGCAGGGCGTCAGTCCTATGACTTGTCAGCGTAAGAAGTAGGTAAAGATACCGTTCGCACAATACGTCCGTGCCACAAGTCGACTAAATTGAGACAATAGTGAATAGTGTTAGGCTACCGTCCCCTGCGGGGACTGAACGGACAGATGCATATGCCGAGCAAAATCGAAAAAAAGCAAGCCGCCGCAAAGCTGCGCAAACCGCCGCGCGACTTCTCGTACACGCAGAACCGAGAGCTCAGCTGGCTGCGCTTTGACAACCGCGTGCTCGACGAGGCTTTTGATGAGACCGTTCCGCTGTTCGAGCGTCTAAAGTTCGTGTCGATTTTCGAGTCCAACCTCGACGAGTTTCTCATGGTGCGCGTGGGCGGCCTGTCCGATCTGGCAGAGCTCAAAAAGCAACCTGTCGACAACAAGAGCAATATGACCGCCTCCGAACAGGTCGATGCTGTCATGGCCGAAATGCCCGGGCTCCTTACCCGTTGGGAGTCCATCTTTAAGAGCATCGAGGGCAAGCTCGACACCCTGGGCGTTCACCGCGCCCGCGCCGATTCGCTTACGCCCGAGGAGCGCACCTTTGTAACCCGCTACTTCCAGGCCTACGTGTCGCCGGTCATCTCACCGCTGGTCATCGACCCGCGCCACCCCTTCCCCAACCTGCGCAACGGCGCGCTCTACCTGGCCTGCGGTCTGGACGGCGCCACCGACGAGGAGAGCCTGCTGGGCCTTATCGAGATTCCCGCCTCGATGAACCGCGTGGTCGAGATCCCCTCGCCCACCGGCACCTACTCCTACATCTTGCTCGAGGACGTCATCCTCGCCTGCCTGGACAGCTGCTTTGGCTCCTATAAGCCGCTGGATCGTGCGCTGATCCGCGTCACCCGCAACGCCGACATCGATCCGGACGGCGAGGGCGTCGAAGAGGAAGAGGACTACCGCCAGCACATGAAGCGCATCCTCAAGAAGCGCCTGCGTCTGCAGCCGGTAGTGCTCGCGGTCTCGGGGTCGCTCGAGAAGGCGACGCTCAAGACCATCCGCAAGGCGCTCGAGCTTTCGCGCCGCTCTGTCTTTACCTGCGATATCCCGCTCGACCTGGGCTACGTCTTTGGCATTGAGGGCAAGATTCCCGAGCACCTGCGCAACGAGCTGCTCTTTACGCCGTTTAAGCCGCAGCCCAACCCCACCATCGACATGACCCGCTCCATCCGCGAGCAGGTGCTGCAGCACGACAAGCTGCTCTTCTACCCTTACGAGGCCATGAATCCGTTCTTGGACCTGGTGCACGAAGCAGCCTACGACCCCGAGTGCATCTCGTTGCGCATCACGCTCTACCGCGTGGCCAAGCAGAGCCGCCTATGCGAGTCGCTGATCGATGCTGCCGAGAACGGCAAAGAGGTCACGGTGCTCATGGAGCTCCGCGCACGCTTTGACGAGCAGAACAACATCGAGTGGGCCGAGCGCCTGGAAGAGGCCGGCTGCACCGTCATCTATGGTTCCGAGGGCTTTAAATGCCACTCAAAGATCTGCCAGCTCACCTATCGCGAGGGCATGGCGCTAACGCGCCTCACACTTTTGGGCACCGGCAACTTTAACGAGAAGACGGCCAAACTCTACAGCGACTTTATGCTCATGACAGCCCATCCCGGCATCGGCGAGGACGCCAACCTGTTCTTCCGCAACCTGTCGCTGGGCAACCTGCGCGGCGACTACCGCTTCCTGGGTGTGGCGCCCGTCGGACTGAAACCGCTCATCATGCGCGGGCTTGACCGCGAGATCCAGCGCGCCCTTGCCGGCGAGCCCGCCCGCGTGTTCTTTAAGCTCAACTCGCTGACCGACCGCGAGGTTATCGACAAGATCGCCGAGGCATCGTGTGCCGGCGTGCGCGTAGACATGATCATCCGAGGCATCTCGTGCCTCAAGCCCGGTGTTCCGGGCAAGACCGAGAACGTGCATGTCCGCTCCATCGTCGGACGCTTTTTGGAGCACGCGCGCGTCTATGCTTTCGGCGTGGACTCGGACATGATTTACCTGAGCTCGGCAGACATGATGACGCGCAACACCGAGCACCGCGTGGAGATTGCCTTCCCCGTGCTCGACCCCACCTGCCGCGCCCTGGTGCACGAGTACATGGGCATGCAGCTGCGCGACAACGTGAAGGCCCGCAGCCTCACGAGCGACGGCACCTGGGTCCCCGTGGAGCGTGCAGAGGGTGAGAAACCCTTCAACTCACAGGAAGCCCTGCTGGAGCGCGCCTATCGCAACGCCGAGGCCGCGCCCGAGCCCGTCATTGAGGCGGAACCTGCCTCCGAGGCCGAGCCGCAGCCAGTAGCACCCAAGGTCCAAGAGGTCCAGGCGACCGTCATTGAGCCCGAGCCTGCACCTGCACCTCAGCCCGATCCGCAGGTCACCAAGCCCGCACCCGAGACGAGCGCCCGTCGCGATAAGCCCGCTGGCAAGACCAAGGCCATCGAGCGCCATCGCCCCGGCCGCGTGCGCATGGGCCTGGGTCTGATCGGCCTGGGTCTTAAGACGCTCATTACCGGCAAGACGAAATAGTCGTTTGTAGAAGCAGTTTGTAGAAGCGCCCCGCATTTGAGGAAAGCCTCGGATGCGGGGCGCTTTTCCCTGCTACCATGGTGCGAACAACAACGCGAATGACAGGCAGGAATATGAAGCTCACTATAGAATCGATGACCTACGGCGCCGACGGGCTGGCGCACGCCGACAACGGCAAGGCCGTCTTTGTGCAGGGTGCCGTGGCAGGCGACACCGTCGAGGCCGAGGTCGTACAGGACGGCAAGTCATTCATGCGCGCCCGCACCACCGAGATTCTGGAGCCAAGCCCCAATCGCATTCAGCCTCCCTGCCCCTTCGTGGGCATCTGCGGCGGCTGCTCGTGGGGCAATCTCTCACGCACGGCACAGCTCGCCGCCAAGGAGCAAAACCTGCGCTCCACGCTCGAGCGCATCGGCAAGTTCGCTCCTGAGCAGGTCGATGAGTTGGTACAGCCCATCTGCCACACCAAGGACGACTGGGGCTACCGCAATAAAATCGAGCTCGAACCGACCGTCGTCAACGGTCGCGTGCGCCTTGGCATGCACGGTGTCGACCCCAGCAAAATCGTGACCGTCGATGCGTGCCCGCTGTTCGATAAGCGCTTCCCGAAGGCGCTCAAATCGGTCGTCGGCGCACTCAACTATCTAAGCGGCAGCCATGACTTGGGGCTCGAACGCGTGGGCATTCGTGCATCGCGCCGCACCAAGGCACTCGAGGTCGCACTCTGGACGCCCACAGGCTCTTTTCCGCGCTCGCAGGTCTCCCGCGTGCTGGCGGACGCCGCTCATCCCACGAGCATCGTGCGCGTGATGAGCAAGGGCGAAAAGAAGGCCCGCCGTGTCTCCAAGGTCGAAATGCTCGCCGGAGAGGGCTCATGGACCGAGAATATCGCCGAGGGTCAGATGCGCTTGTCTGCCCCGTCTTTTTTCCAGGTCAACACCAAGGGTGCCGAGATTTTGATCGATCTTGTCATGGAAGCGCTCGACCCGCAGGAAGACGAGCTTGCCGTGGACCTGTACTGCGGCGCCGGAACCTTTACCCTGCCGCTCGCCCGCCGCTGCGACTTCGTCGCCGCCGTCGCGGCCTACGGCCCGGCCGTGCGCGATCTACGCCGTAACCTGGAAATCAACAAGCTTGATAACGTCGACGTCATTGGCGGAGACGCGGTGCGCGAGTTCCCCGACCAGGATGCCGACATCTTGGTGGTCGACCCGCCGCGCGCAGGCCTCGCCCCCGAGGCGATCGACCTTATCGCCAGCACGAGTGCTCGCGATGTCGCCTACGTGAGCTGCGACCCGGCCACCCTGGCGCGCGATCTCAAACGCTTTGTCGAAGAAGGCACCTTCTCCCCCGTCAAGATCACGCCAGTCGACCTGTTCCCACAAACCTTCCACTGCGAGACCGTCGTCCACCTTAGGCGCAACTAGTCACTCAATCATTGCTCAGAAAAATCATTGGGAAATCGAGCGTGGCAAGCGGAGGTCTTCGGGGTATAAGACGGCTAATTGTATGCCGCCTATGAAAGGAACCCTCATGCCCAGCGTTGCCGTTCTCGCCGCCGATGGCTTTGAAACTATTGAATGCTTGACCATGGTCGATGTCATGCGTCGCGGCGGTGTGCGTGCCACGCTCGTCTCGATTATGCCCACACGTGAGGTCGTAAGCTCGCTGCAGATCCCCGTGACCTGCGATGCGCTCTTTGATGAGATCAACTTTGACGAGTACGACTGCGTCGTGCTGCCCGGCGGCTTGCCCGGTGCCACCAACCTGCGTGCCGATCAGCGCGTCTGCGACGTGGTCTGCGAGTTCGCCGCGACCAAGCACGTTGCCGCCATCTGCGCCGCCCCGTTTATCCTGGGCGAGCTCGACCTACTCGAGGGGTGCCACGCCACGTGCTTCCCTGGCTTTGAGAAAAGCTTCCCCGAAGGCGCCTATACCGGCGAGAAGGTTACGCAAGACGGCAACATCATCACCGCCAGCGGCATGGCCCAGTCGCTCCCCTTTGCGCTTGAGCTGCTGCGCACGCTCGCCGGCGACAAGGCCGTCGAGAAGGTCGCCGAGGGCATTCAGCTATGATTTTGGCTTCGCAATCACCGCGCCGCATCGAGTTGATGCGCGAGGCGGGCTATGACATTCGCGTGATTCCCGCAGATATCGACGAAACGCCTTTTGATGGCGAGGCCCCGCTTACGCTCGTTGAACGCTTAGCACGCGCCAAAGCCGCCGCCGTTGCCGCCGAGCATGCCGAGCCCAAAGAACTGACCGTCGCGGCCGATACCATCGTCACCTTCGATGGCAAGATTTTGGGTAAGCCGGCAAACGGGGACGAGGCGCGCACCATGCTCCGCGAGCTTTCGGGCCGCACGCACCAGGTCGCAACCGGCGTCTGCATCGTTAAGGCAGGCGACACGGCCGCTCCGCATGCCGCCGAGAGCCTGTCGTTTGTCGATGTGACCGACGTGACGTTCTATGAGCTTACCGAAGAGCAGATCGAGCACTATGTCGCCTCCGGCGAACCCATGGACAAGGCCGGGGCCTACGGCATCCAAGGCACAGGCGGCCGCATGCTTGTGCACGATATTTCGGGTGACTTCTACAACGTGGTGGGCTTGCCCATCGCTCGCGTCGCACGCGCGATTCAAAAACTCTCGTAATTGCATCTGGCGCTGGTTATCCCCCAGCGCCTACAATTTTGCCGTACCGTACGGATCCCGACCGGGCATAAGGCCCGGCGGAAAACCGATAGGAGAAAACATGGACACACTGCTCGAAGCCATCGATGTTTGCAATGTCGATGGCTTTTGCTTTGGCAACTATACGGACGAGGAGGCTGGCACCGGCTGCACCGTAATCGTGGCGCCCGAGGGTGCCACCGGTGGCGTTGACGTACGCGGCGGCGCTCCCGCTTCGCGCGAGACCGACCTGCTGCGTCCCGAGAACACCGTCGACAAGGTCCACGCCGTCTGCCTTTCGGGCGGATCGGCCTTTGGCCTCGAGGCTGCAAGCGGCGTCGCTCGCGAACTCGAGAGCCGCGGCATTGGTCTGTCCGTCGGCCCCACGCAGGTGCCCATCGTGTGCTCCAGCTGTATCTTCGACCTTGCCTTTGGCGACCCCACCGTACGCCCCGACATAGAGGCCGGCATCGCCGCCGTGCGCGAGGCACTCGACAACACCCCCACCACGCTCGAGCAAGGCAATGTGGGCGCCGGCACCGGTGCCACCGTAGGTAAGCTCATGGGCCCTGCCACCTGCATGAAGGCCGGACTTGGCACTGCCGCCGTGGCGCTCGGTCCCGTTAAGGTAGGCGCCGTGGTTTCGGTCAACGCCTGCGGCAACGTTGTCGACCCCTTCACCGGCGAGTGGGTCGCCGGTATGCGTGCCGCAGCCGATAGCGACCAGATCGTCGACATGGAACTCGCAGCCTTTGCCGCCGCCGGATCCATGCAGATGCCGCTCGACCGCACCAACACCACCATCAGCTGCATCGTCACCAACATGGAGCTCACTAAGGCCCAAGCCACCAAGGTCTCCCAAATGGCCGCAGACGCCTACGCACACGCCATCCGTCCCACGCACACCACC
>SKEO01001812.1_pt1 | contig 16086 bp, 8 predicted proteins | sample 4826801 | NCBI WGS metagenome assembly SKEO01 (sample SAMN11008807, study PRJNA524170) | human gut metagenome | biome: Human fecal sample; material: Feces; isolation source: fecal sample from pouch patient p3 | host: Homo sapiens | place: Israel: Tel-Aviv | collected 2016-02-25 | reverse complement strand
ATTAGTATAACTTATAAAAGATATAAGATATATTAATTTTACTAATGATGATTCTTATGATACTATAAACTCAGTAATTCGACAAGTACATAATAACATAATGCACAAAGGAAAGGAGTTTCTAATGAGCAACGTAAGACGCGTTTATGTAGAAAAGAAACCAGCCTACGCCGTACAGGCAAAAGAATTAAAGCATGAGATCAGCAGCTATCTCGGAATTAAATCCGCAACAAATGTAAGAGTGCTGATCCGTTATGATGTAGAAAATATTTCAGATGAAGTTTTTGAAAAAGCATGCAGAACTGTATTTGCAGAGCCACCGGTAGATGCTCTGTATCTCGAAAAATTCGAGGCAGCAGAAGGTGCCAGAATTTTTTCTGTAGAATATCTTCCGGGACAGTTTGATCAGAGAGCAGACTCCGCAGTTCAGTGTGTGCAGTTCCTTGATGGAGATGCGCAGCCGATCATCCGTTCTGCAACAACTTATGTAATAGAAGGAAATGTAACAGATGAAGAATTTGATGCGATCAAACATCACTGCATCAACCCGGTAGACTCCCGTGAGACAGGACTTGAAAAACCGGAAACACTGGTTACCGTATTCCCGGAACCGGAAGATGTCAAGATTTTTGACGGCTTTAAAGATATGTCCGAGGCAGATCTCAAAGCCCTCTATGACTCCCTGAATCTTGCAATGACATTCAAAGATTTCCAGCATATCCAGAACTACTTCAAAAACGAAGAAAAACGTGATCCTTCCATGACAGAGATCCGAGTACTCGATACCTACTGGTCTGATCACTGCCGTCATACCACATTCTCCACAGAACTTACAGACGTGAAGTTCGATGAAGGTGACTACAAAGAACCAATCGTAAAAACATACGAAAAATACCTTGCTGACAGAGAAGTTCTCTACAAAGGCCGTGATGACAAATTTGTCTGCCTGATGGATCTTGCTCTGATGGCAATGAAAAAACTCAAATCCGAAGGAAAACTGGCTGATCAGGAAGAATCCGATGAGATCAATGCCTGCAGTATTGTTGTACCGGTAGATGTAGATGGCAAAGAGGAAGAGTGGCTTATCAACTTTAAGAATGAGACACACAACCATCCGACAGAGATCGAGCCATTTGGTGGCGCTGCTACCTGCCTTGGCGGTGCAATCCGCGACCCGCTTTCCGGACGTACTTATGTATATCAGGCAATGCGTGTGACAGGTGCTGCTGATCCGACTGTATCTGTAAAAGAAACGCTCAAAGGTAAACTTCCACAGAAGAAACTGGTCAGAAGTGCTGCTCATGGATACAGCTCATATGGTAACCAGATCGGTCTGGCTACCGGCTATGTCAAAGAAATCTATCATCCGGACTACGTTGCAAAACGTATGGAGATTGGTGCCGTTATGGGTGCAGCTCCGAGACGTGCCGTTATCCGTGAAAACTCCGATCCGGGAGATATCATCATCCTTCTGGGAGGACGTACCGGCCGTGACGGTATCGGTGGTGCAACAGGTTCCTCCAAGGTACACACAGAGGCTTCCATCGAAGTCTGCGGTGCAGAAGTACAGAAAGGTAACGCACCTACAGAGCGTAAGATCCAGCGTATGTTCAGACGTGAAGAAGTCAGCTACATCATCAAAAAATGTAACGACTTTGGTGCAGGCGGTGTATCCGTTGCCATCGGTGAGCTTGCAGATGGACTTCGCGTAGACCTTGACAAAGTTCCGAAAAAATATGCCGGCCTTGACGGAACAGAGATCGCAATCTCTGAATCCCAGGAGCGTATGGCAGTTGTTGTAGATCCAAAAGATGTTGACAAATTCCTTGGCTTTGCAAACGAAGAAAACCTCGAAGCAATCCCGGTTGCAGTCGTTACCGAAGAGCCACGCCTTGTTCTTACATGGAGAGGCAAAGAGATCGTTAACATTTCCCGTGCATTCCTTGATACCAACGGTGCACATCAGGAAACAACTGTAGAGGTTGAGATCCCGAACAAAGACGGAAACCTTTTCGAAGAAAGACCAGACGTTGTCGATGTTAAGGCAAAATGGCTGGAGACACTTGCTGACCTCAACGTATGCTCCCAGAAAGGTCTCGTTGAAATGTTCGACGGTTCTATCGGTGCAGGCAGCGTATTTATGCCATACGGTGGTCAGTATCAGCTTACAGAAACACAGAGCATGGTTGCAAAAGTTCCGGTACAGAACGGAAAAACTGATACAGTTACCATGATGAGTTACGGCTTTGATCCATATCTCTCTTCCTGGAGTCCATATCACGGAGCTGCTTACGCAGTAACAGAATCTGTAGCAAGAATCGTAGCTACAGGTGGTGATTACAAGAAGATCCGCTTCACATTCCAGGAATACTTCCGTCGTATGACCGAAGATCCAAAGAGATGGAGCCAGCCATTCTCCGCACTCCTTGGTGCCTATGCAGCACAGATGGGATTCGGACTTCCGTCCATCGGTGGTAAAGACAGTATGTCCGGTACCTTCAATGAGATCGACGTGCCTCCAACGCTTGTTTCCTTTGCAGTAGACGTAGCCAAGATCCAGGACGTGATCACACCTGAACTCAAAAAAGCAGGAAACAAACTTGTATGGCTCCGCGCACCGCGTGATCAGTACGATTTGCCGGATTACGCAGGAATCATGGATCAGTACGAAAAACTCCACAATGATATCCAGGCTGGAAAAGTTGTTTCCGCTTACGCACTGGATCGTCATGGTATTGCAGCAGCTGTTTCCAAGATGGCCTTCGGTAATGCACTCGGCGTGAAGATCGAACACAACCTGGATCCAAGAGACTTCTTCGCACCAGGATTTGGTGATATCATTATGGAAGTTCCGGCAGACAAAGTCGGACAGCTTTCCATCACATACACACTGATCGGTGAAGTTACAGATGACGGTAAATTCTCTTACGGAAATACTGTTATTACTGAAAAAGAAGCTGAAGAAGCATGGAAGGGAACTCTGGAAAGAGTATTCAAGACAACTTCTGGTGAAGACAACGAAAAACAGGCAAAAGATGACCTGTACCATGCAGAAAACATTTATGTATGCAAACACAAAGTTGCAAAACCGCGTGTATTTATCCCGGTATTCCCTGGAACAAACTGCGAATACGACAGCACACGTGCTTTTGAACGCGCTGGTGCAGAGGTTGACGTTAAAGTATTCAAGAACCTGACAGCAGAAGATATCCATGATTCCGTGGAACTCTTCACAAAAGCAATCGACCAGGCTCAGATCATTATGTTCCCAGGTGGATTCTCCGCTGGTGATGAACCAGATGGCTCTGCGAAATTCTTTGCAACTGCATTCCAGAACGCAAAGATTAAAGAAGCAGTTATGAAGCTTGTCAACGAGAGAGACGGTCTTGCACTTGGTATTTGTAATGGATTCCAGGCTCTGATCAAACTCGGTCTGGTACCATACGGTGAGATCTGCGGACAGAAAGCAGATTCCCCGACACTGACCTTCAACACCATCGGACGTCATATCTCTAAGATGGTTTACACCAAGGTTGTAAGCAACAAGTCTCCATGGCTCCAGAAAGCACAGCTTGGCGGAGTATACTGTAACCCTGCATCCCACGGTGAAGGACGTTTTGTTGCCAACGATGAATGGCTTGCAAAACTCTTCGCAAACGGACAGGTTGCAACTCAGTATGTAACTCCAGCCGGTGAACTCAGTGCAGACGAAGAATGGAACGTAAATGGTTCCTACATGAACATCGAAGGTATCACAAGTCCGGACGGACGTATCCTTGGTAAGATGGCTCACAGCGAACGCCGTGGCGACGGAGTGGCTGTAAACATCTACGGCGAGCAGGATATCAAGATCTTCGAATCTGGTGTAGAGTACTTTAAATAAACAGGTTTAAACGGATACACCAAATTGGTCTGACCAAAATGAAAAATAGGCATTGACAAACTAAAACCATGTGGATATAATGGGTAACAGAATAAAGAAACACGTTGAAGAGAAGAGTAAACTGTGGAAGGCTCCAGAGAGAAATACATTTGCTGAGAGTATTTCAGCGGGAAACAGTCGAAGACCATCTCCGAGTGGCCCTAATCCGGTCCGGTGATTCCGTTACCATCTTATAAGAGTGGCTGAGCTGCCATATGGCAGATGCAGCAAGCAGGGTGGAACCGCGAGTAGATTATTCGTCCCTTACAATACAGAGATGTATTGTAAGGGACTTTTGTGTATAGAAAAGAAAAACTTACTCGTCCCTGTGGAAAACTTTAAAATTTTATTCAAAAAAGGAGTTCAAAATTATGATCATCACATTGAAAGACGGATCCAAAAAAGAGTATTCCGAAGCAAAATCAGTTATCGACATCGCTTATGATATCAGTGAAGGACTGGCACGTGCAGCATGTGCAGGCGAAGTAAACGGAGAAGTTGTAGACCTTCGTACTGTTCTTGACAGCGACTGCGAACTGAACATTCTCACAGCAAAAGACGAAAAAGGACTTGCTGTTCTTCGTCACACAGCTTCCCATGTACTTGCACAGGCAGTACAGACCTTATATCCGGAAGCTAAAGTTGCTATCGGACCTTCTATTGATACAGGATTTTATTATGACTTCGCTCACGAACCATTCTCCCGTGAGGATCTGGATGCAATCGAAAAAGAAATGAAGAAGATCATCAAAAAAGGTGCAAAGATCGAGCGCTTCACAAAATCAAGAGAAGACGCGATCGCATTCTTCAAAGAGAAAAATGAACCATACAAAGTTGAGCTGATCGAAGACCTTCCGGAAGGCGAAGAAATCTCCTTCTATTCACAGGGTGACTGGACAGATCTCTGCGCAGGACCACACCTTATGAGCGTAAAAGGCGTAAAAGCATTCAAACTTCTTTCTTCTTCCAGTGCTTACTGGAGAGGAAGCGAAAAGAACGCAATGCTGACACGTATCTACGGAACAGCATATGCTACAAAAGATGAACTCAAAGAACATCTGGAGCAGATGGAAGAAGCTAAAAAACGTGACCACAATAAACTTGGCCGTGAGATGAAAATTTTTACAACTGTAGATGTAATCGGGCAGGGACTTCCGCTGATCATGCCAAACGGTGTTATCATGATGCAGGAACTGCAGAGATGGATCGAAGATGAGGAGACAAAACGTGGCTACGTAAGAACAAAAACTCCTCTGATGGCAAAGAGCGACCTCTACAAGATCTCCGGACACTGGGATCATTACAAAGACGGAATGTTCGTACTTGGTGACGAAGAGAAAGACAAAGAAGTATATGCTCTCCGTCCGATGACATGCCCATTCCAGTACTATGTATATAAAGCAGAACAGCACAGCTACCGTGACCTGCCGCTTCGTTACGGCGAAACATCCACACTGTTCCGTAATGAGGATTCCGGTGAGATGCATGGTCTGACACGTGTTCGTCAGTTTACAATTTCCGAAGGACATCTGATCGTAAGACCAGACCAGATGGTCAAAGAATTCAAAGACTGTATCGCACTTGCACAGTATTGTCTGCAGGTTCTTGGCGTTGAGGAAGATGTAACCTATCATCTGTCCAAATGGGATCCGAATAACAGAGAAAAATACATCGGTGAGCCGGAAGTATGGAATGAGACAGAAGAAGATATCCGCCAGATGCTCGAAGAACTGAACATCCCATTCACAGAGGATGTCGGAGAAGCAGCATTCTACGGACCGAAGGTCGACATCAATGCTAAGAACGTATATGGCAAAGAAGATACAATGATCACAATCCAGTGGGATGCACTTCTTGCTGAACAGTTCGATATGTACTATATCGACGAAAACGGCGACAAGAAACGTCCATGCATCATCCATCGTACATCCATGGGATGCTATGAAAGAACACTTGCATGGCTGATCGAAAAATACGCAGGAATGTTCCCGACATGGCTGTGTCCGGAGCAGGTTCGTGTGATCCCGATCTCCGAAAAATTCAATGCTTATGCTGACAAAGTAGAAGCACAGATGAAAGAAGCAGGCATCCGCTGCTCCGTTGACAGACGTTCCGAAAAGATGGGCTACAAGATCCGTGAAGCACGTCTGGAAAGAGTACCGTACATGCTTGTAGTTGGTGCAAAAGAAGAGGAAGAGGGCAAGGTTTCCGTAAGAAGCCGTTACCTTGGTGATGAAGGAATGAAAGACCTCGGAGAATTCATTGCAGCAATCAAAGAAGAAATCAAAAATAAAACAATCCGCAAGATCGAAGTAGAGGAAGAGAAAAAATAATCGGTCTGTGTAAGATCCTATCAGAGGGAGGCGAAATGCCTTCCTCTTTTTGTGTCGATAAGTTCCTGGGATACGACACGCTGTTTTGACAAAATCTGCGCCCTCTGTCACCTATAATGAGTTCACTTACCAAAGTGAAGGATCTATAGGCGGCAGGGGGCTTTTTGTATGCATCAGGAAGTGTACATAGATATTGTGTTTGCTGCGAATCTTCTGATGGATTATATTCTTCTGAGACTTACAGGAATTGTTCTGAGGAGAAAGAACAGCAGACGAAGATGTCTGGCGGCGGCAGCGGTCGGAGCTCTTTTTGCGTGTCTGAATCTTTATGTACGACCAGGAAAAACAGGGGTACTGACCATAGTTCTTCGAGTAGTTTGTGCTGTGTTCATGATATGGATCGCATATGAGATCCAGGATGTGAAGCACATGACCGGAGCCGCACTGTTTTTCTTTGGAATGACATTTCTGACCGGTGGTTTCTGGATGGCGGTATCAGAAAACAGAAGAGTGACGGCTGCGTTTTTTTTATCGTGTGCGGCTGTGACTTATGGAGGGTTAAGTCTGATGATCTGCCTGATGGAACAAATAAAAGAATCCAGAGAACATATCTATCCGGTTGCCCTGAAATATCACGGACAGCTGCAGGAGACGTATGGTCTGTATGATACAGGAAACCGTCTGTGTGATACAGTGACTGGAGCACCGGTTTCGGTGGCAGATCCGGAAATACTTCGAAGTCTTCTGAGTGAGGAGCTGACAGACAGGCTGCTGCATCTTAAAGAAAGACCGGAGGAGATTGAAAGTACAGAGATCGCTGACCTGAAACCGCACTATCTGTCCTTCCAGACCGTAGGACGGGAAGTGCAGCTGATTCTGGCAGTGACATTAGAGGATCTTTGTATTCAGATTCCGGGAGAGCGGATCCATGTATCCGGACCGGTGTTTGCATTGTCTTCAGAACCTTTTGCTTTGGGAAAGGAATACAAAGTGATATTGAATTCCAGATTATTGCATTAGGAGGGGCAGGATATGAGCAGATCGGCAGCAGGAGTGGATTATCGTCCGTTTCAGGTTTTTCAGAAATTAGTTCTTTCAAGATCGAGAGAACTTTATTATATCGGAGGAAGTGATGTGCTTCCGGCACCACTGGAGCCAAAAAGAGAAGCATATGTGATCAGCAGACTCAAAACAGACCAGGAGCAGGAAGCCAGATCCCTGCTGATTGAGCATAATCTCAGACTCGTCGTTTATATTGCAAGAAAATTCGATAACACAGGAGTTGGAGTGGAAGACCTGATCTCGATCGGGACGATCGGTCTGATCAAGGCTATCAATACATTCAACCCGGTAAAGAATATCAAACTGGCGACATATGCATCACGTTGTATTGAAAATGAGATTCTGATGTATCTGCGGCGAAACAGTAAGACGAGAATGGAAGTATCTATTGATGAACCATTGAATGTGGACTGGGATGGCAATGAACTGCTTCTTTCGGATATTCTTGGAACTGATGATGATGTGATATCCAGGAAACTGGAGGATGAAGTGGAAATCACACTTCTGGGAAAAGCAATCAACAAACTGTCACCAAGAGAACAGACGATCATACGGCTGCGTTTTGGACTGAACAATGCCGACGGAAAAGAGAAGACGCAGAAAGAAGTCGCAGATCTTCTTGGAATCTCTCAGTCCTATATTTCCAGACTGGAGAAACGGATTATGAAACGTCTGAAAAAAGAAATCGTAAAGTATGAGTAAGGTAGTAAGAAGCCATACCGCTGCATATACATAGAAGGAATATGCAGCGAGGTGTGCATGCATGAAAAAATTCAGAAAATACAGAATGGAAATGGTCATGGCCTGTCTGCTGCTGGTAAGTTTTTACCTGCTGTCCAGACAGGCTGCTGTTGTTTCAGTACAGATGAATTTTCCGAAACTGATTCTTATAGATCCCGGACATGGGGAGGATGATCCTGGGATGATCGGTGCAGATGGACTGGAAGAGAAAGGAATCAATCTGGCAATATCACTTCTGCTGAAAAGTGAGCTTGAAACAAGGGGCTATTCTGTGGTAATGACAAGAGAAACAGATAAAGGACTTTATGATGCATCAGCAAATAATAAAAAAGCACAGGATATGCAGCGTCGCATAGCAATGATCGGCGAAAAGTCACCGGTGCTGTCGGTAAGTATTCACCAGAACAGCTATCAGCAGGATGCATCTGTGCATGGACCGCAGGTTTTTTATTATGAAAGTTCTGAAGAAGGAAAGAAGCTTGCAGAGGCAGTACAAAGCAGCCTGAATGAAAAGCTGGAAATAGACCGACCAAGAGAAATCAAGGGAAATACCAGTTATTATCTGCTCAAAAGAAGTCCCGGAACGCTTGTGATCGTAGAATGTGGTTTCCTGACCAATCCCGAAGAGGCCAGAAAATTGCAGACAGAATTGTATCAGCAAAGAGTAGCGGCTGCAGTGGCAGATGGAATTGATACATATCTGCATGTGGATAACCGGAAAAGTTACAGCTAAAAAGTGTAAATATTGTGAAAATCAGGAAGTTTGTTTGCTATATGAAAGTTCCTTTGTTATACTAAATCCGTATGAGCAGAGAAAAACGATTTTACAGGCTCTGGCAGGTATAAAGTGTAATATATTCTGTACGAGATTTAATGACGAGGTGGATAATGTTTGGTATCATATATATAGTACTGAGCCTGCTGGCTGGTAAAGAACTGGCAGAAATTCTTCTGTTTACAGGAAAAAACGCTCAGGAAGCAGGCAGCAGGAACGGACAGCACAAAGCTTTCTGCAATCAGATATGGGTTCTGGCGGCAGCCACTTTTGGAATGGGAACACTGGTATTTGGATGGACAACGTACATGATCTCCTGGGCGGCCAGCGAAGCAGGTGCTAAGAAACCACTGATCTATGGAAATACAGCTGTTCTGATCATAACGGCAGTTGTTCTGGTTTTGCTTTATTGGAAACGATATCGAAAAACAGGAACTGTATGGACCGTGGCAGACAGGAAGCTGATCAGTGACAGCAGGGCATTTCGAAAAGAGTGTATTTTATTTGGATTCCTGTTGGTATTTCTGACGTGGATCATGTTTTATGTTTTTTATATAAGAAATGGCGAACTGTACAGTGGGTTTTCCGTATACGGGGATTATGCACCACATACAGCGATGATGCGCTCTTTCTCAAAGGGCAATAACTTCCCGACAGAGTACCCGCATTTCGGAGGACAGGATGTCAAATATCATTTTATGTTTCAGTTTCTTGTCGGAAATCTGGAATTTCTCGGGATCAGACTGGATTTTGCATATAATATAGAAAGTGTTCTGGCGCTGCTGGGATTTCTGATGCTGCTTTACAGCATTGCAAAACGACTGACAGCAAGCCTGGCAGCCGGAATTCTGACATTGGTACTTTTTTTCTTCCGCAGTTCACTTTCATTTTTTCATTTTGTGACAGAACATCTACAGGCAAAAGACCTGTGGGCAACGCTGAGGGACAATACAACATTTATCGGATATACAACCAATGAAAACTGGGGATTATGGAATTTTAATGTATATCTGAATCAGAGGCATCTGGCATTTGGACTTCTGATCGTTTCTCTTGTCATCTGGTTATTTATGGACTGGCTGGATATCGGCTGTGCCGAGGAAGAAAAAGGCATTGTCTGGCTTCGTAACCGATTTTTTACAAAAAAGGCGTGGAAATGTATCTGCCCGGAAAATGCACTGATGGCAGGGATGTTCCTGGGATTGACATCGTTCTGGAATGGAGCAGCGGTGATCGGTGGCCTGCTGATCCTGCTGGGCTTTGCTGTTTTTTCAGACGGGAAGCTGGATTATCTGATCCTTGCAGCCACATCCGTGATCTTTTCGGTGCTTCAGACCAGGATCTTTATCTGGGGGGAAGCAGTAAGCCCTTCTCTTTACTGGGGATTTCTTTCCGATGATAAAACCCTGTGGGGAGTACTGTGGTACCTGATCCAGATGAGTGGGATTTTCTTTGTCGGCACAGTTGTGCTGGTGTTCTTGTTGAAAAAACGACAGCAGAGAGCGGCTCTTATAAGTTTCCTGTTTCCGGCTGCATTTGCATTTTTTGTATCGCTCACTCCAGATATTGCAGTGAATCATAAATATATTATGATCTCCTATGCATTTACCGCAATTTTCTGGGCATGGGCACTTATGCAACTGTTTCAGAAAAAGATACTTCACAGAATCGTAGCGGTACTACTTGCTGTCTGTCTGACCATTACCGGTATTTATGATTTTGTTGTGATCATACGAAATAATGGCCCAGGGCACAGAGTCAGCGTGAACATGAACAGTGATCTGACAGACTGGCTGGAAGAACATCTGACGCATGAAGATCTGATCCTGACTCCGGAATACAGCATCAATGAGGTAACGATGTCGGGAGTCATGATGTATATGGGATGGCCATATTATGCGTGGTCGGCGGGATATGATACTTATTATCGCGCAGCACAGGCAAAGACTATTTACAGTACAATAAACAAAGAAGAACTGAAGAAACTTGTAAAGCAGGAAAAAATCACCTACATTCTGTATGAAGAAGGAATGGAATACGAACAGCAGTACTGCAGAGAAGAAACAATTGCCAGTGTATACAAGCTGGTATATGAAACAGAGGACGGGAGAATAAGAATTTATGAAACCTGATAAAATAAAAAAATTAATCATGATGATCATACCGGCAGCAGTATTAGTTGCATTATCAGCATATCTGCTGCAGGGCGATGTATGGACTTTTTGGACCTGGTATCTTCTGGCACTGGTGCTGGGAGTGGCAGCTATGCCATTGACAGGAAGACTGTTTCGACGTTTTGATGATAAGGGATGGATTTTTTCAAAAGTAACCGCAATCGCGATTACCGGTTTTCTGACATGGTTTCTGGTAACTGTGAAGATATTGAAATTTACAGCAGTTACCTGCGTGGCGGTGACTGTTATCTGCACTGTTCTTTCTATATTATTATACCGAAAAGAGCAGAAAGACGGATTCGAGTGTATTCCTTTTGCACATCTTAATCTGGTATATGCGGAAGAGCTTCTTTTCTTTGCATTCTTTCTTATGTGGACATATTTTGCAGGATTCCATCCGGCAGCTTATGGAACAGAGAAATTTATGGATTATGGTTTCATGGAAGCAATGATGCGAAGCAAAACACTTCCTGCAACAGATCTCTGGTATTCTGAGGGCAAGATCAATTACTATTATGGCGGACAGTATTTTGCAGTATTTCTGACAAAGCTGTCAGGCACGAAAGTAGAACTGACCTACAACCTGATGCGTACTTTTGTGGCAGGGCTTGCCTTTATTATGCCATTCTCACTCGTGCATCAGATGGTGAAAGACCGACTGGGCAGAAACATCAGCGGATGGAAGAAAAAGCTGCCGTCTGTAACAGGATTTCTGGCCGGAATCGCAGTTTCCGTGGCCGGAAATATGCACTATGTTGTTTATGCATGCGTGATTCCATGGATCCAGAAATTGAAAGGAGAGGAAGTCAGCAGTTACTGGTTCCCAGATGCGACCAGATATATCGGATTCAACCCGGATGTAGCTGACAAAACGATTCATGAATTTCCATGTTATTCCTTCGTACTTGGAGATCTGCATGCACATGTTGTGGATATCATGTTTGTTCTTTTGATCCTTGCATTGCTTTATGCCTGGATGAAAAAGGTAAGAACAACAAAGATCACACTCGAGAATACAGAGAAAAAAGAATTCTGGCGCAGACAGCTTCTGATGCCACAGCTCCTGGCAGCTGCAGCCCTTCTGGGAATGTTCCACTGGACAAACTACTGGGATTTTGTCATTTATTATACAGTGACCTGTGGTGTGATCCTGATCATGAATATTATCGGACAGGAAGGAAAGGTAAAATGGATCCTTGCCGTGACAGCGGCACAGGCAGCGGAGATCCTGATACTGGCAACACTGATCATCCTTCCGTTTACGATGCAGTTTGACAGCAGTAATATGGTACAGGGAATCGCACTTGCCCAGCATCATTCCCTTCCGCATCAGCTTCTGGTGCTCTGGGGCCTGCCGACGATACTGACTGTATTGTTTATCATTTCTCTGCTTGTTGAGAAATTAAAAGTGGCAGAAAACAGATCTCTGTATCGGCTTTTGAAATCAGTTACACTTCCGGATCTTTTTGCTGTGGTCATGGGACTCTGTGCGATCGGTCTGGTGCTGATTCCGGAACTCGTCTATGTACGTGATATTTATGAAAACGGAAATGCCCGTGCCAATACGATGTTTAAGCTGACCTATCAGGCATATATTATGTTTGGGATGACTATGATCTACGCAATCTTCCGTCTGCTGATCATAGGAAAGAATAAGATACTCAAAGCCCTGGCAGTGATCGGACTGATTCTCTTTGTATGGACCTGTGGTTATTTCGGAAACAGTGTACATGCCTGGTTCGGTGAAGTATGGAAACCGTCTGAATATAAAGGACTGAATGCAACTGACTTTCTTGAGACCGATTTCTCGGAAGATGTCGGCGGAATCAAGTGGCTCAAAGAAAATGTCAAAGATGTAGAAGTGGTGCTTGAAGCAAACGGTGACAGTTATTCCGAATACGAACGGGTATCCGCCATGACCGGTCTCCCGACGATCATGGGATGGTACGTGCATGAGTGGCTATGGAGAGGAGATCTTGCTGACATCAATGCCAAGATCGCAGATGTCGAGAACATTTATACTTCGACAGATGAAGCACATGTGAAGTCCCTGTTGGAAGAGTATGATGTATCGTATATTTTTGTGGGATCGTGTGAACGAAAGAAGTACGGTGACCAGTTGAATAACGATATGCTGAAGAGTATGGGAGAAGTCGTTTATCAGGATGATGAGTGGCAGACCTATATCGTAAAAGTGAAATAAATGAGATGAAAAAAATATCGCAGAGTAGCATACTCTGCGACAAAAGAGCCCTGTGACTTGCATTTCTGCAAAGCCACAGGGCTCTTGACGATTTATTTGACGGTTATTAAATTTATTTCAATGCTTCAATTTCTGCTCTATCCAGACCATCGATACATTTCAGGATGCTGTCCACGGGAATACCATCCATGAGGAATTTCCTTGCGATAGATATTTTCTCGTCCAACAATTCCTGCTTCCTTTCTGCAGCTGCCTTCTGTAGAGCTCTCTCTTTATCTGCGCTTGCTCTCTGGAGAGCTTTCTTCTTATCTGCTTTTTCTTTTTTTATGGCTTCTTGTACGGCTTTCTGTTTTTCTTCTTCAAAGAGTCTTCCAACTTTCGTCATTTCTATCCACCTCTTTATTCTTTCTGAATCTTCTCTGCGAATCACCTTATCTGTAAACACGATCAGTCCTGATAATAAAAATCTTTGTATTTCAGGCGAATCGATCTTTTTCGCCATCTCAAAGCATCTTACTATACAGTCCTGCATTTCCTCTTTTGTTTTATGTACCAGCGGCAGGATGATAAACTGCATCTGTTCTTCATCCGACAGAATCTCTCCTGAGTGGATTTTTCTCTGGAAACGTGTTTCAATTTCCTGTGCATCCAGGTCGGAGAGGAATACTTCCTCTACCGTAAATTGCAGGCATCCCATGTCAACATCTGCTCTGGTGGTTCCCCTTCGGATGCTTCCAGTATAAATGACGATCATTCTTACTGGCTGGTTTTGCTTTTCGCTTAATCCATACCTTTTTGTAGTCCGGGCAACGTAATTGAGATACTTGATCTTATCCGCGTAACTGTAGGTGCTTTCATAATCGACGATCACAATCGTGCCATCTTTCAGTCTGAAGAGATTGTCCAGACGCATCTCATTCGCCTCCACCGCCGGAAGATTCGTAGGCAGGATTTCAACAATCTCCGGAATATCCATTCTGTATGCCCGAAAGGATTTGTTCCTCATACTTTCACCAAATACCTTGGATATGATGTCTTTATTCTGGTATGCAACAGGATTTTTCACCTGACCGCTTGTCTTTATCTTTCGTTTTATCTGGCGTTCATTCTTTCTGTTAAGCTGATTTATAGTAAAACCTCCCTTCTTTGATTCCGTAGATATGTTGATACTCTGTTCGTACTTTTCAAAAGAATATTACGCCAGTTTGTTCTATATATTGATTATACAATCACTGCAACTGGACAGCAACATTCTTTTCTGATTTTATAACTTTTTCTGGGATTATCTGGCAGAAGCGCCGGATCAGATGTCTGGACATCACTTACTGATATCCGATATCAGAATTATAACAGTTCTTTCATACAAATTACAACCGTAATCATTCGACAATTTATCCCATATTAATCGAAGCCCTGGGCTTGCATTTCTGCAAAAACACAGGACTTCTGACAATTTATCTAAAGGAAATTAATTCATTCATTTTATTCATATTTTGTTTTTTTAGATCAAAGGATGGATGTACATATCGATTCAAGGTGATATTGATGCTGGAATGACCGAGAATTTCGCTGAGTGTTTTGATATCGAATCCGAGTTCCACACATCTGGTAGCAAAAGTATGGCGCAATGCATGGAAATTTGTTTCTGGGATTTTACATCTCTGAAGAAGCTTTTTGAAATGATACTGATACGTACGGGGCTCTATATATTTCTCTGTGGAACCGGTCAGAAGATATCCTTTTTGAGGAAGCTCACTGCTTTTTATGATCTGCAATAATTGATTTGGAATTGGAATGGTTCGGATAGAAGATGGTGTCTTTGGCGTTGCTATGATAAGCATTGTTTTCTTTCCATTATGTTCTTTTTGAACTCTCTGTATCGTTTTGTCTATATAAATAGAACCTTCCGTCAGAGAAATATCTTCCCATGTGAGTGCACAGATTTCTCCCAGACGGATTCCGGTATACATACATATGAGAATTCCAAGATTCCGGTATGTAAGATGCAGGCATAAATAAGAGGATAAGATTTTTTGATTCCGTTCACTTAAGATTACCAGTTTCTTCACCAGAGGCCGGCATTCAAAACGAAGAGGCGGCAAATATTGCAGATATTTTTTTGTATTTGCATAGACCAGAATGGATTTCATTACCGAAAGAATATCCAGTGTTGTTTTGGGCGCTAAGAGAGTTCCTTTTGGTGTTACTTTCAGAAGCAGTTTTTTATAAAATTCTTCGAGGCGTTGCACGGAAATGCTTTGCATTGTCTGCTCATGGAAAAATGGAAGCAGGTGCAGATTTATGATATTGGTATATTTGGCTACGGAAGATTCTTTTAGCAGCGGTGTCTTGTAGGTGATCCATTCCTTCACCACTTCTGAAAATGTGCGTACGATAATATCAGCAGTGCCAGACTCCGCAGGAATAGTTATTTCCTGTTTGATTTTGTTAAGCTTGATTTTTACCTCTGTGTAGCTTCTGGCATAGACATAACCATATTTGATCTTGCCATTTGCGTCTCTGTATTTGCGGAAACGTCCCTCCCAGCGACCGTCTTTTCTCCTGTAAATGTTTTCTCCTTTTCTGCTCATTGTTTTTCCTCCTGTTAAACAGAATTCTTATAGTCTGATCACAAATGAGATATTTTATCCACCACCAGGTACCTTCTGACGATAATCCTGACGGCGTATTACCTCCTTTTACAGCTGCTTTCCCATTTGCAGCCCTATATTATCCGTAAAATCTGACGAAAAACCACGACAAAAAAGCTGTTTTTCCAGAGCTAAAAGCTTGAATTTTAAGAAAAAAAGTGGTAACTTTATATAAACAGAGTATTGTGCTCTGTGAAATTTTACCAGTTAATTATCTTAAAATAA
>SKEO01001798.1_pt1 | contig 16161 bp, 5 predicted proteins | sample 4826801 | NCBI WGS metagenome assembly SKEO01 (sample SAMN11008807, study PRJNA524170) | human gut metagenome | biome: Human fecal sample; material: Feces; isolation source: fecal sample from pouch patient p3 | host: Homo sapiens | place: Israel: Tel-Aviv | collected 2016-02-25 | reverse complement strand
GCAGGGGTCTGCTCGGCCGCCGGTTCCTCAGTCGGGGCAGGGGTCTGCTCGGCCGCCGGTTCCTCAGTCGGGGCAGGGGTTTCCGTCTCGTTGGCGGACGGTGCAGGGGCCTGCTCCTGCTGCGCGATTGCTGCAGCCGGCTGTGCTTCCTCGGCAAAGACCTGTGTGGGGACCATACCGGCCAGCATACCGACGCACATTGCCGCTGCAACCAGCTGTTGGCATCTGCGCTTTGCTTTTCTCATGGTTTTTCATCCTCTCTTTAAAAATCGGGCTTTTCATGGCAGTGGGTTTCTCTTATCATAGCGCAGTTGCGCGCTTTCTCCCATGTCCGATTTTATGAGGAACCTGCAAATTTTTCCGTTTATGAAAAGCGCACACATTTTGCGCAAGACATACAATTATTGCTGTTTTTGTGTAAGAATTTCTATTGCCTTTCCCGCCTGAACCTGCGATAGTATAAGGTTACAACAAACGCCCTGAGATGGACAGTTTGTTCGGGATATCCTGTACTCTGCACCTTATCCCCGGACGGCTGCACCGCCCATGTTCCTGACTTTCCAAAAATTGAAGTGCAGACCCCTACATTGGATGCTGCCCTGCTCGAAGTCAAGCAGCAAATCGAAAAAGCCCTGCGCCAATACAAGAACCCACCCATTCCCACCAAACAGGAACAGATCATCGTACCAAACAACAGCGTGTTGGTACTCGTCAAAGCGAGCTGACTACGCTGACCGCTCCTATATTTACCTGCCAACTCCGCAAAATTTATCCACAAAAAGCGCCCCGGACGGTTGAAAATTTCAGCCGTCCGGGCGCAGTCGTTTTATCGTTTTGGGGTCATTTTGGGGTCAAAGTTACCAGCTTGTTACCACTTTTGCCATAATGTAGAAAAAAGCTCGTTGAAACTTGTCGTTTCAACGAGCTTTTGTTGGTTGCGGAGACAGGACTTGAACCTGCGACCTCCGGGTTATGAGCGCATACCGATCCATTTCTGTACCTTAAAAATACGCTTTTCTTTGATTTTTGTGTTTCTTATGTACCTTAAAGGTGCGTTATGCGTGGTTTTGCCGCAAATTTGCCTCTATCTGTTACCACCTTAGTTACCACTTTCTAAAATTAAGAACATCTCCTATTTTTTGCCTGTTACCCTCTGTTTCGGAAGAATTCGGCATATTGGGATTATCAAACTCTTCTACCATTTGGAGGGAAAATGAAAAATCAAGCAGCCAATAACGGCACTTTTATCCCGAAGCCCGGTTTTACTGTGGTGCAGAACAGTGTCGCCCGCGACTGGAACCTCAGCAGCGGCGCATTGGGGCTGTATACACGCATCCAAAGCTATATCACAATGGAGAACATTACCCTCACCAAAGGCAGCCTTATGGAGCGCGTGCCGGAGGGAGAATACGCCTTCAATACGGCATGGAACGAATTGAAAAGCAAAGGGTATTTGTTCATCCATGTGTATCCCGGGGAAAAGGGGCGCTTCGTCTATCAGTATGAACTGCGCCCCGACAACAGCGGATGGGACGGTGCCTACCTTTTCTACCACGACCGCAACGGCGATGTGAAAAGCACCAATCTGACACGAAACCAAACCGAAACCGCCGAACAGCCTGCTGAAAAAGCAGCCGCCGACCACCACCCCAATTACCACCCCGGTGGTAACCACCATAGTGGAAACCACTGCGGTGGAAACCGGGGCGGTAATATAAAACTAAATCATAAAGAAAAACTCATAAATACGAATCTATCAATCTCTCCTGCGGCAGAGCCGCCTGAAAACGGGGGAGAGATGGATGAAAATACTTTGGAAAACATAGTTCTGCCCGCACTGACAAAGCACAAGTCCATTCCGCAGGCGTATATGGCTAAGCCCGCCCTTATGCAGACGGCGATCCACTACCTGACCGGATACGACTTCCGTCAGCGGCATCCGTACCAAGCAAACGGCGTCACGGATGACGCCCGCCAAAGCGCATTTGGGCTGCTCAACACCTGCCTTACCGAGATGTGCTGTGCCACCGGCGCACAGTCGTATCGCGGCGCGCTTGTCACTGCTGACAAGGTGCTGGCTGAAATCAGTTACGCCAGCAACGGCTGCGAGGAGGACGGCTTGGAGCCGTATGTGGAGGATGTGTTGGATACCTTTTTGCAGGCAATCACCACGCGGAAGGTCAAAAACCTGCCGCAGTACATGAAATCGCTTTTGTGGACAAGCTTTGCCACCTACAAACTCAACACCATCAGCGGTATTACCGCGCCATACAAGGAGGTCAAAAATGTCTACGGATTACACTAACGTAAACGGGTACTTGGTTCCGTCGTTTGCTCTGCCCACGGGCAGCACACCGCCGTTGGGTAAATACGGTGCGATGCGGGCGCGTTTTCTTGACGAGCATCGCCCCTTTGAACGCGACCAAATGCTGCTGGACGGTACGCTGGCACAGCACCTTGCCGGCGTCGACAGCGAGGCACACAATCAGGTCAGTGCGCTGGTGCGCCGGCTTGCAGAACAGCATGGCGTCACCGAGGATCTGAAACGGCATCATCCTCTGGAATGGGCGGCGCAGATGCAAGCTTTGCAGGCGCAAGCCGAGGAAATCGTGTTCTGTGAGTTAATTTATATTTAACTCTTTTTCAGAGGGCTGTTCCCGCATGGAAATGCGGGAACGTCCCCCGCAAGCACGGCATCTTGCCGTCATGACGGCAAAACGCCCACTTGTCAGGGGAATACCCCTGAAACCCCGTCCCTCATTTTGTGACTTTCAATTCAAAAGGGTATTGACACCATGATATACAGAACTAGGAAAATCACCGTGCGGCTCACCGACAAAGAGTACGCCAAACTGCGCGAGATGAGCGAAACATCCGGCTTAAAAATGGAGCCTGTCATTCGGAAGCTGCTTGTCGGTTACGAGATTCGCCCGCGCCCTAATGCCACCTACATCAAGCTCATAAAGGAGTTGTCTGCGGTGGGAAATAACCTGAACCAGATTGCCCATCTTGCGAACGCAACCGGGAAAATTACAGAGGACCAGTGGAAAGAAACGCATCAGCTTCTGGAAAAGATATGGGATTTTTGCGCGTATGAACTTTGATTTCAAAAGATTATTTGAAAAACGCCCGACTTTATATTATACTGAAAGCACCGATATTTCGCGCAAAAGGTGGTCGGAACAGATGAATATGGAGAACCTGATCGGTGAAACAACCGAATATGACAAGAAAGCGGCGCTTGAAGTACGAAAGCCCAAAAGCTGGTGCAAGAGTGTCAGCGCTTTTGCGAACACGCTGGGCGGTGCGCTGATTTTCGGCATGGCGGATGACGGGCAGATCGTTGGGCTGACCGAACCTGACAGCGATGCTGAGAAAATCAGCGAGATCCTCAAAACGCGCATGGAGCCTATCCCGGAGTTTCGGCTGCGGTTTCACAAGACCGAGGACGGCAAAGTGCTGCTGATTCTTGATGTGTTCAAAGGCGAGGAAACGCCCTACTATTACTCCGGCGACGGCACATTAGAGGCGTTTGTACGCATCGGAAATGAGAGCGTCAGGGCATCCGCCACCGAGCTGAAACGCCTTGTTCTGCGCGGCAGAAACACCTCTTACGACTCTCAGATGACGCTTTACAGGGTGGAGGACTACGCCTTTTCCAAGCTGCGGGAGCGCTATAAGAAGTGGACGGGAAACAGCTTTGACAACAAAGACCTCGTTTCTTTCGGTCTGGCAGACGAGGGCGGATTTTTGACAAATGCCGGCGCCCTGATTGCCGATGAAAGCCCGATCCGCTGGTCACGGTTGTTCTGCACACGCTGGAATGGGCTGGACAAAAGCGGCGGCACAATGGACGCGCTGGACGATGCCGAATACTCCGGCAGTGTGCTCTCTTTGATTGAGAATGGCGAAGCGTTCATCAAGCGCAACGCCCGCATGATGTGGCGCAAAACACCCAACTCGCGGGAGGAACTGCCCGAATACGTCGAGCGCAGCTACCACGAGGCGCTTGTCAACGCGCTGGCGCACCGCGATTATCTCGTCTACGGCAGTGAGGTCCACATTGACATCTACGATGACCGGCTGGAGATCTACTCGCCGGGCGGAATGCCGGACGGGTCGATGATCCAAGACCGCGATCCGCTGACCGTGCCGTCCACCCGGCGTAACCCGGTGCTGGCCGATGTGTTCAACCGTCTGGGCTACATGGAGCGCAAGGGTAGCGGCTTCGGTAAAATTCTGAACGGCTACAAAGCGCAAATCAACTATACCGAGGATAAGCGCCCTACGTTCCGATCTGACCGATACCAGTTCACTGTTATTATGCCGAACTTGAATTATGGTGTCCCCCAAGATGTCCCACAACGTGTCCCCCAAGATGTCCCCCAAGATGATTTGGATGCCAAAATTCTGGCTTTAATCAAAAAAGACAACAAAATCAGCACCGAAAAACTCGGCATGGCGCTGGGCGTCAGCTACAAAACCATCCGCCGCCATATCAAGGCGATGGGAAATGTTCACTACATTGGCCGTGGTTTCAGCGGGCATTGGGAAATTCACGACAAATCATAACCCCACGTTGAACGTGGGGTTTGCAAAACAGCCCCATAGGGCTTCAATACCAGCCGCGCCTAAAGGCGCACAATGAGCGACGCCAACCGCACGTGGCGTCGCTTTTTTACTTGCTTATTCTACCGTCCGTGGGAATCTCCGGCGAATCATCTTCGTCAAAGTCCGCTACATTTTTGAATGGGTCCTCATATTCTTTGAAGCTCAACTGGTCGCACATCTGGTCGTTCACTTCCCGGTCCTTGATGTACCTCTTTATTGCGTCCGCGGTTTCGTTTTGTAAGAAGCTTCAGCTTTTCTTTTCGGCTAACGCTTCCTACTGCCGAGCGCGTAGTGGTCTTGCAGCACCTAGTTGTTGCCCATGCCGGGCACACTAAAAATGCTCCCTATATAGCTTTCAGTGTTTTTTCACTGTTCGCTATATAGGGAGCATATCATTGCCGGACGGGGGCTTTGCTTATACGGGCTTACAACCGTAGACGCAACTTAGCGGTTCTTCTTGCGAAGGAACAGGAAGCACAGGGCAGCCAGGCTGGCGATGGCCACACCGGCAACGGGGATCAGCGGGAAGTTGTCCGACGTCTGCGGGATGGGTGCCGTCGTCTTGGCGGGCGCGGGCGTTGTACTGTTGGTCGTGGTGTTGTTCGTCGTGTTATTTGTGGTATTGTTGGTCGTATTGTTCGTGGTGTTATTTGTGGTATTGTTCGTCGTATTGTCAGACGGAGCCGGGGTCGCAGTGGGTTCTGCAGTCGGGACCGGGGACGGCTGGGCCTTGGCGGTCCAGCTGACGGCGAACGGAGACAGTTCCGTAACATGGACCACGAGCTTGCCATTCTGCAGGGTCGGGGTCAGCAGCTCAACCTCACCGCTGTCCTTCATGTGGCTGACGAGGATGGAGAACTGGTCGTAGTTGGCCGCCGTGATGCCCTTGGGCAGGTCGAACGTAACGTCGATGCCGCCTGCGGGGAAGTACGCGTCGGTTGCTTCGCTCCAGTGCGCGCCGTTGTCGGTGCTGATCATCAGCTTGACGTCGTAGACCTCGATGTTGTCAGCAGACTGGTTCTTGCTGATGGCCTTCTTGAACGCCTCGGTGATCTTCTCCGGCGTGTCGTAGCCCTTGTCCTTGATCCCCTGCGGGATGTTATCCTTGGTCAGGGTATCCTTGACGACCTCGGTTTTGGTTTCTGGCGCGGGCTCCGGGGTCTTGACCTCACCGGATACCATGATGAAGCTGACCTGCACAGCGGAGGTCGTGTTTGCGTTGGCGGCAACCTCAACCGTCAGCACACCGTCGGCGTCAGACTTCAGACCCGTGAAAGCCAGCGTGTCGCCCTTGCCGGTGCAGCTGGTGTAGTAGTTGTAACCAGTCTGCAGTGTCTCACCGTTGATCTTGATGTCGGCCAGACGGGTCTTGCCGCTCTCGACCCAGCCGGTGGGGTTGAACATGCCGACGTAAACGGTGTAGTCCTCGCCGGTCAGGTTGTCAAAGCGGTAGGTGATGCTGTTGGTGCCGGACGCATAGCGCATGCTCTCATAGATGCTGGCGTTGCTGTTGCGCAGCGTTCCTGCAGTGCCCGTGTAGCCGAAGCCGGCCTCTGCACTGTAGGCGCCGTCGTTCACAGCGGGGTCCTGCTTGAGTGTATCGGCGCTGGCGTTCATGATGGCGATGTAGTCGCTGCTCAGAGCCAGGCTTTCCTTCTGCGGGTTGGCGAAGTAGAGCAGGTTCTTCGGGACCACGGTAGCCGTGGTGCTGATCTCCAGGTCGTTGCAGTTAGTCAGCTTGCCGGTGACGGCAGCCGTGCCGGGGTTCTTCAGACTGTCAGCGTTCCATTCGACCTTGCTGGTGATAGTTTTGCCCTGAGTGGTCACGCTGACCTCCGTGGGCAGGTTGCTACCGTCGGACCAGACGCCGTCGGGCAGCTCGGTGTTGACGGTGGTGGGCAGCAGCTGATCCAGACGGTCCAGCGTCCAATCCTGCTCACCCAGGACGGAAACGGTGTTGTCGGTGTTCATCTGGATCGGCAGCCATACGGTGCGGCTGTCGGTCAGGTTATCACCGTTCCAGCGGTCGCCCATATAGATGAACTTGCCGGCCTCGGCGTCGATGGGCAGCACGTAGGTGACCTGCGTGTTGAACATCTTGCCGGTGTCGTTCTTGGCGGGGTTGCCCACCTTCTCCCAGCCGGAGAGCATATCTTTGCTGCGGTAGTAGATGTGGGCGGTGCTGTTCCAGCCGTCGGTGCCGCTGGTCAGCAGGTAGTAGTAGCCGTTGTACTTAAAGACCGCGGGGGCCTCACGGCTGTCGTCGCTGACGATGCGGGCGGCGAACTCGGTAGCATCGGCCTGGTCAGCCTCGGCGGCCAGACCCGTGTAGTCCTTGTTCAGCAGCGAGACATAGAGCTTTGCGTTCATTTCGCTGGAGTAGATGACGTAGGCATCATCCGCTCCGTCATTGTTCTTGTCCACGCCGGTATCGACGAAGACGGTCATGTCGCGGGCCTCGCCCAGACGGCTGGCGTTCAGCGACGTGTCGTAGTTCATGCGGGTGACATTCTGCACTGTGAAGGGGCCGAACGGGCTGTCACTGGTGGCGATACCGACCATAGCGCGGCTGTAGCGGCTGGCAGGGCAGTTGCCAACGCAGCCACCGGCCACCCAGCTGTTCAACTTATCGTTATTGTACAGCGGGCCGTCAGCGTGCCAGATCAGGACGAACTGCTTGGTGCTCTCGTTGTAGATCATCTTGGGGCGCTCAGTGACGCAGTAGCTGCCGTACAAGGTCTCAAAGGCCAACTGCAGGCGGGTTGTGGTCACGTTGCGCACGCTGTCATCCTGGCTGTCCGGGTAGAGCAGGCTCGTCGCCGTGATTGGCTCCTCGTCATAGCTCTTGGCGGTCCAGCTGATGTCGTTCAGGTCCGTGGGGGCCTTCTCGTACTCGGTGACATAGGCGCGCAGGAAGTTCTTGACATTGCGGAACTGGCTCTCGGTCACACCCTCGGGTGCGGCGGACAGCTTGCCCCAGGCCTTCAGCGTCTCGAGGTTCGTGGCGCTGAGCTGCATGACGTTGTAGTCCTGCGTCGTGCCGGTGCCGCTGGCACCTGGGCTGGAGATGATGGCCTTCTCGGTGCCCTCCTCAATGGGCAGGATGGTGCTCTGGGTGTAGAGGATGGTGCCGTGGTCGGTCCAGTTGTACAAATCAGTGGAGCTGTAGCAGCGCACGCCGTCCACAGGGCGGGTATTGTTGGTCTTGTCCTCACCGAACCAGAGGTAAACAGCCTTGCCCTCGGTGATGTCACCATCGCCGTCCAGGTCATAGTTGACACAGCCGTCGCCGGTGCCCTCCTTCAGGGCCATGGCAGAGCCGCCGTGGGCCTGCATGGGCAGGCCGGTGTCAGCCTTGATGACCGTACCGGTGGTGCCGGGGATCGAGGTGTTGGTCTCGGGCAGGGTGCGCAGACCGGCGTACTGGGAATCCAGGGCGCTGGCGGCGCTGCGCAGGTCCTCGGTGGTTGCGGCGTCGTCGGCAACCAGCGTGTCGGCGGCAGCCAGGGCGTCGTTCAGCTCGGGCAGCGTGTCAGCCACGCCGGACTTGTTACCGGTGTACTGCCAGCTTTCGAGCTTGTCGGTAGCGTACGCAATGCCATTGTCGGCGTCGGTCTGCAGGGCAGCGTGGATCTCAGCGATCTTTGCCAGCAGCTCCTCACGGGCGACAGTGGAGGGGTTCTTGGCCTCGCGGCGGGCTGCGGTCTCATTGGCAGCGCTGCGGGCGCTCACGGCGGTGGGCTTGACAACAATGTTGTCGTACTGGCCGGTCAGCAGGTAGTTGGTGCCGACGTTGCGGGCGACGGTAGCGGCGATGTCAGTGGCCTCGCTCAGCTTGAAGCCGATGTCCGCGATCTCGCCGGCCTTCGTGCCATTGACGTAGATGGTCAATGCGCCGTTGCCGCCGTCGGTCTCCTTGTAGACGAAGGCGAAGGCGTTCCACTCGCCGATGGCAATATCGCCCAGCGAGATTTCGTTCTTGCTGACGCCCTTCGTGGAGCCGTCAACACCGTAGCCCACCTTGCCGTCATAGGTCAGCAGGTGCAGGCGGTTGCTGCCGGTGCTGATCGTGAAGGCGGAGCGCATGGCGGTCTTGGTTTTGTCGCTGCTCGGTTCCTCGATCATCACATCGGCCAGCAGGGTGAACTGGGTGCGGCCAAACAGGTTCTGTGCGTCGGTGATGGTCGCATGGTAGTCATTCTTGTTGTTCCACTGGGTGGAAACCTTCAAGATGGTATTCCAGGTGTCATCGGTCAGGGTCGCGGTGTTAGCAGCCAGCGTCAGGCCGCCGTTGTCCTCCAACACCTTGTTGAAGAAGCCGGACTCGGAGCCTACCGCCTTGCCGTTGACAGCCAGCCAGCTGATAACAGGAGCCTGGGTGCCGGTGGCGGTGACGGTGTATCTGACGACCTGGTCCTCCTCAATGGTGAAGGTCAGGCTGTTGATGATGTCGCCGCTGCTGCCGGACAGGTTCAGCGTGGCGGTGTCGGTCAGAGCGTTGCCCTCGGCATCGGTCACGACAGCGGTCATCGGGCGGTTCATGCTCCACCACTCGCGGTGGGCACTGGTCAGGGTGTAGGTACCGGCGGGCAGGGTCAGTGCATAGGTCAGGGTCTCCCCTGCCTTGTTGTCGTGACCGTAGATACCGGTAGCTGTCTTGTCGGCAGTGCCGGAGTAACCCTTGGTACCTGCGTCGGTGTCAACGAGGCCCCAGGTGTTGTCGCTGGTCTTGATCTGGTCGAACTTGTCGTTCAGCAGCTTGTCGCCCAGCGCCTTCTTGTACAGCTCGTAGGTCTCAGTGGTGCCAGCCGCTACGGTGGTGGGATCACCGGCCACGGTGTCGATGAAGTAAACAGTGTCGCCGGGGATGACCTCGGTGATCTGAACGCTGACGGTCAGGGGTTCACCCAACGCATTGACGGCGTCCTTCACGGTGCCGCTGATAGAGGCGGACTTGTAGGCGTTCGCATCCAGTGCGTTGGTGTCGCCGTTCCACTCAACGGACTTCTTCTCGGTGGTGCCGTCGGCCAGCTTGACCTCAACCTCGGCGGGCAGGTCGCTCACACCGCTGCCGGTCACGTAGTACTCCAGCGTGGGCAGCTCGGTCAGAATCTCGGTCACAGCGCCGTCCGCACCTGCCAGACGCTCGCCGATGGTGTTCAGAGCGTCGACATTCAGCGTACCGGACTTCAGCACAACGTCGATGGTGTGCTTACCGGCAGTCAGGTCAGACATAATGTAGGCTTCGCCGCGGGTCGGGGCTGCCTTGGTAGCCGCGTTCTCGGCCTTCAGCTCGCCGTCCACATAGACGTCGATGACAGCGGAGCCGTCGTTGCCGCCCATGATCGCAAAGCCGCTGCCGTCCACCGTAAAGGTGAATTTGGAGTTTGCGGTGCTGGAAACGGACATGGTGCGGTACCAGTTGTCAGCACTGCCACCGCCCGGGTTGTTGATGGCCCAGGTGCCGTTGTAGGCAACGCCGTCGTCCTGGCCGTCGATCATGGCGGTAGCATACGGGATGCCGCCCTTGACGGTCTTGATCTCGAGGTTATCTGCATAGACCTGCGTCCAGTTGGAGCTGATCTTCACACGGCCCGAGAGCATCGGGTTGGCATCGGTATAGCTGGTGACCTTGTTGCCATCGATGTAGGCATACACGGTGTCGCCCAGGCCGACGAGCTTCAGGTTGTACTTGCCCTCAGCATTCTTGGTGACGGTGCCGCTGGCAATCTGCGTACCGATACGGTACAGCTTCCAGCTGCCTGCGCCGTTAATTTCCAGCGTGTAGCCGCTGTTGTTCCAGTTCATGCCGGTCTGGGCACGGATAGTCAGGCGCTCGTAGCGGCTAGCCTCTGCGCCCGGCAGGGTCACGTCAATGGAGGCGCTGTAATCCATCCAGCGCCAGTCGCCGACGATGGTCGCAGGGTCGCCGCCGTTCCACTGGTTCACGCTGGAGGCATTCTCCTGCTTGAGCTGGCCGTTCTCAACGATCCACGCGCCGTGGGTGTCCAGCATATAGCGGGGCTCATTGCCGCGGGAAACCAGATAGTTCTCGGTGGCCTCCTTGCCGGTGGTGGCATTGTACACCGTAACGTCTTCCTCGTTGGTATACTCAAAGTTATCCGCGTAGAGGTAGTCGTCGGTGGTGTTCTGGTTTTTACCGGTGTAGTCGGTATCCAGCACGGTACGCTTCTCGGTCTGGATGTAGTCGCCGCTGCCGTCCTCAGTGGGGAAGCGCTCGGGCGTGGTGTCCAGCGTGGTCGCGGTCACGACGCTGTAGGCTGGCACGGTGACATAGGCGATGCCGTCCTCAATCTTGACATCCTCACCCTGCTTCAGGTAGTCGTCCGTGACGGTGGTCCAGATATGCAGCGCGTCGACGGAGAGGTTCAGGTCCGACGTCTTGATGGCGAAGGTTTTCTCGTTCTGGGTGTTGTTGATGAACACGGTGGAGAAGTTCGTCTTATCGGGGGCAGCCAGCGTCATGTAGCTGGCGTCGCCGTTGATACCGGCGGTCTGGTGCTCGTTGTCGCTGGAGCCGAAGGAGCCGTAGGTCGCATTCGGCAGCACACGCCAGATGCCGTTTGTGTTGGTGTCATTCTCCCAGCCGGTCTTGGCGAATTTCGTAATGTGGCTCAGCATGTAGAGCACGGGGTCATAGTGGATATAGCCGCTCCACGGGTCGCGGGCGGACAGCAGCTCCTTGTGACCGTACTGGATGCCCTCATAGAAGGAGCCAATCGCGGGCTGGAACATGTACATCGTGCGGCGGGAACCGACAAAGGCGTTGGGCAGGCTGTCCAGCAGCGCCAGCGGGCTCTGGTAGCCGCCGATGGTGCCGGCACCGTACTCGGTGGTCTTGTTTTCCTGCAGTTCGGAATAGCCGAAGGTCGCGCAGCCCTCGCTGTACCAGACTTCCTTGTCGTCCACGTCTGCCATCGCGATATAATCGCTCGTGGCGTTGGTACGGTAGTGGAAGCCGATAGCATCGACGGCGTCGTACACGCCGGAATCACTGCGCATCAGGGGAACGATCTTCAGGCCCTTGTTCTCGTCAGAGGCGACGATTTTAATGTTGTTGTAGGCCTTCTTCGCTTCCTCGGTGAAATAGCTGGGGAAGTCGGTCTCGTTCTCCAGCGCGTTGGCGAAGTACTTGATGATCCCGCCGTCGGGGCTACCGGTCTCGTTCTTATCGGGATCGATGTAGTCGACGACATAGCCGTACTTCTCGTAGGCGTCGAAGATGGTTTCCTTATACCATTTATAAATGGCGGCGTACTTCTCGGTGCCGTCGGCCTTGGCCTTGACCCAGTTGGGATACTCCCAGCGCAGGATCGAGACCTTGACATTCGGGTTGATCTTCTTGGCGTCAGCAGCCATGACGAAACCCGGAGAACGAGAGGCGTCGGCCTCCTCATCCTCATAGCGCTTCGTGCAGGCCTCGGCGCCTGTGGAGTTGTTGCCGTCGTTGCCCATCTCCATCTTGATGTTGGAGAACAGCGGGTACTCGCCGCCGAACAGATACTGCATCATGGACCAGTAGGCCTGCGGATTCTCGGACTTGTAGTCCAGCAGCAGGTTGCTGGTGGAGTTGCCGTTCAGCATGCCCAGGCCCTTGTAGGTCCAGCCGTTGACGTTCTTGGCCGCGGCCTCCACGTCAGTGCCGGTGATGGAGACAACACCGTCCACATTAGCGGCGTTGTTCTTGGCCGCCAGGCGCTCTGCCGTGACTTTCTTGGCCTCATCCTCACTCATGGCCGTGCCCTGCACGACGATGTTGTCGTAAGAGCCGTTCATCAGGTAGCTTGTGCCGAAGGAACGGCAGATCAGAGCCTGCAGATCAGACTGGTCGCTGATCTTAAAGCCGATGTCGGCGATTTCCGCCGCCTTTTCGCCGTTCAGGTAGACAACGACTTTGCTGCCGCTTTCGGTTTCCTGATAGGTCAGCGCCATAGCGTTCCACTCGCCGCTCTTGGCACCGGCCAGATCAGCCTGGGCCGCACTGACGCCGCCGTTATTGGCACCGTAGCCAATCTTTCCCTGGCTGGTGAATACGTGCAGGCTCTGTCCATCCTTACCGATGGTGAACGCCGCCGCTTTGCCGTCATTGCCTGAGGCAAAGCTGACCTTCAAATCAGCCAGCAGCGTAAACTGCGCACGCTGGAAGTAGCTGGGTGCGTTGTTGATGGACGCATGGCCGCCGTTTTTGTTGTTCCAGGCGGTGCCGGTCAAGGTCAGGACCTTGCCGTAGCCGTTCAGCTCATCTTCCTCAAGAGAAATATCGGTCTTATTGCCGTCGGCCTGCGTCGTATACAGAGTCAGCAGACCGTCTTCCTCCTCCAGCACCTTGCCGAAGTTCTCGTTGTCGCCATCCACGGGCGTGTCGGGGGTCTCGGCGTCGCCGGTGCGCTCAATGGCCAGCCAGCTGACAGCGGGAGCTTTTTCGCCAGTCGTAGTAGCCGTCCAGGTCACGACCTGCTCGGAGGTGATCTCAAACTCGCCGGTCTTGGTGGTGACTGCGCCTTCGTTTTGCTTCGGAACAGAGGCATAAACCGTCGTGCCGTTATTGGTGGTCAGGCTCAGATCCATGGCACGGTCCTGGCCGCCCCACCACTCGCGGTGGGCAGTCGTGATCTTGTACTTACCGGCGGGCAGCGTGAACTTGTAGGAGATTGTCTCCCCTGCTTCATTGTTTTTGCCGTAAACACCGGTGTAATCCTTGTCATCAGCATTGCTGCTGGTGTAGCCCTTCGTCTGGGCGTCGGTGTCCACCAAGCCCCAGGTCGCGTCGCCCTGGTAGAACTGGTCGGACTTGCCGTTCAGCAGCTGGTCGCCCAGCAGCGCCTTGGCGGCTGCGTAGGCGGCAGTGGACTGAACATTGTCCATCTCGTCGTTGCCGGTAGCGGCCACGCTGTCGATAAAGTAAACGGTGTCTGCGGGGATGACCTCCACGGTGTACTCGTTGCCTGCCTTATCCTTTGCAGTGACGGTTGCATAGGGCTCTGCGAAGGTATTCGCGGTCACATTATCCGCCCAATCGATTCCGGCAGGGACCACACCGACGTTTGTTGCGATGCGAGCCGCGGCGGTCTGAGGTGCAGCAGCCTCCTGCGCAGCGGGGGCTGCGGTCTCCTCGGCGGCAAGAGCCTCCTCAACAGGGGCATCCATCGGGGCGAGAGCTGCTTCCTCCGCAGGTGCTTCCTCGACAGGCGTCTCCTCAGTCGGGGCGTCCTCAGCAGGGGCCGGGGTCTCCTCGGCAGCAGACTCCTCCGCTGGGGTCTCTGTGGAGACTGCGTCCTCCGCCGGAGCCTCCTCGGCGGCAGGCGCAGCCTCCTGGACGACGGCAGCCACTGGCTGTTCGTCGGCCGCAAAGGCCTGCGTCGGGACCATGCTGGCCAGCATACCGACACAAAGAGCCGACGCGAGTACGCGCTTGCCCTTGTGCTGTGCTTTTCTCATAGTCTTCATCCTTTCTCTTTAAGCAGTGTGTGCATCATGCACAAATCTACTTTACAGTGGTTTACTACTATAATACAAGCCGCCAGTGTTTTCCCTCCATGTGATAATTCCCGTTCTTCCTGCACTTTTTCCCGCACTTTTCCCGCATTGCGCTTTCAAGTGGAATCATACAAATACTACATTTTTTACTTTGAAATTTACATGGAATTTATATGCCTGCTTTCTGTATACTTATATGTTAAAAGATATTTTCGTGGTAAACCGCAAACTTCTTTCGGTATTTTAATTTCTATAGGAGACACTTCCCGTAAAGAAAAGCGCCGCTATGCAATCTGCTCAGCAGCGTTTTTCATTATAGATATTTTGTGCAAATTTGTGTACCGCAGAATCTCCGCTATATTTCAGTTTTTGGTTCATCATTTTTAAAGAAGAGAACTACATATCGGCCAATTATAAAATTTTTGTATCCTCTCTACCGAAGCCCCTGATTGCGGGAGTAACCATAAATTGCAGGGGTTTCTTCCAGACGATGCTGCACTTCACAAAAGCCTTTCACAAATGAGCGAATTGCTTATTGAGAATCGAACTGCCTTAGCAACGGATGCACCGGTTGCCGTCCACAGCGAGATAAAATGGAAGCCTTAAAATCAAGTCGTCGAAATTACAATTCTTCGACGAAACAAATCGAGTAAGAGTCTCTTTTAACTAGAAAGCCGACCTCTCACACCACCGTGCGCACCGGTCTGTACATGTCGGTCCAACCGCATAAGTGCAAGGACTCGTAGTAGCGGAGGATACTAAAATATCCTGCTGCTGCGAGTCTTGCGTTTGTAATGGAACCCTTTAATACAGGACTACCGGCGATACGCCAATAACCCAGTCTGGAATTCCCCCACTGGTATACCCTGTCAGCCAGGACGCCCATCTGTCTCAAGTTGCCTACCTTCGTTTTGGACTTCTTCCACTGCTTCCACGGCCTACTATGTGTTTCTGTTCATCGGTTCAGGCGTTTGCCCGCCTGCATTTTTTCGCTGACCTCCGACTTCCTTCAGATTCCACCTCACGATGGACATCCTTGCCTTCGGCTAACACTTTCTACTGCCGAGGGCGTAGTGGTCTTTCACCACCTAGTTGTTGCCCATGCCGGGCGCACTAGAGTTACAACAAACGCCCTGAGATGGACAGTTTGTTCGGGATACAATGTACCTGCACCTGCCATCTGCTGCGTGCCCGTCTTGCCACTGCGGAGGAGGTTACCGCGCGGCGGAATCTCGCGTTCACCCCCTACGACTGCCATGGCAGCCACGGATTTTAAGATTGCAATACCAAAATAGGTGGCACCGAAACGCAGAGAATCATTACCATCAAGCGTACACTGAAGGATTTGCAGTTTTTATATTTGTTTCTTCCCGGCAAACTCATGGCAAGTACCGCTCGCTTATCATTCTTTTACCGTCATCATAATGCGTACCGTATTCAAGAGATGCCGAACCATAATAGCAGCACTTGGGAAAATGAATCAGAACTGATTCACTTTTTCGTGTCAAGAATTTTGGATGAATCTAAACTGATTCACTCTGGAGTATATACGAATTTATATGGGTGTCCGGTTTGCTTGTCCCCCCTTCTTGGGGTAGGTGCGTTTTGCTAGCATAGCGTTTGGATATCCACAAACGCATTTCTGGGGTGTACCCCAGACCCCCGCGCTGTTCTTGCGTGACGATAGTGACGCTGATGACGCTAATGACGCTGTTTTGAGGATATCCCTATACCATATCCCAGATTCAGCGTCATTAGCGTCATCTGCGTCATTCTGATTTTGTGTTTCTCGTAATATCACTATTTTTGTTTTGAGCAGTAGTAAACTGCAAGCGTCATTTCACTATAAGCGTGACGGTGGTGACGATGGTGACGGTGTTTCTTGCATACCCCTACCCATATCCCATAAACATCGTCACTACCGTCACCATCGTCACTTAAAACAGGCAAGCCGTTTTAATCTGCGGCTTGCCTGTTTTAATTTTGATGAAAATTTTTGTTGGATACAGGTCAAATCTTGCGCCTTCCCACTGGCTACATAATGTCGACATT
>SKEO01001787.1_pt1 | contig 16253 bp, 10 predicted proteins | sample 4826801 | NCBI WGS metagenome assembly SKEO01 (sample SAMN11008807, study PRJNA524170) | human gut metagenome | biome: Human fecal sample; material: Feces; isolation source: fecal sample from pouch patient p3 | host: Homo sapiens | place: Israel: Tel-Aviv | collected 2016-02-25 | reverse complement strand
ATTAAATGTTTCTTCATACTTTAGACATTATGGTTATAAAACAAAAAAGGAAATATCTCAAAGACATAGCCTGAGATAATTCCTTTTTATTCCGTTTCAAGAAATGCAATTATTTCTTTTTTTCTGCGTGTTTTTTACGATATCCGTTGGGTGTTTCACCTACGTTTTTATAAAATGCAGCGTAAAAAGACTGACGGTTAGCGAAACCAACCATCGCACTGATTTCCTCTACATTCTTGTCGGCATATCTTTTATCCGTCAACAAGTGCAAAGCATCTTTTACTCTGTACTCGTTCAGCAGGCAAGAATAGTTCATACCAAAGCGAGAATTAACTACAGCTGAAAGATAACGGGTATTGGTTTTCAGTTCCTTAGCCAAATCCTTAGCTGAATAGTCCGGGTCTCTGTACTTCTTCTGTACAACAATGATGTTCAGGATTCTGTCGTACAATTCATCTGCCAATTCGGGTCTGATCAAAGACCGGTAAGCAGCTTTCTTTTCTTTTTTCTCCCTTAAATTGTAAGGGCGTTTTTTAGGAGTTTCTTCCTGGGTTTTGTTTTCTAAATCACTCATTGAATTAACTGGTTAGGGTTTGTTTTTAAATATCACTATTAATTTGTAACTTTAGATGTCACAAATTTCATACATTATTTTGATATACACAACTTTTTCGTATATATTTTTGATATAAAAACAATCAAAATCGTCGAAAAGTAGGTAAAAAGGGCCGTTAATAAGAATATTTAACTTTTAATAACCCGAAAATAAAGCGTACCTTTGCCTGAAAGATGAACGAAAAATATCAAATGATACAGACCCTCAAAACTTATTTCGGTTATGATAGCTTCCGTCCTTTGCAGGAAGAGATCATCCACAACCTGATAAGTAAAAAAGACTCACTGGTATTGATGCCTACGGGGGGAGGCAAATCAATCTGCTATCAGCTTCCGGCTCTGCTTATGGAAGGCACAGCCATTGTTATTTCGCCCCTTATTTCACTGATGAAGGATCAGGTAGAAACTCTACGTGCCAACGGAATACCGGCAGGTGCACTAAACAGCAGCAATGACGAAACCGAAAATGCCAACTTACGCAGAGCCTGCATCTCAGGACAACTTAAGCTCCTCTACATCTCGCCCGAGAAATTACTGTCTGAAGCCGACTATCTGCTGAGAGACATGACCCTCTCACTGTTTGCAGTGGACGAGGCCCACTGTATTTCACAATGGGGGCACGATTTCCGCCCGGAATATGCCCGGATGGGATTCTTACGCAACCAGTTCCCCAATGTGCCTATGATCGCCCTGACTGCTACGGCAGATAAAATTACCAGGGAGGATATCGTCCGCCAGTTGCAATTGAGACAACCGCAAATATTTATTTCATCGTTCGACCGCCCCAACCTGAGCCTGTCTGTAAAAAGAGGCTATCAACCCAAGGAGAAAAGTAAAGCGATCATAGATTTCATTACCCGTCACAGGGGGGAAAGCGGAATCGTCTACTGCATGAGCCGTAGTAAGACCGAAACAGTGGCACAGATGCTGCAAAAGCACGGCATCCGTTGCGGTGTGTATCATGCCGGATTGTCCGCCCGGCAACGCGACGAGACACAGGACGACTTCATCAACGACCGGATAGAGGTGGTATGTGCCACTATCGCTTTCGGAATGGGTATCGACAAATCAAATGTGCGCTGGGTGATACATTATAACCTACCTAAAAGCATCGAAAGCTTTTATCAGGAAATCGGCCGTGCCGGACGCGACGGCATGCCAAGCGACACTATCCTGTTCTACTCATTGGGTGACTTGATTCTGCTGACAAAGTTTGCAACGGAGAGTAACCAACAGAATATCAATCTGGAAAAATTAAACCGGATGCAACAATATGCCGAATCCGACATCTGCCGACGGCGTATCCTCTTAAGTTATTTCGGCGAAACGACTACGGAAGATTGCGGCAACTGTGATGTATGCCGAAATCCACCCGAGCGGTTCGACGGCACCATCATCGTCCAGAAAGCCTTAAGTGCCATTGCCCGCACCAACCAGCAGGTAAGCATCACTCTCCTGATAGACATTCTAAGGGGAAACCCAACGGCTGAAATCACAGAAAAAGCATATACAGAATTGAAAACGTTCGGAGCCGGAAGAGACATCCCCGCACGTGACTGGCAGGATTATCTGTTGCAAATGCTGCAAATGGGTTACTTCGAGATAGCCTACAACGAAAACAATCACCTGAAAATAACAGGGAGCGGCAGTGACGTTCTTTTCGGCCGTAAAAAGGCAATGCTGGTTGTCATCCGCAGAGAAGAGCCTGCAACTGCCAAAAGAAGAAAAAAGAGTGCAGCCACCCACACACAAGCATGGGCAGAAGAAAGCAGAAGCAAAGAAGAAGACCTGTTCGAAGCATTGCGCGCATTACGCAAACAGTTGGCCGATCAGGAGGCACTCCCGGCTTACATCGTATTGTCGGATAAAGTATTGCATCTGCTCTGTCTGTCACGTCCCACGACAGTCGAAGCCTTCGGTAACATCAACGGGATTGGTGAATATAAAAAGAAAAAGTACGGAAAAGATTTTGTTGCCCTGATCCGTCAGTTCGTATAGCAAAAACGGAAACCCCAGCTGAATTTTGTCAATAGTATTTTTATGTTTTATTAACCGAATAGAGGAGCTGCCAATTACAATAGGAGATATTCCCGTAACATATATTGTAATATAGCAGAACAAAGCTTCATCTTTATCGGAAGATGGCGTCTGTCCGGGTCGAAGCAACCTTCTGTTTGGGTTAGAAAGCCAGACTTTCATCCGCCCCAAACCTGACTTTTCCCCACGTACACCGGCTTTCCGGGCCGATAAAAAGAATAAGTACGAAAAAAGGGAGAAGCTGTCGGCTTCCCCCTTTTACTGTATTTTAATCTGAATATAGTTTATGATTACGCAGACAAAGATACGACAATCAATAACAAAAGTCAAGTTTTAGGACTCTTATTTTTCCGGATTATTTGCATTGTTGCATCTGTTCGTGAACATCGGCAGGAGGCACTCCCAGCGAAATAGCTTTTTCGAAGTCCGCTTTTGCCAGCGATTTCTTTTTCTGATCGAGATAAATGTCACCCCGCAACAGATAGGCATCGATCGAGTCGGGCGCCAAGCGAATGGCCTCGTCCAGATCGACCAATGCAAGATCATCATGTTTCATATCCCGCTCCACATCGGCACGAGCCACATACAAAACCGCATCTTCGGGAAACTCCACCAGTAATTGGTTCAGGATATCCAGAGCTTCACGGAACTTGTTTTCTTTCTGTTCCAGAGTCGCCAATCCGAGACGTCCGTTATAGTTCTTCGGATCGATTTCGAGCAAACGCTGATAATCCAAACGGGCACCTTTATAATCCCGCCGCAACATATAAATATACGCCCTCATCAACAGCGCCTCCGTATTCTTCTTATCTACATCCATCACCTGGCAATAGTCCACATAAGCCTTGTCCTGCATACCCTGTTCCAGATAAATGGCAGCACGATTCAACAAAATAGGTACGGCAAGCGGAGCAATGTTGAGTGCATAAGTATACGACTCGACAGCATCATTATAACGTCCCAACTTGCGTTGTACCAAGCCGAGATTGGAGAACAGCAGAGCATTATGGGCGTTCTTCGGCTCCAGTTTCAAAGCTTGTTTCAGGAGGTCTTCAGCTTGTACCAGACTGTCTTTTCCGACACACTCCACAGCCTTTTCAGAAAGTTCCTGATAGGTCTGGGCAGAAAGGGAAACAGACAAGAGGCAGGAAAAAAGAAGAAAGAGGAACTTCCTCCTCACCCCTTCTCTTTCCCGAAAGGGAATCATGATAGTTTTTCGATTCATAAATAGTATATTAAAAGCGAATATTATAAAATATCAGACAATTGCAGATATTCTTTTCAGTCCAACGGATAAGCGTCAAATGCGAATAGCTCGGTGGTAAGATAGCGTTCGCCGGTATCCGGCAACAGAGTCACAATCATTTTTCCTTTAAATTCCGGACGTCCGGCCAGTTGACGGGCTGCATAAACAGCTGCTCCGGAAGAAATTCCCGCCAACAATCCTTCTGTCGAGGCCAATTCTCGTCCGCCACGAATCGCTTCATCATCGGGCACAGGCATGACTTCGTCCACAACCGAAGTATCATAAATGCCGGGCACGAAATTCGCTCCGATCCCCTGTATACGGTGTGAAGCTGCTTTCCCGCCTTCGAGTACCGGAGAGGATGCGGGCTCTACAGCTACTATATATACATTCGGATTATGTTTTTTTAATGCACGGGCCACCCCGCAAACAGTACCTCCGGTTCCTACTCCCGCCACGAATACAGCCACTTCTCCGTCCGTATCCTGCCAGATTTCTTCACCGGTAGACCGAGCATGGACTTCGGTATTCGCAGGATTCTCAAACTGTTGCAGAATGACCGAACCAGGAATCGACTTTTTCAGTTCCTCTGCCTTGGCAATGGAACCGGCCATTCCCTTCTGTCCGTTAGTCAAAACAATCTGGGCTCCTAATGCCTTCAACAGATTACGGCGTTCCAGGCTCATGGTTTCGGGCATGGTCAGTATAAGGCGATACCCTTTGATAGTGGCCACCATCGCCAGTCCCACACCGGTATTGCCACTGGTAGGCTCGATGATAGTGGCACCGGGTTGCAGCACTCCTCTCTCTTCGGCATCCTCAATCATCGAAAGTGCCACGCGGTCCTTTACGCTTCCGGCAGGGTTAAACGACTCCAGTTTAGCAACTATATTCTCTTGAAGGCCGTATTTACGACTATAACCGGACAACTCCATCAATGGAGTATGGCCTATCAGTTCGGTAAGTTTCTTTGCGATTTTTGCCATATATCTCTCTGTTTTACCACAGTTAATGCGCAAAGATAAAGAAAAGAATCGTACCTTTGCGACCGTTCAATCTTTTTAAGTATAGAGTTTATGAAGAGAAGACTTATCCAATTCGTTACGACTTATTTTCTTTTTGTCCTCATATTCGTCCTCCAGAAACCAATTTTCATGGGTTACTACCATACCTTATATAATAAGGTGTCATGGACTGATTATTTCTCTGTAATGGGACACGGGCTTCCGTTAGATTTTTCACTTGCCGGATATCTGACTGCCATTCCCGGACTATTGCTGATCGCATCGGTCTGGATACAGCCGGCGGTTATCCGCCAGATACGCCGGGGATATTTCATGATAATCGCCATTCTGCTTTCCTGCATCTTTATCGGTGACCTGGGACTGTATGAATACTGGGGATTCCGCTTGGATGCCACTCCGCTGTTCTACCTCTTCTCCTCGCCCAAAGATGCTTTGGCCAGTGTCAGCATTTGGGTCGTGATGGCAGGACTGGCCGCAATGGCTGTCTATGCGGCTTTACTTTACCTGATATTCTACCGGGTACTGATTTATCAAAAACAACCGGTAAAAATACCTTTTCACCGGTTGAGTGTATCCGGAGTATTGCTACTTGCCACCGCCCTCCTGTTCATCCCGATACGGGGAGGTTTCACGGTGTCGACCATGAACCTGAGCAAAGCCTACTTCAGCAGTAATCAGCGGTTGAACCATGCGGCTATCAATCCTTGTTTCAGCCTGATGGAGTCATTGTCACGCCAGGACAATTTCGACAAGCAATATCGATTCATGCCAGCCGAAGAGGCAGACAAACTCTTTGCCGAACTCAAAGACCAGCCGGTTGCCCCCACTGACAGCATCCCACAACTCTTCACGACCGAACGCCCGAACGTGATATTAATCATACTCGAAAGCTTTTCGTCCAAACTGATGGAAACCCTCGGAGGAGAGTCCAATGTGGCAATCAACATGGATCAGTTCGGACGTGAAGGGGTATTGTTCACTCATTTCTTTGCCAACAGCTTCCGCACCGACCGTGGACTGGCAGCCATCATCAGTGGTTATCCGGCACAACCGACTACCAGTATTATGAAGTATCCAAAGAAAACGCAACACTTGCCTTCGATCCCCGGCAGCCTGAAGAAAGCAGGATACGACCTGCAATACTATTACGGAGGTGACGCCGATTTTACCAACATGCGCTCTTACCTGATCCAGGCAGGAATAGACAACATCGTTTCGGATAAAGATTTCCCGCTTTCCGAACGTCTCAGCAAATGGGGAGCGCATGACCATGTGGTGTTCAACCGTCTGCTGGACGACTTGAAACAGCATACACCCCAAAAACCCTTTATGAAGATATTGCAGACTTCAAGCAGTCATGAACCGTTCGAAGTCCCGTTCCGACGATTGGAAAATCCCAGACTAAACGCTTTTGCCTATGCAGACAGTTGTGCCGGCGACTTTGTACGTCAGTTCAAAGAGACTCCCTTATGGAAAAATACGGTAATCGTATTGGTTCCCGATCATCTGGGAGCCTATCCGCAGGACATAGACAACCTGACCGTAGACCGCTATCGGATTCCGCTGATTTTCATAGGAGGTGCCGTAAAAGAGCCCAGACAGATAGGTACTTACGGCTCGCAGATTGACATTGCCGCCACACTGTTGGGACAACTTGGATTACCGCACGAAGAGTTTATCTTTAGTAAAAACATGCTTAATCCGAACTCACCTCACTTCGGATTCTTCACCTTTCCAAATGCTTTCGGAATGATGACACCGGAGAATGAGGTCGTATTCAACTGCGAATCGAACTCCATCGTCTCAGATGAAGGAACACATAAAGGAGAGAATTTACCCAAAGCCAAAGCATACCTGCAAAAGTTGTATGACGACTTGGCTAAACGATAACCACCCTCTTAACCCCAAAATGATATGACTAACGACATGATCCAGTTACTGGTCAACACAGACCAGAATCTACTGCTATACCTCAACGGATTTCACAATGCCTTTGGTGATTATTTCATGAGTACTTTCACCGGAAAATGGATTTGGGTACCGATGTATGCCAGTATCCTGTATGTTCTGCTAAAGAACTTCAATTGGAAAATAACACTATGCTGCCTGACTGCCATCGCACTCACCATCCTCTTTGCCGATCAAGTTTGTGCCAGCCTGATACGCCCTGCCGTAGAACGCCTGCGACCGTCCAATCCGGCAAATCCCATCTCCGACCTCGTCCACATTGTAAACAACTACCGGGGCGGACGTTACGGCTTTCCATCCTGCCATGCCTCCAATTCTTTCGGACTGGCATTCTTTCTGGTCTTCCTGTTCCGCAAACGATGGCTGAGCCTTTTCATTCTTTTATGGGCCACGCTGAATTGCTATACGCGCATTTACCTGGGAGTGCATTATCCAGGCGACCTCATAGTAGGTGCCATCATAGGATGCTGCGGAGCGGCATTCATGTGTTATTTACTGAAGAAAACAGCAAGAGGCGCTTCTTTTGGAAAAGTGAAACATACGGAAATCACGATCTACGTAGGGCTACTTACAACAATAGGAATTCTGGTTTACGCTTCAATCATGGCATAATGAACCCACTTCGTCTCCCATTGTCGGAATTAGGGTACTTACCCTATTTCCGGTAACTTGTATATACGGCATAGAGTAACCGACCAGGTTCTTATCCTCCGGACAATATCTAAAAGGGATATACCTACATATAGGTATTGTACACTACCGCATAAAAAACGATATTTGCCGGACAAATGAAAAGGGTAAAACATATACAGAAGAACCGAGTTTTGGCAGCATATCTGTTGCTACTGACTCTCATGCCATTCTTTTGGATAAAAACGCTCCATACACATGACCGGTCTGAGTGCATGTCTTCCGGTGTACAGCACAGATGCAATCCGGAGGAAGGTTGTGCAATTTGCCTTTTTACTCTCTCCCCCTTCACTGAAGCCGAAAACTTTGAATATATTTGCTTGCCGGTAAGCGTTCCGGTGGGATATCTTCAGCAGGAAGAAAGGAGCTTCACGACTTCCCTTATCTTTCATTCCCTCCGTGCCCCTCCCTTTGTGACAGTATAACATTTCTCTCTAAACCCCATTATTTTTTGAAACTACCCAGGAAAAGATCCAAAGGAATATTTCCCGGACATAGACTTACTATACATGTAAAATATGATATTCGAAACATATTTCAAACATGTGTACCTGTATGTTGCATGCCTGTATGCCACATCCGGCACGGGACTATACGCACAAACGCTGCACCAACATGCGGGAACACAGAGAGATACTGTTCCTGTCACATTTCCGGTACAACATCTGGAAGAAGTCGTCATCACCGCAGGGCGTCCGGGAATAACGGCAGGAGCCGTAAGTAACCGGATCTCTTCCTCCGAAATCCATCGTGCGGCAGGCAGTTCGCTTGCCACATTGCTGGAACGGATCAGTGGTGTCAGTTCTCTCAGCACAGGAACAACAGTATCCAAACCCGTCATTCATGGAATGCATGGCAACCGCATCCTGATCATCAATAACGGTGCGCGCCAGACGGGGCAACAATGGGCGACAGACCATGCCCCCGAAGTAGATATAAACGAAAGCGGTAATATTCTGGTCATAAAAGGCGCGGACGGAGTAAGGTACGGTTCGGATGCTTTGGGAGGTATTATCGTGATGGAACAGCCCCCTTTGGCTTTCGGGCAGGAACACCCCAAAGGCAGAATCGCCACATTCTACGGAAGTAACGGGCATCGCTATGCGGCAACCGGAAGCCTGGAAGGCACACTACCTTTCCTCAGAAACATCGCCTGGCGTATGCAAGGGACCTATTCAAATTCGGGAGACCGCTCTACGGCACATTATTTGCTCAACAATACCGGAACCAGAGGATTACACTTCTCTGCATCTGCGGGATATGACAGCGGGCGATTACGGATCGAAGGAATATACAGCCACTTCGGCGAACAGACGGGAGTGATGTTCGGTGCACAGATGGGAAGTGAGGACCTGCTTGCCGAACGTATCCGCTTGGGACGTCCGGTATATACAGACCCTTTTACACGGCATATCTCTTACCCCTACCAAAAAGTTGTCCACAGAACTACCATCGGAAAAGTCAGATACAATGCAGGTGCGGCAGGTGTCTTTTACTGGCAAACTTCCTGGCAGAAAGACGACCGCCGGGAGAATCGCATCCGCCGGATGAATCATTCGGATATACCGGCCGTCGCATTGCTGCTGAGTTCTATCCAAAATACTTTCCGTTGGAAACTGGATTATGGGCCATGGCAGACCGAAATCGGGGGACAAATGATATTCACCGACAATCACAGCAAAGCAGGGACGGGAATCGTCCCCGTCATTCCCAACTACACAGAAATGCAGGCAGGCGCGTACGGCATACAGAAATACCGGTATGAAAGAACCGCCGTAGAAGCTGGAATTCGCCTGGATAGGCAAGAGACACGTGCCGGCGGATATGACTGGACCGGGAACTATTATGGGGGAAACAGAAAATTCTGTAATTTCACGTATGGCCTGGGCGGGCACTACCGACTTTCAAAATACTGGGAGCTTACATCCAACTTCGCACTGACATGGAGAGCCCCGCATGTGCACGAGCTGTACAGCAACGGAAATGAATTAGGATCAGGCATGTTTGTCCGGGGAGACGCCTCCATGAATGCCGAACGAAGCCACAAGTGGATAACCTCGGTCAGCTACCGGGACAAAGTGTTCCATATCCGTCTGGACAGCTATCTGCAATGGATAAAGGGGTATATTTATGATGAACCGCTAAAAGAGAACATCACTGTCATTTCAGGCACTTATCCGGTATTCCGGTACCGGCAGACACCCGCCTTTTTCAGAGGAGCGGATTTTGACTTCCGCTTTATGCCTGCCGCCTCCTGGGAGTATCATCTGATCGCCTCCTTTATCCGGGCAAACGAACAAGGAACCGGGAATTACCTCCCTTATATTCCTTCTTTCCACCTCAGTCATGAACTGGCATGGACGCACCAAACAAAGTCACACATCCTGTTTCGCCTGACTGCCCGCCACAAATTTGTAGCGAAACAAAACCGTTTTAATCCGGCAACCGACCTTATTCCATATACCCCTCCCGCCTATCATCTTTTCGGAGCGGAAGCCAGTATGGAGTGTCCCGTAAAATACGGAAACAAACTAACACTGACTGTGACAGCAGACAACCTCCTCAACAGGGAATATAAGGAATATACCAACCGCTCACGCTACTATGCCCATGATATGGGACGTGACATACGTTGCACACTGAACTGGAACTTCTGACTATGATTTTTATTCATTGTATAATATCAACAAACCAATTGAAAGAAAAATGAAAACAATTACATCTAAAACCATCTTAATGCTCCTGACGGGGGCCTTTCTTGTCTTATTGTTTAATAGTTGCACCAAAGATCCGGTGATTCCCGAAGACGAAACAAAAAACAAGTTGCATGAAGACCCGGCCAAAGTAACGGTCCGACTGGTAGAATGCCACCTGCATGCCGACTGGAACGAGATACAGACCAACGGTGGTCCGCATCAGAATCCCGAATCTCCTGCCCGACATATAAAAAGAATACAGGACATTACCTATGAACTGAAGGCCGGGCAAGGCTGGACACTGGCAGAAGGTAGCCAGAAGAAGTTCTATGTACAGAAAAACGGGGAATATAAAAATCAAGGACGCTTTACGCCTGCTCCCGTCTATCTGATGTTTATCTATTACTACAATGCCAAAGGCGAACTGATGAATAACCAGTTTGTGGAAAACGGGCAAGAGAACATACACCAGCACTTCTTCACGCCGGAAAATATAAAGCCAACCTTCGACGGACAGATAGAAGCTGACGACAACGATCCACAGAAGCTGATAGACTATCTTTATGTAGACACTACCCCCTGGGATAAGACCTATCACAGCGGAGAGGCCGAAATCACGGGACGGGACAATCCGGTAGGGTTAAAAGGAATTATCCGTTTCTTGAAAGACCGCAAAGAGTTCGATCTAAAAGTCCGGCTGTATCACGGTTACGAATCCAAAAAAAATCCGCAGACCGGTACTTTCGATCCTTTCTACAAACCTTCCGGGGTATTGATACAACGGGGAACATGGGATATTAACCTGAATCTGCCGGTCGTTGTATTTTGGAGTCGGGAAGAATTTATCGATATAGATGAAGAAGCAAACTTAGAGAAAGTGGGCGAAGACAGTCTCGACGAGGGCAGCAACCGTACCGTACACTCCATCATGGAAACTTTCAACCTGACTTGGAAAGAAGCTCTGGAAGAATTCATAACCTATACCTATAAGGCCGGAGATGCCGAAGGAGGAGCTATCTGGCTGTAATCTCGCCCCAATAGAAACTACACATTGGTACGACTGATTCAGAATATCGCAAGTGATGTCCTGAGGCAACTCTACCGGACTATGAAGTGAAACCTAATCGGTTATAAAAAGCCGACGGCAACGTATTTCTTCTTTATGAAGAATGATACGTTCCGTCGGCTTATTATCTTTATTATCAACGGTGAGTTTAGTTACAAGTCATATCTTCGGTGTACAGATTGTCATTCATACGCCGGGTCCTGTTTCAATACACCGCCCGCTTTATCTATTTCGGACTGTGGAATCGGGAAAAATTCAAATGCAGGTTTATACACCTTGATGTATCCCGGATAAGCAGGATCTTCTACCCCGTTCACCCGTTTATCCATCAACTTCCATCGTTTTAACTGGAAGTAACGCAGCCCTTCAAAACAAGTTTCAATACGCCATTCGTTCCGGATACGTTCACGAAGATCGTCTTGTGAGATACCGGCTTCGATGGCCGGTTGTCCCGAACGTGTCCTTACTTCATTAATAGCATTCAAGGCTGTTGTGGTAGCTCCGTGTGCTTCGTTTTCGGCTTCGGCTATCATCAACAATACATGAGCGTAACGCAGTACAACGATATCTGCATCCGAAACAGTACTGTATCCGGGTGTCACATCCGTAGGTTGGACATATTTGAGAGCGCTGAAACCGGTAGGTCCTTTATTATTTGATTCGTTCACCTGAACCTCTTCGTCTTTAAACCCGTCATCGACAAAATTGGCCATCATAGAATGGTTGACAGACTCGTACAGACGACGGTCTCTGTTCATAAACATTTTAGCACGTTCCGCTTTCTTCAGGGCATCGTCATTACCATATAAAATACTTTCGTCAGGACGTACCGTCAAAGGAGATTCTCCCCATGGCTTTCCATCCGTACATTCAAATGCGTCCACCATATTGCGGGTGGGGTCCAGAACCGCCCAGGCGCCATAATACAAATCCATAGAATGAGTCAGGTTCGGACGCAGGAAGCGAACGGAAAACATGATCTCCGGTGATGCCAATTGCTTTTCGGAGATAAAATTGTCACGCACACGCGCAGCCAAACTATAACCTTTGATACTCTGCAACAGAGTCAGTACTTCTTCCATCTTGGAAGAAATAGCCTTTCCATTGCTATCGTAAGCATCGAATAGCAGGATTCTCGCTTTCAGAGCCTTGACAGCCGAAACAGTGAACCGACCGGAAGTTTGTGAATCGGAATACAACTTATCGGGCAATTCACTGATGGCTTCGTCATAGTCGGTCATTACACGATTCAACACTTCTGCGCGGGTAGCCTTAGGTTGATACATCGTATTCAGATCGAGAGACTGAGTCACTACAGGCACCTCTTTATAACACTGATACAACCATGAATAAAAATAGCCGCGCAATGCTTTACACTGTGCAAGCATAAACTTTTTTTCATCCGCACTGATATCCGATCCGGTATACTGATCGAGTTGTTCCATCAAGATATGTACACGGGCAATGCCTTTATAGCAATTGCCGTAAATATCGGTAACGAACCCGCCTTGGTTGGGAGTAAGATCTCCCTGGGCAATCGTCTTGGCCCAACCATACGTACCTTCGCTATGTTGTACGATCGCATTATCCGTCAATCCGTCCAGACAAGGCATAATCTGAGAAAATACGCCGGAGTACATGACCGAATAAGTTCCGGCCAAAGCCGATTCAAAGTCACTCTTTTTCTGCCAGAATACGCTTTGCGAAGGGCTTGACGGAGGATCTTTCTGAAGAAAGTCTTCACACGAGGTGGCACCGAAAAGTAATGTGGCAGCTAACAATATATGAATATTCTTTTTCATTGCATGTCCTAATTAAAATTCAACATTTAAACCAAACGAATAGATTCTGTTTTGTGGATAGATGGCATCTCTTCCATCCCCGTTACGTTCTGGGTCGAGTCCTTTGTACGGAGTCAGAGTCAACAGATTATCACCGGAGAAGTAGATACGCACTTTAGAGATATTCGCCTTTTCGGTCCATACCCGAGGCAGCGTATAACCCAAAGTCAGATTCTTCAGGCGGAAGAAAGAGGCATCCTTCAAGTAATAGCTATTGGGACGTGTGTTCTTGCCTCCACCCATATCCTGCCAATAGAGTTTAGGATGTTTAGCACCATAAGGATTCTCTTCTGTCCACATGTGTTTAATGTAGTCCTTGTTGGGAGATGATCCTTGCATAAAGGGCTGTACTCCCCAGTCAGTAGTATAATATTTTTTATCAGCTACCCCTTGACCGATCAGCGACAGGTCAAAACCTTTCCATGTCGCACTGGCATTGATACCATATTCGAAACCCGGAAAACGTCCTGAGAAAGTACGGCGGTCATAGTTATCAATCACTCCGTCCGGTTTTCCATCAGGTCCACTGATATCTTTGTACTTCAGATCACCCGGCTGTGTGTTATCATTAAATTGCTTTGGTGATGCATTGATCTCAGCCTGATCTGCAAATACACCGATACACTCCAACATATAATACTCATCATAAGGTAATCCCTCACGTTTGATGCTGTAACTTCCGATTTCTTCTGCACCAAATTCAGTCAGCTTGTTGCGCGAACGGTCAAAATAAACCCCTGCATTGTAGCGGAATCCCCTGAATGTACCTCCCTTCACCATATTGGCATAGTTTAAGGCAACCTCTATACCTTTATTCTCCACCGAACCATTATTCACCGTCGGAGCAGAAAGTCCGAGTAAACTCGACACTTGTGAAGAACGCAATATGTCATCAGTAGTCTTTTTATACCAATCGAAAGTTACGCTCAAGCCATCGAACACCTGCAGGTCGAAACCGATATCGGTAATAGTAGTGGTCTCCCACTTAATGTTACGGTTGGCATAAGCTGTCTGCTGATATCCGATAATAACACCATCCGAAGTTTTGGTAAACGGATAGTCATCCACACCCGAAATCATAGCTTGATAGGGATAAAGTCCGATATTCTGGTTACCCAACTGTCCCCATGAACCTCTCAACTTGAAATTGTTCAGCCAATTAAGATTCAAATTTTTAATAAACTCTTCTTCTGTGGCACGCCAAGCGACTGAGAATGATGGAAATACTCCCCAACGATTTTCATCGGAGATGCGTGAAGTTCCGTCGTATCTCATATTGGCTTCAAACAGATAACGCTCTTTAAAATCGTAGTTAAAACGTCCGAACAAGGACTGAATAGCCCACTCTTCTTCACCTCCACTGTTACTCCAATCGGCTGTCCCTCCGGCATTGAGTACCGGCAAGTCAAATGCAAAGTCTTTACGATAGGCATTGAGCGTTTCATATTTCTCCGACTCTTGATTGTAACCTACCATCAAAGAGAAATTATGTGCATTATCCACTAACGACAAATCATATTTCAGATAACTATAAAGGTTGGTATAGAAACGGCGGCCATCGCCTACACTTAATCCCAATCCGCCTTTATCGAGTTCGGACGATCTCTCGCCGGTATGGTAATCGTAAGTATAAGTCGTGCTTCCTCGCCAGTCTTTACTTTTGTTAGACTGAAGGCGGGCAGCTCCTTTAGTATACCACGTCAAGCCTTTAGCCAGATTGATCTCTAACCACAGCTGAGCATTTATATCAAAATTATTATCACGCTTCACGGCGTTATCTCCGATAATGGCAGGCATGTTTTTGTTATGACTTTCGAAGGAATAAGCGGAACTTGTCCAGCGGCGAATACCTGTTCCGTCATCCGGTAACCAAGGCATATAGGTCGGTGCCTGCGAAAGCGTAGAGAGGAAAGCATCATTCTGTCCCTGGCGAGGCTGCTCTGTCTCACCATACATCAAGTTGGCATAAGTTCCCACCTTTATAAAATTAGTAATACGCGCAGTAAGGTCGATTGTTGCATTGTATTTTCTATATTTAAATCCACGCATAGTACCCGGCTGATCGACAAAATTCAAAGCTACATTGTAGGTAGTCTTCTCCGTGCTACCGGCCATCGAGAGATTATGTGTCTGCACTACAGCTGTACGGAACATATAGTCCTGCCAGTCAAAGTTAGGATATTGGGGGGCCCCGACATTATTCCGATAAAGATTAATCTGGTCTTGAGTGTATTGTTTACCGGTTCCGGAGTTCTTCCAGGCCAGATTCGCTAGCTCCATATATTCCACAGAATTGGTGACACGATCATATAACTTGGTGGGTGTGTGCAAACCTACATTTCCATGATAACTAATGTGCACCTTATCTCCTACCGCACCTTGCTTGGTAGTTACCAGGATAACCCCGTTGGCAGCTCTCGCTCCATAAATAGCAGCCGAAGCTGCATCCTTTAACACAGAAACACTCTCGATCACGCTGGGATCAAGATTTGTCATGCTACCCGGTACACCATTGATCAGGATCAAAGGATCCGACCCGGCGGAAGAGAAAGTCCCCTGGCCACGGATACGAAAAGAGGTTCCTTCCCCACCTGGCTGTCCAAGTCCCTGATTGACACGAAGTCCCGGAATCTGCCCTTGCAGCAGGATAGCAGCATTGGCAACCGGACGTTTTGAAATATCGTCACCCGTCACAGCAGACACAGATCCGGTCAGATTGACTTTCTTTTGAGTACCGAAACCCACTACAACAACTTCATCCAACTTCTGGGCATCTTCTTTAAGAACAATGTTCATTGGTTCTCTCTGGGCTTTGATACTCTGTGTTTTATAGCCAATATAGGAAATTTCCAAAATGCTCCCTTCCGGAACATCCAAAGAGAACCGGCCGTTCAGATCTGTGATGTTTCCTAAAGTAGTTCCTTTTACCAATACGGATACACCGATAAGAGGTTCGCCAGCTTCATCAGTAACTACGCCGCTGACTTTTAGATTTTGTTGTTGCATAATGGTAACCGCATCCTGTTTGAGCCCATCGGCCACGGCAAACTGAGGAGAAATACATAATAG
>SKEO01001766.1_pt1 | contig 16396 bp, 17 predicted proteins | sample 4826801 | NCBI WGS metagenome assembly SKEO01 (sample SAMN11008807, study PRJNA524170) | human gut metagenome | biome: Human fecal sample; material: Feces; isolation source: fecal sample from pouch patient p3 | host: Homo sapiens | place: Israel: Tel-Aviv | collected 2016-02-25 | reverse complement strand
GTACTAGCGGTATGAAAGAGAGCGGGAGATCGTCACAAGTGCGCCATTTACGAGAGTGCCGCTGTCCCCGACATAAAGCCTTCCCCGCGTGGGGAAGGTGCCCCGAAGGGGCGGATAGGGTACTAGTGGTATGAAAGAGAGCGAGAAGATCGTCTCAAGAGCATCGTATACGAGAGCGTCGCTATCCCCGAAACACAGCCTTCCCCGCGTGGGAAAGGTGGCGAGCGAAGCGAGCCGGATAGGGTTCTGGCGGGATGAAAAAGAGCGAGGGAGATCGTCTCAAGTACGCCGTTTGCAAGAGTACCCTATCCACCGCTGCGCGGTCCCCTTTCCCTGAGGGGGAAGGCAAAGAGGAGGCGGCTTCGCCGCCCCAAAAGGAAGCCAACCCCGCCTCGCTGCGCTCGGCAGCCCCTTCCTGTGGAAGGAGGTGCCCCGAAGGGGCGGAGGTTGAATGGGGGAAGCGGGATGAAAAGATCGGGAAAGATCGTCTCAAGTGCGTCGTTTACGAGAGCACCCGAGCGCCGCTGCGCGGTCCCCCTTCCCCAAGGGGGAAGGCTACGATACGAGAATGCCGCTTTTCTCGCATTGTCAGATCGAATACACGCATATGTGGAAAAAAGAATAACGACGGACAAAGCCTTCCCCGCGTGGGGAAGGTGGCGAACGAAGTGAGCCGGATAGGGTACTAGCGGTATGAAAGAGAGCGGGAGATCGTCTCAAGTGCGCCATTTGCGAGAGTGCCGCTGTCCAAGGCACAAAGCCTTCCCCTCGAGGGGGCGGAATCTGTCACGACCGATTGCCTGTCGCGTAACGATCTCATATAATAAAGAAAAACGTACAGAAGTGAGGAAAAGACGATGAAACTGCAATATGGCAATACCTGGTGGGGAAGCGAGTGGCTGAAAGCACTTGAGGAGGCAGACCATGCGAACCGTCTGCCGCGCGGGCGGGTGTATGCACGAGGCGGCGCGGTCATTTCCATGCGCCGTGAGGGGGAGACGCTGACCGCAAAGGTGCAAGGGACGCGGCGCACGCCCTACCATGTCACGCTGACGCTCCCTCCTTTTCCGGAAAACAAAGTCCAGGCCTTTCTGGATGATGTATCGCGCCATCCTTCGATCGTGACGAAGCTCCTGCATCGAGAGCTGTCACCTGCTGTCATGGAGCTTGCGGGAAAGGCAGGGCTTTCCCTATTCCCTTCCTCGATGAATGACATCGAGATGCATTGCAGCTGTCCCGACTGGGCGCACCTCTGCAAGCACATCGCGGCCGTCATCTATGAGGTGAGCCGTGCCATCGACAATGATCCTTTCCAAGTCTTTTCCCTGCATGGCGTGTCGCTTGTGAGCGAGCTAAAGAAGCGGCATGTGACGATCACAAATGAGATGTCTGCCAAGATCCCGCGCTGGGGTGACCTTGTGAAAGGGGAACTGGTCAAGGATATGGCACTTCCCATGGCAGAGGAAACGGCGGAAATTCCAGATTTCACGAAGATCAAAAGCCTCTTTTCCCTATGGATGCGTGTGCTTCCCGCTTCGCCCGCTTTCTACGGGCGCGGCAGCTTTGGCCGTGTCTATGAAAAGACCATGACGGGCGTCAGAAAGACCGCAGAGAAAGCGCTCTTTGATTCGTCAGCCGTTTACGTCGTGGGCGGCGGGAAAGACAGTCTGGAGCTTGCCTCCGTTTCTTCCGTGCATCTCGTGATCGAAGGGCTCTCCGAGGGGAAGCTCTATACAGATTGCGGCGACTGGTGGCCGATGAGCCGTTTCCTCGCTGCTCTTCTCGATATGACGGAAGAGGAAGCGCGGGACAGCTCTTACACCGTGCGCGCCTTCCGCGAGGTGGTGCTGCTCGCTATACACCTTCTCCGTACAGGGAATGCCATCCCCGAGCTGGTGCGTGTAGATGAGAATGCGCTCTCCATCCGCTGGATGCCGACCGAGCAGGACGCAGGCACGGCGGAAGCCATGGGGATCCTCTCGAAATGGGTGACCCCTTCCATGGTAGAGATCGCGCGATACAGAGAGAAGAGATGCTTTGCCAGAGAGCCTGCCGAGGCTGCACTTTCACTTTTCCTCACGCACTTGATGCAAAATATGGCGAAGAAAAATTTCGCAGACGATCCCATCTATGATCTTTTCTTCATGGGGGAGCCCCTGATGGCGCGGGAAGGAAGGCCGCACCCCGAGGCTGATGGCATCGCATCCTGGCTATCCTATTTCCACCTGAGCGCCGCCCGCTGGCAGCCCGTGCTTCTCGTGTCAGATGATCCGAAAACAAAAGCCTTCGATCTGGACCTCTCCGTCGTAGACAGTGAGGACGGTGAAGGAAATGCGCTGCCGCTCGCAGATGTCTTCACGAAGGCTGATTATGATGCCTGCCGCTACCAGATCTTAAAGGATATCGACCTGCTCTCCTCCCTCGTGACCGGCATGGAAGACTACATGGACAGCGAAGGAAGGACACCGATCTCCTTTACGGCGGAAACCTTTGCCCCCTTCCTTTTGGAAGCCATCCCGGCCATGCGTCTTCTGGGCGCGCGCGTCATCCTGCCGAAGTCCTTGCAGCACCTCATCCGTCCGAAGAAGACACTCCGCCTCAAAAAGAAAGAAGAGGGAGCGGCGCATGCACCGTCTCTCCTCTCTTTGGAAGACATGCTCGACTTCGACTGGCAGATCGCCCTAGGGGACGAGCGGATCTCCCCGGAAGATTTCGAAAAACTATCCGTCAAAGCAGGCTCCCTCATCGCATTCAAGGGGCAATACCTCTACGTGACCGAAGCAGATCTGAAAAAGCTCGAAAAAATGTGGCAGCGTCCCGCCTCCCTCAAAGGGGAAGAACTCCTCCGCATCGCTCTCGAAGGCAGCTATGAAGGCGCGGAGATCACCATGACGGGTGAGGTGAAGCGACTGCTCTCCTCCATGAAAGAAGTCGAGCCCGTCGCGTTGCCGGAAAATGTATGTGCGACACTTCGCCCCTACCAGAAGCGCGGCTATGCGTGGCTTTACAACAACAGCCGCCTCGGCTTCGGCAGCATCCTCGCTGATGATATGGGCCTTGGGAAGACCCTTCAGGTCATCACCTTCCTCGAAAAGCTCCGCGAAGAGGGACGCCTTGCCAAGAAGAAAGCTCTCATCGTCGTGCCGACGAGCCTTCTCTCCAACTGGCAGGAAGAGATCGCCCGCTTCGCACCTCTCCTCACCGTTTTCCTCTACTATGGCGCCAAGCGCGACCTTGCCGATTTCCATGGGGACATCCTTCTTACCACCTATGGACTCCTTCGAAGCGACCAGGAGCTTCTCAAAAAGAAGAAATGGGAAGTCTTCATCATCGACGAAGCGCAGAACATCAAGAACTCCGACACCGCCCAGAGCCGGGCCGTCCGCAGCATGAAAGCCCCCATCCGCATCGCCATCTCCGGCACCCCCGTCGAGAACAGCCTCAAAGAATTCTGGTCCATCATGGAATTTACCAACAAAGGCTACCTCGGCAGTGCAAAGACCTTCCAGACACGCTATGCGAATCCCATCCAGTACGAGCAGGACAGAAAAGCAGCCGAACGCTTCAAAAGCATCACCGCGCCCATGCTCCTGCGCCGCCTCAAGACAGACAAGACCATCATCAGCGACCTTCCGGATAAGCTTGAGCAGGACGAGTACACCCTCCTCACCCCCGCGCAGGCCGCCTTGTATCACCAGACCGTAGAAGAAAGCCTCCGCGTCATCAGCGAGCAGAAGGACGGAGACAAAGGCTCTCTCTTCAAGCGCCAGGGCCTCGTCCTGCAGATGATCCTCGCCCTGAAGGAGATCTGCAACCATCCCGCCCTCTTCACCAAAGAGGACAACTGGGACCCCGCCCTCTCCGGCAAAGCCGAGCGCCTCTTAGACCTCGCAAAAAGCATCCAGGCCAGCCGTGAAAAGGCCCTGATCTTCACCCAGTTCAAGAGCATGGGCGACAAGCTGGCAGATCTCCTCGAGAGCAGGCTGGGAGAACGTCCGATGTTCCTCCACGGCGGCTGCTCCCTCCGGGAGAGAAAAGACATGGTGGACCGCTTCCAGACAGACCCGAAGGCGAGATTCTTCATCCTCTCCCTGAAAGCCGCCGGCACCGGCCTCAACCTCACCGCCGCCTCTCATGTCATCCACTACGACCTTTGGTGGAATCCCGCCGTAGAGTCTCAGGCGACAGACCGCGCCTACCGCATCGGACAGAAGAACAACGTCCTCGTCCACCGCTTCATCACCAAGAACACCTTCGAAGAAAAGATCAATGAGATCATCCAAAAGAAAAGATCCCTCGCCGATATGACCGTCTCCGTCGGCGAAAGCTGGATAGGAAATATGACGGATGATGAGCTTTCCAAGATATTCCGATGAGAGGCAGAGACGGGGAGACTAGGAGACTAGTATAGCGATTTGTTAACTTCTGGACTTAGTGAGAAGTGGCGGAATGTCTTGGCTCCCCATCGGGGGAGCTGCCCGAAGGGCTGAGGGGGCAGCACTACGGTATATCCAACATTGTTCGATGGCCGTTTGCATGCCCTATCTCGCTGCGCTCCTAAAAATCCAGTTCGCTTGCACATATTGCTTTCGGTACTTCCCCCGAAGGGGGAAGCAAGTCGCTACGATGCTAATTCTGACTACATTTGTATTTCGATCGAAAGTCCTCTTAATCGAAATACGCAATACTAGGAGACCAAGAGACTGAAAGACGTTGGACATCAAAGATCAGACGTCAGAAGTCTGAAGCCTAAAGTCTAAGGTCTAAGGTCTGAAGTCTAACGTTTTCAAGTCTTCAAGTCCCACATACATAAAAAGAGCATGCCGACTAAATGCAGCATGCTCTTTTTATGTATCATCATAATGATACCGGCAGGCAATGATGATGATCTGATCCATTTCCAAAGCATAGATTAACCGGTCCTTTTGATTGATCCGGCGGCTCCAGAAACCAGATAAATCCCCTGTCAGCGGTTCGGGCTTTCCGATGCCCTCATTACCATTTCTCTCGATATCTTTCAAAAGCGTATTGATTTTATGTAGCGTCTTCCGGTCCTCCGTCTGCCAGTACAGGTAGTCTTCCCAGCCAATATCCGTGAATGCTTTATTCATCTTCGATCAAGTCTCTCTTTTTACACTGTCCCGCCTTGGCTTGTGCGATACTGGTGAGAAGCCTGTCGTAGTTTTTCTTCGAAGCCCGTACATACAGGTTTTCCATCAGATTGTTATACGACTCCTCTGACAGTACGACCACATTCCGGTTGTCCTTGCGTGTGACGATAAGCGTTTCCATATCATCGCAGCAAGCATCGAAAGCATATTTCATATGGCTGCGGAGCGTGGAGTAATTCATGGCAATCATGTCAATACCATCCTTTCTTGTACCATTTTCTGTACTTATTATAGAAAGAAATCAGATTTTTAGCAAGCAGAGGGACTAAGAGACTGAGAGACGTCAGAAATCAGACGTCTGAAATCTGATATTTGCAGTCTGATGTCTCGGTATCTTTCATCGACAAATATTTACAGACTGGCGGCTTTCTTTCTGCGCTTTATAACAAAATATGATATAATATAATATGAGCGTAAAAATGCCACAGAGAAAATGACAAACCGAGCGCTTCTTTACGGAATTTTCGTAAATGAAAAATTTTCGGAGGGGAGAACAATGAACCCAACCCCTTTTTTAGACTAGGAGACTAAAAGACTTGAAGACATCAGACATTTGATGGTGATTGTTATTTTTCCAGTCTCGCAGTCTTCGGATCTAAAGTCTCCAAGTCTAAAGTCTAACGTCTCCAACTTTATCAGCCCTCAAGTCTCGAAAGGATCACCTACATGAACTATCGCCGTATGATCGTCTGGCAAAAGGCTATGCAGCTCATAGACATGACATATGACGTAGTCTGGCGATTACCATCGGAAGAACTTTATGCCCTTTCCTCACAAATGAGAAGAGCCGTTGTCTCCATTGCCTCGAACATCGCGGAAGGTGCAGGAAGAAATACAGACAAAGATTTGCGGCATTTCATGACTATAGCACGTGGCTCAGCCACAGAACTGGAAACCCAGTTTTTGATCTGCCAGAGACTGCATTATATGACAGAAGAAGAAATCCGCCCCTGCATGATGCTACTGGATGAAATTATACGAATGCTGACTGTACTTAGTATACGAGGAAAAGCAGATTGAGAGACTAAGAGACTAGGAGACTGGGAGACTAAAAGACTTGAAGACATCAGATAGCAGACATTTGATGGTGATTGTTTTTTCAGTCTCACAGTCTTCGGATCTAAAGTCTCGCAGTCTAAAGTCTAAAGTCTCCGAGTCTAGCGCCTCTAAGTCTAAAGTCTCCAAGTCTAGAGTCTCCAAGTCTAATGTCTCTAAGTCTATTGTCTCCGAGTCTAACGTCTCCAAGCCTCATAGTCTCATATACAAGAAAGAATACCACCACATGAACAACCCTAAACACCACCATTCCATTTCCTGCGCATCCTGCGCCGCATTTTTCTACCTCATAGGCGACTACATCGCCCTCGTCCTGGCGGGGATACTCTCCCTCGCCATTCGAAACCTCCTGATCACCCACACCACCTATCATATCGCACCCATCTACCAGTATTTCTGGGTACCGCTGGTCTACATAGCCTTTATCCTCTATGAGGGACTCTATGGGAAGCGCATGCTCATCTACCAGATGATGAAAAAATTGTTCCGGGCTTCCCTGGGCGGCACCGTTTTCTCTATCATCCTCATGTTCCTTGCGCAGGTGGCGGGGGACGTATCCCGTTTCTACGTCATTCTCTACACCGCGATCTCCTTTGCCCTGCTCTGCCTCTTCCGTGTCATTCTGGCAAAAGGGATGAAGAAATCGAAAGCCTTCCAGATTCCCATCCTCATCGTCGGGGCAGGAAAGACCGGCGAAGTCATGGCGCGCCAGATACAGAATGATACCGGCATGCGCTACCACATCGTCGGATTTCTCGAAGACCATGAGCCCTACGACAAGTCCTGCGCCATCCTTGGCGGATTTGGTGACATGGAGCGCGTCATTCGTGATACCGGCGTCCAGCATGTCATCATCGCCGCCCCCGGCATCTCGCAGACACAGCTCTCTTCCCTTATCTATCAGGCGCAGACCCTCGTGAGAAATGTAGGCGTCGTGCCGAACCTCGTCGCTGTCCCCATGTCGAATGTGACCGTAGAGTCCTTCTTCGATGCGAAGATCATGGTGCTGCAGATCCGGAACAACCTCGCCCGGACATCGAACCAGATCGCCAAGCGGCTCTTCGACCTCGCCGCCACCATCTGCGGCGGCCTTCTGATCTCGCCGATTCTTCTCCTCATCGCAGCATGGGTCTATCACGACTCTCCGGGACCGGTCATCTTCAAGCATCGCCGTGTCGGCAAAGACGGGAAAGAATTCAACTGCTACAAATTCCGCTCCATGTGTACGAATTCACAGGAAGTCTTAGACCACCTCCTCGCGACCGACCCAGCGGCGAAAGAAGAATGGGATAGAGAATTTAAACTGAAGAACGATCCCCGCATCACAAAGAGCGGCGCCTTCCTTAGAAAGACCAGCCTCGATGAGCTGCCTCAGCTCCTGAATGTTCTCAAAGGTGAGATGAGCCTCGTAGGGCCCCGTCCTATCGTACAGGCAGAAGTGCCAAGATATGGGAAATATATCAAAGAGTACTACTCCGTCCTCCCCGGCATCACCGGCATGTGGCAGACCAGCGGCCGCAGCGATATCGACTATCCCGAAAGAGTGCAGATGGACAGCTGGTATGTCCATAACTGGAGCGTGTGGCTGGATATGATACTGCTGTGGAGAACCGTGGCAGTGGTAGTAAAGCATAAAGGAGCTTATTGATGAAAGCATTTTTAATGGCGGCAGGGTTAGGAACCCGGCTCAGGCCGATTACGAATACAATTCCAAAGTGCATGGTTTCTATCAAAGGACAGCCTCTCCTTGGATGGTGGATGGACCTTTTTGAAAAGCATGATGTTTCTGATGTACTTATCAATACGCATTATTTACCAGAGCCGGTGAGAGACTTTATTTGTTCCTATAACCGGCAGGGCCATAAAGTAAAAATTCATGAATCCTATGAACCGGTACTTTTAGGGAGTGCCGGCACACTCAGGGCGAATAAGAGGTTTGTTGAAAGTGAAGGCAGTTTTCTTATTTGCTATGCAGATAACCTGACCAATGCCAACTTATCCCAGTTAGTGCTTCGGCATGAGCAGGTTAAACCTGTGCTGACAATGGGGCTGTTTCATACGAATAATCCGACAGGATGTGGAATTGCCACAGTCAATGAAAAGCATATGATTACTGAATTTATTGAAAAGCCAAAGCATCCTGCCAGCAATTTAGCGAATGCCGGCATTTATGTGGCGGGACAGGAAATATTCGATTATATTCCCTGCAATAAAGATGAAGTGGATATGGGTAAGGATGTTTTACCTTTATTGACTGAGAAAATGGCCGGTTTTGAAATTAAAGATTATCTTCTCGATGTAGGTACTATGAGCAATTATCAAAAGGCGCAGGAGGAGTGGCAGGGATGATTATTACAAGAACACCTTTACGAATCAGTTTTACCGGTGGCGGTACGGATTTACCGGCTTTTTATAAAAATGGATATGGTGCGGTAGTAAGTACATCTATTGATAAATACATTTATATTACAGTCAATAAACGATTTGATGACAGCATTCGGGTAAGCTATTCCCAGACCGAAATCGTTAACCATGTTGATGAACTGAAGCATGATATTGCCCGTGAATGCCTTCATATGGTAGGTATACATGGGGGAGTAGAAATTACATCTATTGCAGATATTCCATCAGGAACAGGGCTGGGTTCCAGCAGCAGTTTCGCAGTCGGACTTTTAAATGCGCTCTATACATATGTCGGAGATCGTCTATCTGCAGAAGAATTGGCAAATCGGGCCTGCCAGATTGAAATCAATGTCCTTGGTCATCCGATTGGCAAACAGGACCAGTATGCAGCGGCCTATGGTGGTGTCAATTATTTTACCTTTGAGCGCAATGGTGACGTGCAGCGTGAAAAAATCTCAATTTCGAATAATGATTTACGCAATATGAACAGGAAATTGATGATGTTTTACACCGGCATTCGCCGCAGCGCAGATGGCATACTCTCTCGGCAGAGCCAGGAAACGAAAAACAAGATGGAAGTTTTGATGTTTATGAGAGATCAGGCAAATCGCATGAGAGATGGACTGGTTCAGAAAGGATTTACTCCTGATTTTGCTAAAATGCTGGACGAAGCCTGGCAGAAGAAGAAATCTATTACCTCGGGAATCAGCAATCCTGAAATTGATGAATTATATCAAAAAGCAATCAGTGCAGGCGCTACAGGCGGAAAGCTTCTTGGTGCCGGCGGCGGCGGATTCATCCTTCTGTACTGTGATGAACCGTATCAGCCGGCGGTACGGGAAGCATTAGGTCTAGGAGAGTTAGACTTTGAGATATCGATGAATGGCAGCCGGGTGGTATACTTTGCAGAATAAGATGATATTCCTTGATCGGGATGGAGTTATTAATCGTAAGGCACCTCCACATGAATATATTAAATCGGTTAATGAATTTCAGTTGCTTTCAGGGGCAGGCGAGGCCATTCATCTGCTGAATGCTGCGGGATATAAGGTAGTCATCGTGACTAATCAGAGAGGAATCGCTCGTGGACTCATGACCATGAAGGATCTGAATCAGATTCATCAGTTCATGAAAAAAGAGCTTCTGAGCTTTGATGCTCATATAGATGACATATTCGTCTGTCCCCATGATATTGGACAGTGCCACTGCCGCAAGCCTGATATAGGATTATTTCTGCAGGCAGAAAAAAATTTCAAGATAAATAAAGATAAATCGTATATGATAGGAGATAGCAGGACAGATATAGAGGCCGGTAAAAATTATGGCATTAAAACTATATCGATCGATGGGCCTGATTTCAATGCAGATCACGACAGCGAGAGCTTGCTGAAGGCTGTACATTGGATTATTAAGGAGGAAGAAAAATGAATGTTTTAATTACTGGCGGTGCAGGATATATTGGAAGTCATTGCAATAGATATTTCCATGACAAAGGAATTCATACAGTTGTACTCGATGATTTGAGCGATGGTCATGAAGAATCCGTCATATTCGGGAAATTCATCAAGGGAAGCTTTGGTGATAAAGACCTGGTAAAAGAGATTTTGACAAAGGAAAAAATTGATGCAGTCATTCATTTTGCTGCATTTGCTTCCGTGCCGGACTCTGTTGCAAGACCATCCCGTTATTATCACAATAATGTATCCAATATGCTGAACCTGTTGGATGCTATGGTAGAAACGGGCGTAAAATACATCGTATTTTCTTCCTCCGCAGCCACTTTTGGAGAACCGGTTTATACACCGATTGATGAAAAACATCCACAGAATCCAATTAATCCCTATGGCCGCACAAAGCTCATTGGAGAGCATATGCTTAAGGAGTTCGAAACAGCATATGGTATCCATTCCTGCTCCTTCCGCTATTTCAATGCCTCCGGTTGCTCCCATGATGCATTAATTGGGGAAGCGCACAATCCGGAATGCCATTTGATTCCGCTGGTTATAAAGTCCGCACTTTATGGAAATCCAAAGCTGAAGGTATTTGGCAATGACTATGATACTAGAGACGGAAGCTGCGTCCGTGATTATGTTCATGTAGAAGATTTGGCAGCAGCCCATTACCTTGGGCTGAAATACATTATGGAGAATAACTGCTCTGAGCAGTTTAACCTTGGAAGCCAGACTGGCTTCACCGTACTCGAAATCATTCATGCCTTTGAGAAAATCAGTGGCCTCAAGGTCCCGTATGACATTGTGGGAAGACGTCCCGGAGATCCGGCTGTGCTGGTAGCCTCCAATGAAAAAGCAAAGAAACTGCTGGGGTGGAAACTTGAAAATAGTTCACTTGAACAGATTCTGACCAGTGCATTGAATTGGGAAAAGAATAGAAAGTACTAATAGTAAAGAGGTATATGATGGATTATAAATCTTCTATTCAGGAATATTTGTCTAAAGATATAGACACCTTCCAAAAGCTTGATCTCGAAGAAATTAATCATGCCATGCAGGCCATTCATGATGCATGGTACAGAGGAGCCTCTGTATTTGTTATGGGAAATGGCGGAAGCGCTGCTACTGCCAGTCATATGGTATGTGATTTTAATAAGGGCATATCTCTCAGTACAGGGAGAAAATTCAAACTTATCTGCTTGAATGATAATATTCCTATTATGACCGCTATAGCTAATGATATTTCCTATGACAAGGTTTTTGAAATCCAGATGAAAGATGTAATTACCAAGGATGATCTGGTATTGGCTATTTCCGGAAGCGGCAATTCCAGAAATATAATTAACGGAGTAAACTATGCGAGATCCATTGGTGCCAAGGTCATTGGTATGACCGGTTTCCATGGCGGGAAGCTGGGAGAACTGGCTGATTACCATCTCCATGTTCCTGTTGAGGATATGCAGGTCACTGAAGATTTTCACATGATTTTCGTCCATATGATGATGAAGATTTTTAGTACAGCCAAAGAATAATGATTCTAGCAGATGGATATTGTGACTTTCTTCCATATTTTGTTATGACAGTATTGAATTGGTGAGGACATGGTTATGAAAAAATATGATTACTTAATCGTAGGCAGCGGACTGTTTGGTGCTGTATTTGCGCATGAGGCACATAAAAGGGGGAAAAAATGCCTTGTTATTGAACGCCGCAGCCATCTGGGGGGGAATATTTACTGCGAAAACAGGGATGGTATCCATATTCATTATTATGGTGGACATATTTTCCATACTTCTGATAAAAAAATATGGGACTACGTCAATCAATTTGCTGAATTTAATAATTATGTCAATTCTCCAATTGCTAACTATAAAGGGGAGCTGTATAACCTTCCATTTAACATGAATACCTTTCATGAAATGTGGGGAGTTATTACACCGCAGGAAGCTGCTGCCAAAATAGCAAAGCAGCGTGCAGTGATTACACATGAACCGCAGAATTTGGAAGAACAGGCTATCTCTCTCGTTGGCACCGATATCTATGAAAAACTGATTAAAGGATATACTGAAAAACAGTGGGGACGGCCTTGCACAGAACTTCCCGCTTTTATTATTAAGCGACTTCCGGTTCGCTACACCTATGACAATAACTACTTTAATGATCGCTATCAGGGAGTACCGGTTGGCGGATATAATGTGCTCATCCAGAATCTGCTGGATGGCATTGAATGCAGACTGAATGTTGACTATCTGCAGGATCGGGAATTCTGGAACGAACAGGCCGACAAGATTATATATACCGGTGCTATTGATGCATATTTTGACTACTGCTTTGGTGATCTGGAATATCGGGGGCTTCATTTTGAAATAGAACGCCTGGATATGCCAAATTATCAGGGAGTCGCTGCTGTGAACTATACGGACCGTGAGACGCCATATACCCGTATTATCGAACATAAGCACTTTGAGTTCGGGAAGCAGCCTGTCACATACATAACCAGAGAATATCCGGCTTCCTGGAAATGTGGAGATGAAGCTTATTATCCGGTTAATAATAAAAAGAATCAGGACTTATATAAAAAATATGCTGATAGGGCAAAAGCTGAAAAGAACGTCATATTTGGCGGTCGACTGGGAGAATATAAATATTATGATATGGATAAAGTCACAGCCTCCGCACTTCGTTTGGTAGAAAGTGAGTTTGGAAAATAAGTGGATATCAAAATTCTGATTGCCATGCACAAGCCATACTGGCATCCTGCAGATTCTGTATACATACCCATCCATGTTGGGAAAAAAGGAAAAACATCTATGGGTATTATGGGAGATGACACAGGAGATAATATTTCAGACAGGAATCCTGCCTATTGTGAATTAACCGGTGTTTATTGGGCTTGGAAAAATCTCAAGGCGGACTACATAGGACTGGTACATTATCGAAGATATTTCACACATAAAGGTTTTTTTCTGCGTTCCATAAATAAAAAAAGAAATGATATTTTGACTAAAGAGGACTGGGAATCTATCCTGAAAAAGCATCCCATTGTTGTTGCGGATAAACGAAAATACCGTATCGAAACGAACCAGGAACATTATCTTCATGCACATCCTAGAGAACAGTTTGATGCTGCACTTGAGGTTATCAAAGAAAAATATCCTGAATTCATAAAGGGATGGGATATCTTTATGAACCGCACCTGGGCTCATATGTTCAATATGTTTGTCATGCGGCAGGACTATTTTGAGGAATTCTGTTCATGGTGGTTTGGCGTTATGTTTGAAGTAGAAAAGAAAGTAGACCTCTCTAGGTACCCCAAGCCGGAACAGAGATGGTTTATTGATGAACTGCTGCTGGATGTCTGGCTTGAAACGAAAGGGTATTCCTACTATGAGTGCAATGTGGATTATTTTGAAAAGCAGAATTGGGTGAAAAAAATTGGCAGATTCCTTGAAAGAAAATTTATCAAAAATAAATAGGGCCAATCCTGCTTTTAGCATTATCATGCCTGTTTATAACGTTGAGAAATATGTTTCTCAGGCGATTGAAAGCGTATTGTCTCAATCGTATGGAGATTTCGAACTGATTATTGTCAATGACTGCTCTCCGGATAACAGCCTGTCTATTTGTGAAAGCTATGCAGAGAAAGACAAAAGGATTCGTATTATTTCTCTTTCTCAAAACGGAGGCTTATCTAATGCCAGAAATGTTGGAATGCGATCCATGAGAGGAGACTATGTCCTTTTTTTGGATTCTGATGACTGGTGGGAGCCGAATTTATTGGAGACAGTCTCCCGGGCTGCTGAAAAAACACATCCTGAGATGATCTTCTTTGGGTATGCAGATGAGTGGTACTCTCTGGATGATAAACATTTGTCCACCCAGCTTCGCGTTCCTCATGATGCAGAAGTACATGGAAGCAATCAGGCGGCGCTGCAGGTATCCGTTATGCTCCAGATGCAGAGTAATGACATGTACGCCTGGTCTTCCAATAAAGCCATAAGTACCAGTTATATGAAAAAAGAAAATCTCTGCTTTATGGAAGTGCCATTGAGCGAAGATGAGGAATTCATGGGAAGATTATGGGGCGGTATGACCTCGGTTGTAGTTATTCCGGAACTACTGCTGCACTATAGAAGGAAAAAGACAGGAAGTTTACGCAGCAAATACCAGCCGAGATTTTATGAAATACATAAAGGAATTTGGGACTATCGCTTTGATCAGCTAAAAAGAGCGCATCTATTAGATGAAGCAGCGATTTTGCTAAATACGCAATTTTTACAGTTTGTTTACTTAACCATTCAAATGATGTGCTATCCTCAGAGTAATCATCATCTGTCAGAGCAAATGACATTTATAAAAAATGTGAATAAAGACATGTATTGGCAGGAAATCAAGAGTAATAGTCTAGATGCATCATTGACTTTTAAAATTATGAATTTTTTGCTAGTGAATAAAATGAATATAGGAGTCCTTTTACTTGGGCATGCAATTTATTTTATTAAGATGCACTGTTTCTGGCTTTGGAGATATTTGCGATAACTGCTAAGGAGAAAGTAATGATACCTAAAATTATTCATTATTGTTGGTTTGGCGGAAAAGAAAAACCGGATAGTGTAAAAGAATGTATAAGATCCTGGAAGAAAAATTGTCCTGATTATGAAATCAAGGAATGGAATGAATCCAATTTTGACGTTCATTCGAATGATTACTGCTATGAGGCTTACTGTGCAAAGCGCTGGGCCTTTGTTGCAGATTATGCACGACTTGTTGTACTTTATAAGTTTGGCGGGATCTATATGGACACCGATGTAGAGGTTGTACGAACCTTCAATCCATTAATGAATCACAATGGATTCCTGTGCTTTGAAGATAATAAACATGTATCAATTGGGACTTTTGGGATTTCAGCTCATTCACCAATGGTTTCTGATTTGCGAAAACCCTATAAAACAAGGCATTTCAGGAGAGCTGATGGATCTTTGGATACGACGCCAAATTTAAGAATCCTTACTAAAGTCCTTGTGGATACTTATGGGATTAAACTCAATGGTAAACGTCAGGTGCTTCCAGGTGATATATTAGTTCTTCCCATGGAGGCCTTTATTGCTAAGTCATATTTGACTGGATGGATAATGAAAGATGAAAATACATATGCAATCCATCATTATTCGGCAACTTGGCTTGATGAAGAAGGGCAGAAAAGACTCGAACGGCAGTCCTACTATTACAAAAAATATTTAAGGATGCTTGAGGGGGCCTTGACGAAGATGGCCATGTATCGTGCTGTTTTAGATTTATATGGGCTGAAAGGATTTACCATGAAAGTTTTACATCATATTCTGAAAAAATTTTTTTTGGGGGGGTAAATAGAGGATTTCCCTCATTTTTATATTTTCATATTGGCGAACAGCATGAGGCTGTAATCTCTCATTCGGAGGCGGCAGCATGATACCGAAGAAGATTCACTATTGCTGGTTTGGCGGAAAAGAGAAGCCGGAGGATGTGAAGAGGTACATTGCGTCCTGGAAGAAGTATTGTCCTGATTATGAAATCAAGGAGTGGAATGAATCCAACTTTGATATCCGAGAGAATAACTATTGCCGGGAAGCTTATGAAGCGAAAAAGTGGGCTTTCGTTACCGACTATGTCCGGCTGAAAGCACTCTATGAAGAGGGTGGCTTTTACATGGACACTGATGTGGAAGTGGTAAAATCGCTGGATCCACACCGCGCCTACGACGCGGTGTCGGGATAATGAATGGATCGGTATGCTTCTGCATGACTATGATCACAGGCATTTTCTAAGAAAGAATGGGCTGCTGGATATGACCACCAATGTTCAGGTCATTACAAAACTGACTGCTAAGAAATATGGTTTGTCATTAGATGGCAAAGAAATACATTTTGGTGCGAATATGGTTATCTTACCTTTTGATTACCTTTGTGCAAAACATTGGGATACCGGGGAAGTGAATGTAACAGAGAACACCTATACTATACACCACTTCTCGGGATCCTGGGTATCGGAGGAAATGAAACGATATAACACTAGAATTAATGAATACTATAAGCAATATCAAAAACTGGGAATGCCGGATGTAGTGGCATTTTATCTGTGCCGATTGAAAGCAACTTATGAATTATATGGACTCAAATATATGTTAAAGAAGATACAAAATAAAATCTGAAAAAGCTAAGAAAAGGAGTAAACAGCGTATGTCGGATATTGTCTATATTAGTGAACAATCGCCTCGCCAACAGCATGCAGGTGGAAAAGGGGTCGAGGATATTGAATGCGTTTTGAATGGAGTATATT
>SKEO01001750.1_pt1 | contig 16488 bp, 15 predicted proteins | sample 4826801 | NCBI WGS metagenome assembly SKEO01 (sample SAMN11008807, study PRJNA524170) | human gut metagenome | biome: Human fecal sample; material: Feces; isolation source: fecal sample from pouch patient p3 | host: Homo sapiens | place: Israel: Tel-Aviv | collected 2016-02-25 | reverse complement strand
GTATTAACTGATAAACCATAGTATAATACAAATATGAACACAACATATAAATCAAACAACAATGTCGTCTATTCCTGTAAATACCATGTAGTATGGTGTCCAAAGTATAGACGAAAAGTATTAATTAATGGTGTGGACGTCCGGCTGAAGGAGCTGCTCACAGAGTATGCTGCAAATCTTTCTGTAGACATTCTGGAAATGGAGATCATGCCAGACCATGTTCATATGCTTTTGGAAGTAGATCCTCAGTTTGGCATCCACAAAGCTGTAAAGTCATTTAAAGGCTATACGTCCAGAATTTTAAGACAGGAATTTCCCTATCTTAAAACGAAAATGCCGACTCTCTGGACAAACAGCTATTTTGTATCGACGGTGGGCGGTGCCCCGCTGGAAACAGTAGAACAGTATATTGAAAACCAGAAAACATCGCAGAGACAAAAGGATAAGATGGGATAATGCAAAAAGGAATTAAATTCAGGATCTACCCGAACAGAGAACAGAAAAACTTCATCCATCAGACCCTGGGATGTTGCCGGTTCATCTACAACCGGGGACTTGCCATGCGTAAGGAAGGCTATGAAAATGGGGAAAAGATCGGCTATTCCCAGACTTCCGCCATGCTGACTGAACTGAAAAAGCAAGAGGAGTTTGCCTTTCTGAAAGCAGCAGATTCCATTGCATTACAGCAGTCTTTGCGGGATCTCGACCGGGGATTTGTGAATTTCTTTCAGAAACGGGCTTCCTATCCAACCTTCAAAAGTAAACATAACCGGTTCCAGTCATACAGAACGGTAAATCAAAAAGATAATATTCGTATTGTGGGAAGATATATCAAACTTCCGAAACTTGGATTTGTTAAAATACGGCAGTCGATGGAAGTGGAAAAGATTAATCACGTGATCATTGAGCACACACCGGCTGGAAAATATTTTGCGGTTTTAAATGTTGATTTTGAACCGGAACCACGCTCAAATGCTGGCGGAACGATAGGGATTGATGTCGGAATCAAAGCGTTCTACTCCGACAGTAATGGAAATACGGTATCAAATCCCAGATATCTGGAACGCTCAATGCGAAAACTCATAAGAGAACAGCGCAGGCTTTCCCGAAAACAAAAAGATTCCCATAACCGCGAGAAGCAGCGGATCAGGGTGGCAAGAGTGTATGAGAAAGTAACCAATCAGCGGAATGATTTCCTGCAGAAACAGTCAACGATGCTGGTGCGTGAAAACCAAACCATCTGTATTGAAGATCTGAATGTTAAGGGGATGATCCGGAATCATAAACTGTCAAAATCGATAGCGAGTGTTTCCTGGGCAAAATTTTTTGAAATGCTGGAATATAAAGCTGGCTGGTATGGAAATGAAATTCACAGAGTACCAACGATGTATCCGAGCAGTCAGACCTGCAGCTGTTGTGGCAACAGAAATCCACGGATAAAAAATCTGGGCATTCGTATCTGGGAGTGTCCCAAATGCCATGCGGTTCATGACCGGGATACGAATGCAAGTATCAATATTCTGAAAAAAGGACTGCAGATGCAGTCTGCATAAAGATAAAAACTGTACCGTAGGGCATACGGGAACAGTATAAATATAGCTTGTGGACACTGTGTAAGACATTGCAGTACCGTAAGGTGTTTGCCAATGCAGTAGTGGGAGAAGCAAGAATCCCCCTGCTTTAGCTGTGGGGAGTGTCAATTTGATCTGTCGTTTGAAGAAACCGTGAGACGACATAATACAAGAAACAGAGAATTTGGTGAAAAAGATATGCGCAGATGGTGGAGAGAAAAAGATTTTTCTTCAGTTCTCAGGGAACAGGCTATTACCTGCGAAATGGATACAGACAGTATTGTTGAAAAAATATACTCGGATTTGAACGCAGATCGCAAAGCGATTGCGTTCATGAGCATATAAAGTAAATGTAATACAAACATATTCAGACTGGCAGTATGATTGCAATCATGCTGCCTTTTTTGCTGCTTTCCAGTACTTTTACCTGTCCGTTATGCTGTCTGACAATTTCACTGACAAGTGCAAGCCCCAGGCCGGCACCTCCCATAGCACGGCTTCTTGATTTGTCCACACGGAAGAACGGGGTAAAGATTTTTTCCTGATATTCAGGAGGAATGCCGATTCCGGTGTCGGAGACTTCAAGAAAGACGTAATTGACAGACGTGGATGTATCTGTTATTTCTTCGGAAAGATGGATATTTACGGTTACTTTTCCACCGGAGTGATTGTATTTGATCGCATTTTCCACAAGATTGTACACAGCGCGATACAGCAGCAGATAGCTTCCGGTAATAATGCAGTCTCCCTCCTGCTGGATCAGTTCAACATCCTTCTGTTCCGCTACAGAAGCCAGGTCACAGAAAACCTCATCCGTCAGTGCTGCCAGAGAGATCCTTTCGGAACGTTCAACAGTCTGTACACCGGTCATATCCAGGAGGATTTCAGCCAGATGGGAAAGTCGCCCGGTCTGTTCCTGTAGCATGGCAAAAATCTCCTGATAATCTTTTAAAGCAGGTGCTTCCCTGCGGGCAAAGACCTCCAGATTTGTCTGGATAACGGCAAGAGGAGTCCTAAGCTCATGGGCTGCATTGGCAGAAAACTGCTTCTGGGCAGTAAATGCCTCATCCAGGCGTGCGAGCATTTTGTTAAATGAAATGGTCAGGCGGGAAATCTCGTCATTGGTAGCAGGAACTTCCAGAGCCTCTGAAAGGTTCTGGACCTCTATTTGGTTTACCTCCTGGCTGAGTCTGCGAAGCGGAAGTAATGCCTGACGGCTGATAAAATAAGTGCAGATACTGCTGAGAAGGATGATGATCCCTGTTACCATGAGTCCTTTGGTGAGAAACAGTTTTTTTGTTAGCTGCAGCTGATCGGAAAGCTCCGGAAATAAGACGGAGGGATCCATATTAAAGGTGATGGGAGCAGAGTCTGTGTTATCGATCCGTATCATGTAATCTCCCAAATTCTCCATTCCGGCAACTGCAGACTGGCTGATAAAAAAATACATCAGAATGCAGGTGACTGTCATAAGCAGCGCGGTGATCAGTGTCAGACGCCATTGAAGAGATAGCTTTCCGGTTATTTTTTTCATTGCATATCCTCCGTTAAAATGTAACCCTGGCCGATCTTATTCTGTATCGGATCAAAGCCGAGAGCAGTGCGCAGCTTTTTTCGAAGAGAAGAAATGTGGACACGAATGGAATTGCTGAGACTGTTGACGCTTCCGTCCCAGATATGCTCGATCATTTCTTCCGGACTTATGATACGGTTCTGATGAAGAAGGAAATATTCCAGAAGAGAACTTTCCTTTCGGGTCAGAGAAAGGGGAAGTCCATCGACACTGGCCTTTCTTGTACGGGTATCAAAGCTGATACGTCCGCATTGCAGACATACGTCCTGCTGGATAAATTTCCTTCGTGTCAGACTTCGGATCCGTGCCTCCAGCTCTTCAAAATGAAAAGGCTTTGTGAGATAGTCATTGGCACCGAGATCAAGCCCTTCAACCTTGTCCTGGATCTGTCCTCTGGCAGAGAGGATCAAAACGGGAGTGGAAGTATCGGATTCCCGAAACTGGCGCAGGATTTCCAGACCATCAACGCCTGGAAGGTTCAGATCAAGAAGGATGAGATCATAATTTTCCACCAGACATAATTCCAGTCCTTCCTCCCCGTCAAAACATGTGTCCGCTTCATAGCCATCCATGCGAAGTCCCTCCGCAATAGACTGGCAGAGCTGCTTTTCATCTTCGATTATCAATATATGCATAATAAATTCTCCTAAAAAACAGTTGATTTTGCTTTGTTATCTATCATATCATGTATAGCATAAAATTCCTGTAAATTTTTTCACTTCTTAACAGAGATTTTATACAGGGGATGATATAGTAAGGCTACAGAGAGCAAGATTTACATATAAAATATATGCTGGTTCCGGATATGGGCCGGTGATATCAGAAGGGAGAATATAAACAATGAAATTAAGAACACAGAAAATAACAGCACTTATGGCAGCAGCGGTATTAGGAATATCTGCATTTGGAAGCGTACCGGTAACAGCGGCGGAAAGCACGGAAACAGCAGATCCCGGAGCGGCAATGATGGTGGATGGAGAGGCAGTTTCATCAGATCTAGTAGCAGGTACATTTAAGCCTTCCGACGTAACCTGCAAGGCACAGGATTCTTATGAATATCCGTTTCTGGGACTGAAGCTTTCACTTTCGAAGGAGCTGTTAAAGCAGATCAAGGACCAGAGCATTGCAATGCTTACCACGGAAGATTTTGAGAATCAGACCAATGCAGTGACATATGCCTACGTAAGCTGGAGCAAAATGACAGAGGAACAGAAAAATGCCGAAATACAGAAGATGGGAACAGGATATGACGACTGGGTGGCAGGTCTGGACAGAATCGGTACAATTGGCGTTTATGACGAAGCTTCACAGAAAAAGCTGGATGAGATCACCGGCTGTACAGAGCATAAAGAGCTTGGAAGCAGCAGTGACGGGAAATACAAATATTATCTGAGCACCAACAAAGATGCAGATGAAAAGCTGACAAAGGAGCTGGAAAAGATCAAAACCGATATTACGGAAATGACACCGTATCAGAATATTTCCGTGTTTGACCAGCCACAGGATACCAGCAGCAACCCGGAGGATGTAAAATCTGTAGGAAAATTTGAAACAACAGGAATAGATGGAAAAACATATACAGAAAAAGTGTTCAGTGACTATGACCTGACGTTGGTAAATATTTTTACAACCTGGTGCTCACCATGTGTAAAAGAGATTCCGGAACTTCAGGAGCTCTATAAAGAAATGAAAGAGAAAGGCGTCGGAGTAGCAGGTGTGGTGCTTGATACTACAGATGAAAAGGGAAATCAGGACGAGGAGGCTGTAAAAAAAGCTGGCATTCTTCAGGAAAAAACAAAAGCAGAGTATCCGTTCCTGATACCGGATACTACTATGATGAACGGCCGTCTGCAGGGGATTTCCGCATTTCCTGAAACATTTTTTGTTGACAAAGATGGAAATATTGTAGGCGATACCTATACAGGAAGCCATACACTGGACGAATGGAAGGAAATCGTGGAAAAAGAGCTTAAAAACGTTTCTAAGTAAAACATGATCATTATGGAGAGTGGAAAAATGATTCGGAAAATAACAGAATCCAGGTGGATCGGACCAGTTCTGGCGTTTTTGGGAATTTTACTGATGATACTGGGAATCTGCAGGGGCGAGGTATCTGTAGTTTTTACAAAAGCGATCAACATCTGTATGGAGTGTATTGGCATTGGATAATAAGAAGATGAAAATAAATGAATGGCCGCGGCATGGGATCCAGGCATTGTGGGCGGCCCTTACAAACAGTCACATATCAGGTTTTGTGACTGGAAAGATCTATACCGGAAAAATGAAAAATGTCTGTGTTCCGGGGCTGAACTGTTATTCCTGCCCCGGAGCAAGAGGGGCCTGTCCCATTGGTTCCCTTCAGGCTGTGATCGGAAGCTGGAACTTCAAGATGGCATATTATGTAGCTGGATTTCTGATCTTTGTGGGAGCGTTGCTTGGAAGACTGGTGTGCGGATTTCTCTGCCCCTTTGGACTGATCCAGGATCTGTTGAACAAGATTCCTTTTCCAAAGAAGATCCGGACATTTCGGGGAGACAAGCTTCTGCGAAAACTGAAATATGTGATCTTTCTTGTATTTGTGATCCTACTTCCCATGTTTGTAGTAGATATCATGGGCCAGGGAGCACCATATTTCTGCAAGCTGATCTGCCCGGCAGGAACGCTGGAGGGAGGTATCCCGCTGGTGCTGCTGAACAAATCCATGCGAAGTGCAGTAGGCTGGCTGTACATGTGGAAAAATACGATCCTGGTGATCACCATTATCTTATCAATTATGATATACCGGCCATTCTGTAAGTATATCTGCCCGCTGGGAGCTTTTTATTCGGTATTTAATAAAGTTTCCGTTTTTCGTTACAGAGTAGAGAAAGAAAAATGTGTTCACTGCGGAAAATGCAGAAATATCTGCCAGATGGAGGTTGATCCGACAGAGGATCCTAACAGTGCAGAGTGCATCCGATGTGGAAGATGTAAAAAGATATGTCCGACACAGGCGATCCGGTGTGGTTTTGCAGGCAAAGATCAGACATGAATTACGTTAATTGACGAAAAATAGAATTTTCCTTATAACATTCAGTATCTGATGAATAGTACGGAAAACTGAAATGATTCAGAAAATTAGACTCAGCTCACTTTAAAAGTGAAAAAATAATTTGATAATTTCTTGACAAGTACTAATAAATATGTTAGTATTCAATCATCAAATTAATAAAGTCTTCGGTGACTGACGGAATTGTGGAATAACCACGAGGGAGCCGGGGATTCGATGAGTCGACCGTCTGGGCAGTATTTGAAAAACTTCAGATACTGCTCTTTTTTATGGGATAAAAGATCCGGACGGTTGCAGCGGAGAAAGGAGAACATTATGGGATTTAAAAGTGACATCGAGATTGCACAGGAGTGCACAATGGAGCCAATTACCAAGATTGCAGAGAAAGCAGGTATTGATGACAAATATCTGGAGCAGTACGGTAAATATAAAGCAAAGATCGACTATAATCTTCTGAAAGAAACTGACAAAAAAGACGGAAAGCTGATCCTTGTAACAGCTATCAACCCGACACCGGCCGGGGAAGGAAAAACTACGACAACCGTAGGTCTTGCAGATGGAATGCAGAAGCTTGGAAAGAACGTTATGGTAGCTCTTCGTGAGCCATCCCTTGGACCGGTATTCGGTGTCAAAGGTGGTGCGGCAGGCGGCGGCTATGCACAGGTAGTTCCGATGGAAGATATCAACCTTCATTTTACCGGTGATTTCCATGCAATCGGTGCGGCAAACAACCTTCTTGCAGCAATGATCGACAACCATATTTTCCAGGGTAATGAACTGAACATCGACCCGAGAAAGATCACCTGGAGACGATGCGTTGACATGAACGACCGTCAGCTTCGTAATGTAGTAGACGGACTTGGCGGAAGAACAAACGGTATGCCGCGTGAGGACGGTTACGACATCACCGTAGCATCGGAGATCATGGCAGTTCTCTGTCTGGCAAGTGATATCAAAGATCTGAAAGAGAGACTTTCCAGAATCATCATCGGATACACCTATGGCAAAGTTTCCGAGCAGAAACCGGTAACAGCAGGAGATCTTCATGCAGAGGGTGCTATGACAGCACTTCTGAAAGATGCCCTGAAACCAAACCTTGTTCAGACACTGGAGCATGTTCCAGCCATTGTTCATGGCGGACCATTCGCAAACATCGCTCACGGATGTAACTCCGTAACCGCTACAAAGATGGCTATGAAACTTGCAGATTATGCCATCACAGAGGCTGGTTTCGGTGCTGACCTTGGTGCTGAGAAGTTCCTGGATATCAAGTGCCGTATGGCAGGACTTACACCAAGTGCTGTTGTTATCGTAGCAACTGTACGTGCCCTGAAATACAACGGTGGTGTTGCAAAAGCAGATCTCAACAACGAGAACCTTGAGGCTCTTGAGAAAGGTATCCCGAACCTTCTGAAACATGTAAGCAATATCAAAAATGTATACAAACTCCCATGTGTGGTAGCTATCAACGCATTCCCGACCGATACCAAGGCAGAGCTTGATTTTGTAGAAGCAAAATGTAAAGAGCTTGGCGTAAACGTAGCACTTTCCGAGGTATGGGCAAAAGGCGGCGAAGGCGGAATCAAGCTTGCTGAGGAAGTGATCCGTCTTGTTGAAGAGCCGAATGATTTCACATATGCTTATGAACTGGAAGGCTCCATCGAGGACAAGCTGAACCAGATCGTACAGAAGGTTTACGGTGGAAAGAAAGTGGTTCTTACAGCAAATGCCCAGAAGCAGGCGAAACAGCTGGAGGCACTTGGATTTGGCAACTGCCCGATCTGTGTAGCTAAGACCCAGTACAGCTTAACAGACGACCAGACAAAGCTTGGTGCTCCGACAGATTTCGAGGTAACAGTAAGAAATCTTAAGATTTCCGCAGGTGCAGGATTTATTGTTGCACTGACAGGTGAGATCATGACCATGCCAGGACTTCCAAAAGTGCCGGCTGCAACCAAGATTGACGTAGATGAGAGCGGTAAGATCACAGGACTGTTCTAAGCAGAACCGGAAACATATAATTATAAAGTATTTTTGAGGGGAATTCAGATAGAGACCTCCTCCGGCAATAAAAACCGGAGGAGGTTTTTTATGTAAAAATAAGAAAAAGACCTATAATCGAACAAATTTTCTGGTATAATAAGAAAAGAAAACACTCCGGAGGTGTATCCATGGATAAAAAAGAAGATCATATCTATATAGCCATCGATCTGAAATCATTCTACGCTTCCGTGGAATGTCAGGAGCGGAACTTAAATCCACTTACCACCAATCTTGTTGTGGCAGACAGGGAACGAACCGAAAAAACCATCTGCCTGGCAGTTTCCCCTTCTTTGAAGGCCTATGGAATACCAGGAAGAGCGAGACTTTTTGAAGTGGTCCAGCGTGTAAAAGAAGTCAATCAGGCACGTGTCACAAAAGCACCAAGAAGATGTTTTACCGGAGAATCCTGGTCTTCGGATGAACTGAAAGCGCATCCGGAACTGGCCGTTTCCTATGTGACAGCACCGCCGAGAATGGCGTTGTACATGGACTACAGCACCCGGATCTATAACGTTTACCTCCGTTATCTGGCACCGGAGGACATGCATGTCTATTCTATAGATGAGGTGTTTATGGACGTCACCCATTATCTTGGAATGTATCAGATGACAGCCAGAGAGCTTGCTGCAAAAATGATCTCCGATGTAATGAAAGAGACCGGGATCACGGCAACTGCCGGAATCGGAACCAATCTTTATCTGTGTAAGATTGCCATGGACATCGGGGCCAAACATGTAACACCAGACGAAAATGGTGTGCGTATCGCAGAACTGACGGAGCAGTCCTACCGGGAACTTTTATGGGATCACAGGCCGCTGACAGATTTCTGGCGGGTAGGCACAGGAATCAGGAAGAAGCTGGAAGAAGTAGGACTTTACACGATGGGAGACATTGCCAGATGCTCTTTGGGCGGTGTGCGTGATTACTATAATGAAGATCTTCTTTATAAAATATTCGGCATCAACGCGGAACTTCTGATTGATCATGCATGGGGATACGAACCGGTGACCATGGATCTGATCAAAGCCTACAAACCGGAAACAAACAGCATCGGTTCCGGTCAGGTACTGCACTGTCCCAGTGATTTTGAACAGGCGAAACTGATCGTACGTGAAATGACAGACATGCTGGTTCTTCAGCTTGTGGAAAAAAGGCTGGTAACCAGTCAGATAGTCCTTACCATAGGCTACGATATTGACAATCTGAAATCTTCCTCCGGCAGGAAAAAATATCAGGGCGAAATAAAAACAGACCGTTATGGAAGAAAAATTCCCAAACATGGTCACGGAACTGTAAATTTGGACAATCCAACCTCATCCACATCAACGATCATGAAGGCAGTCCTTGACCTGTATGAGCGTATCACGGATAAAACACTTCTGATCCGGCGTGTCTATATCACAGCCAATCAGCTCACAGATGAAAAACTGGCAGCGGCAGAGCCCGTATATCAGCAGATGAATCTGTTCACGGATTACCTTAAATCAGAAGTGTCAGAGGCAGAACAGAAAGCAGAAAAAGAAAAACAGGAAAAAGAGCGAAAGCTCCAAGAAGCTATGCTTTCCGTAAAAAAGAAATTCGGAAAAAATGCCATACTGAAAGGCAGCAGCTTACAGGAAGGTTCCACAACCATAGAGCGGAACAACCAGATCGGAGGTCACAGAGCATAAATGGAAAAGAAACCAAAAGGCAAATACCAGGACATCATAAACCTGCCTCACCATGTTTCAAAAACACACCCACAGATGCCCCTCTATGACCGAGCTGCACAGTTTTCCCCCTTTGCAGCCCTTACCGGCTATGAAGACGCAATCCGGGAAACAGCCAGACTCACCGATAACTGGGTACAGCTTTCCGAAGACAAAAAGCAGGAACTGGATGAAAAACTCCGGCAGCTGATAGCCGACAGGGAGAGAACAGAGTCCGTCACCATCATCTATTTCCAGCCGGATGACCGGAAAGAGGGAGGCTCCTATGTAACCGTCACCGGGCAGATAAAAAAGATTGACGACTGCAGCCAGAAAATCTTTCTGACAGATGGAACGAAGATTGACCTGGGAAGAATTGTGAATATAAAATAAAAAATGCTTCGGAGGAACAACAATGGGAAAAATACTGGATGAGGATCTGATCTACGAAATACTATCCGTGGTGGAAGAAATACCGGCAGGAAAAGTGGCTTCCTACGGGCAGATTGCACGTCTCATCGGCTGGGATAAAAATTCGAGGCTTGTAGGAAAAGTTTTAAGCATGGCAGAATTTTATGGGAAATATCCCTGCCACAGAGTTGTGAATCATGCAGGCCGTACTGCACCAGGATGGAGAGAACAGAGGGAACTTCTGGAAGACGAAGGTGTGGAATTTAAAGCAAATGGATGCGTGGATATGAAAAGGCACCAGTGGGAGGAATAGAACTTTATGAATTGTAAAGATATGATGCAGATTCCGGAGCTTACAGAGGTTCTGAAGCTGAAAGCAGGAAAAAACGGTTTGGAGCAATCTGTTCGATGGATTTATTTTGCAGACTGTCTGCAATGTGTAAAAAGTGAATATAAGATCGAAAACTATATCCACGGAGACGAATTTGTAGTTCTGACCAATCCCAGTGTTACGGATGACAGTCGGAAGCTGATGGAGATGATCCGGCAGATGTATGGGCATGGAATTACGGCTCTTGGAATCAATGAAGGCCAGATATCAGAGGAACTGATGCAATACTGTGAAGAGAAAACGTTGCCTCTTTTTGAGCTTCCGGAGAAATATCCTCTGATCGATCTGTCTCAGATCATCTGCCGCAGGCTTGTTCTGGAAGAAAATGACCGAAATGCCGCAGAGCAGCTGTTTTCCTCTATTCTGGATGCAGAACATTTAAGCCGGGAGCGTGTGATGGCACAGGCCAGATATCTGAATATTGATCTGGAGGGGAGTTTTTTTGTAGCGGAATTTGCGTTTGCGTCCGGAAATATAGAAAGCGGATGGGAGAACGAGGATTCCTTGACAACCGGACGGAATGTGAAACGTATGATCTGTACTGAGTTTTCCAGTTACATAAAACAGGATATCCTTATCCTTCCACAGGCAGGCTCCATCCTTGCACTGCTTCCGGACAGAGAAGCGGAGGATAGCAATATAAAAGAAATTTTCGCCAGGATCGTGGACCGAACACAGCGGGAATATGGAATAGAGCTTCGGATCGGAGCCGGAAACAGTAGGGCGTATCTGGATGAGGTAAAAGACAGCCGGAACGAAGCTTCCTCAGCACTTCGGGCAGCAGAAGTTTCCGGATTGAAGGGGCAGATATTTTTTTACAGGGATCAGGGAATCTATACATTACTTTCCCATGTGGACGATTCCAGAATCCTGGATACTTATGTGGAAGAAAAAATCGGAAAGCTGCTGCAGGCAGATGAACTGAACGATGGAAACTTAAGTGAAACACTGGAAAATTATCTGAACTGCAGCTGCAATGCCAAAAAGACGGCAGAAGAGATGTTTCTTCACAGGAATACCTTAAATTACAGGTTGAAAAAGATCCGGGAGATCCTGGGATGCGATCTTGAAAACCTGGATACCTGCCTGGAGCTGAAGATGGCGTTTCTGATCAGGCGATATCGGTATCGCAGATAATAGAAATTGTGCACTGTGCACAAAAAACATACAACACCAGGCCTATTGATTTCGTACCGGAAAATGCTATAATCTACCTAAATCAAAAAACAAAATAACACAGCAGATAAACGACAAAGGCGTCGGATGATAACACATCCGGCGCCTGTTTTTTTGCTTCCGGAGAGAACTCCGAGAGGAGTCCGGCAGGCAGAAAAGCCGTGACCAGATAAAGGAGGAGAAGTATTATGACAACAGCAGAATTAGCAACCGCATTACCGGAGATCGTAACAGAGCAGGTTCCAGGATCAAAATCAAAAGAACTTCTTGACAGAAGAGACGCAGCGATCCCGAAAGCACTTTGCGGAAAAACATATCCGATCTGCATCAAACAGGGATCAGGAGCCATGTTTGAAGATATGGACGGAAATAAATTCCTTGACTGGGTTGGCGGTGTCGGCGTCCTGAATATCGGATATTCCCATCCGGAAGTTATTGAGGCAGTAAAGAAACAGACTGAAAAATATTTCCACACAATTTTCAATGTATATGTGCATGACGGCTATGTAACACTGGCTGAGAGATTAAATGAGATCATGCCATGCAAAGGAGATGTGAAAAAAACATACTTTGCAAACTCCGGTGCAGAGTGTGATGAAAATGCCATCAAGATTGCAAAAGCCTTCACAAAAAGAAGCGGCGTGATCTGTTTCACAGGTGCTTTCCATGGAAGAACAAACCTGACCATGGCACTGACAGCCAAGAAAGTATATGCAGTGGGTATGGGACCGTTCCCGGCAGGAATCTTCCGTGCACCATATCCATATGTATACCGTGCACCAAAAGGATACACAGAGGCTGAAGCGATTCAGTATTATATTGATGAGCTTCAGAGAATCTTTGACGAAGGAGCACCTGCAAGTGAGATCGCCTGCATGATCGTTGAGCCGTTCCAGGGCGAGGGTGGATTCATCCCGGCACCGATCGAGTGGGTAAAAGCAGTCCGCAAGATCTGCGATGACAACGGAATTCTGATGATTGCAGATGAGGTTCAGTGTGGCAACTGCAGAACAGGAAGATATTATGCATCTGAGTACTGGGCAGAAGCAGGCGCAGCACCGGATATCATCACAACCGCAAAATCCCTTGGAGCAGGTCTTCCGATCTCCGCTATCACAGCAAGAGCAGAAGTCATGGATGCGGCACCGGCAGGAACCATCGGGGGAACCTTCTGTGGAAACCCGGTATCCTGTGCAGCAGCACTGGCTGTTATGGATATCATGAAACGTGATGATTATGCAGGAAAGGCAAGACACATTGGCGAGGTTGTCATGAAACGCTACAAAGAGCTTCAGGAGAAATATCCGGTGATCGGTGATGTACGTGGACTTGGCGCTATGATCGGTATTGAGCTTGTAAAAGATAAAGAAACAAAAGAACCGGCAACAGAGCTTACAGCCAAGCTGATCCAGAATGCGATCCAGAAGGGACTCCTTCTTGAGAACTGTGGAACAGCAGGCAATGTAGTTCGTTTCCTTGCACCGCTCACTATGACCGATGAGCAGATGGAGAAAGGCCTGGAGATCTTTGAGGCATCTCTGAAAGAGGCAATGGAAGCTTAAAGAAAAAGAATACAAAAATTACAGATCCGCTGTTCTGCCTGCAAGGATGCAGGAAAAAGGACAGCGGATTTTTGCTTGTTAGAGTGGGAAAAGAGGAGGTTTTATATGGAACAGAAATCGAAGTTTGATAAAGTAATGGGAGCCTGGGACATCCTGGTCATTGCTTTTGGAGCCATGATCGGATGGGGCTGGGTCATCAACTCCGGAGACTGGATCACAACCGCCGGTTTTGCCGGATCTATGATTGCCATGCTGATCGGTGGTCTGATGGTATTTTTTGTAGGACTTACCTATGCGGAACTGACTTCTGCAATGCCGCAGTGCGGTGGTGAGCATGTATTCAGTTACCGTGCCATGGGTCCTACCGGATCTTTTGTATGTACCTGGATGATCATTCTCGGATATGTGGCAACCTCTGCGTTTGAGGCCACTGCACTTCCGACTGTTATTACCTATCTGTTTCCGGATTTCAATCAGGTGTACCTGTATTCCATTGCAGGAAAAGATATTTATCTGACAACGATCATCCTTGGCGTTGGTGTTGCAATCCTGATCACGATCATCAATATCAAGGGTGCAAAAACAGCGGCCATTCTTCAGACCGTTCTGACAGCGATCATTGCCATCGCCGGAATCCTTCTGGTAGTTGGTTCCGCAGTAAACGGTGATGCATCCAATATTACAGGACAGATGTGGGAAAGTGGCGCCGGAAATACACTGGGAAGTGTATTCAAAGTTGCCTGCATGACACCATTCCTTTTTATTGGTTTTGATGTTATCCCTCAGGCAGCTGAGGAAATCAGTGTTCCTTATAAAAAGATCGGAAAGATCATGCTGTTGTCTATTTTCCTTGCAGTAGCCTGGTATCTGCTGATCATCTTTGCAGTCTGCTACATCATGCCGCAGAGTGCCATTGCACAGGAAATGAATTCCCAGAACGGACTGGTCTCTGCAAAAGCCATTGAGATCGCGTTCCGGTCACCGCTGATGGGTAAGGTTCTGATCATCGGAGGTTTATGTGGAATCATCACATCCTGGAACTCTTTCCTGATGGGTGGAAGCCGTGCCCTGTATTCCATGGGTGAATCCCTGATGATCCCGAAGATGTTCGGAAAGCTTGGAAAAAACAAAACGCCGGAAGCAGCCATTATCCTCTGCGGAATTGCCTGTGTGGCAGCGCCGTTTTTTGGAAGAGGCGTTCTGGTATGGCTGGTTGATGCTGCATCTTTTGGCTGTGTTATTGCCTATATGTTCGTATCTATTTCCTTCTGTATTCTCCGAAAAAAGAAACCGGAGATGGAAAGGCCTTATAAGGTAAAAGCTGGCGGCTTTGTTGGAGCCATGGCAGTGATCATGGCCGGATTTATGACACTTCTGTATATTATTCCCGCATCTTTTTCCGCGGCACTTGTATGGCAGGAGTGGGTCGTAGTAGGGATCTGGCTTGCACTTGGAGTATTCTTTTACTTCTATTCCAAGAGAAAATACGGCGAGGAATTTGGCCGTGATATCTTTATTGTAGACGAAACAAAAGCAGTACCGGAAGAAACGGTTGCACTTCCGGATGCAAAATATCCGGACAGACACTTTGTTATTACCGTTGGCTGTGAATACGGAAGCGGCGGACCGGAGATCGCACGTATGGTTGCGGAATATTTCGGAATTGAGTACTATGACCGTGACCTGGTGGACAAAGTCGTACAGGAAATCGGTGTTGACAAAGGACTGGTAGAGGAAGCCGATACCAGGATCGGCGTCCGCTATGCTTTTGATACTTCTTATGGTGTCCGCTATGCAAACCTTTCCAATCGTGTTATTGACGCCCAGTTCCAGGCAATCCACGAATTTGCAAAAAATTCCTGCGTCATCGTAGGCCGAAGCAGTGATTATATCTTAAAAGACAGTTCCGATGTAATGAACGTGTTTATCTATGCACCAAAAGAAGATGAGATTGCTTCCGTTATGAAGAGATCAGGATTAAACCAGCACAAAGCAGAGGAAGAATGGGAAAATGTGGAAAAATCTCAGCATGCAAGACACGAGTACATCACCGGAAAAAAACGTGGCGACCGTCATACCCGTGACATTCTCTTAAACAGCAGCCTCCTGGGCTGGGAAGCAACGGCACAGTTTATTGAAGAACTGGTGGAACGGAAATTTAATCTGACAGAAAATCTGGAAAAAGAAGCTTAAAATGTGAAAAATTATATCGAAAAAATACTCCATATATGAAAATATGGGGTATTTTTTTTGATAAAGATTTTATATTTGTTTTACGAAACAATAAAAATAAGAGTATGCAGCGAGTATATAATCCGGAAGGATTTGGAACACTGAAGGGACTCAAAATACAGAGGAGAATTTATGCTTGAAAAAAATATGAAACAGGTCAATCAGCTTATGACCAGGATCTACCGGTTATGTACAGTAGCGATTCTGGCACTGGTTGTGTGTTCCTGGACAGGGATTTTTGAATTTGGACAGGAATATACGATGATTATACTGATCGCTGAATTGATCATTGCTGTCACACCGGGAATTCTGATACGTTTTTTGCCGGATCGGCTGCTGAGAGACTATATGCTTTTTATGGCGGCGGTGTTTATCGGAATACTGGGAACGAATAATCATATAGGTGTATACATTACCTATGTGCTTGTTCCGATACTTGGGTGCCTGTATTTTGAACCGGAATTGGTGATAAAAACCGGAATTTTTTCGTATCTTGTGATGGTGGCTGCCGTATATATCAATTCTGCGGGAACTTATGACGTCCTGTATCTTGGAAGATCCCGCAATCAGATGTTTGTAGCTTATACTCTGGGTTTTACCATAGAATATGTGATCGTTATGGCTGTGCTGTATGATCTTGTAAAAAGGGCAAAGAAGATGATGGAGGAGCGGTACAGCGCAGAGGAAGAGAACCGGATGAAAACGGATATGTGGAAGATGATTACCGGATCGAGTATCTGAGAGAACATATCAAAGCTATGAAAGCAGCGGTGGAAGAAGATGGTGTAGACC
>SKEO01001745.1_pt1 | contig 16519 bp, 2 predicted proteins | sample 4826801 | NCBI WGS metagenome assembly SKEO01 (sample SAMN11008807, study PRJNA524170) | human gut metagenome | biome: Human fecal sample; material: Feces; isolation source: fecal sample from pouch patient p3 | host: Homo sapiens | place: Israel: Tel-Aviv | collected 2016-02-25 | reverse complement strand
TTGCGAGGGCTTTGTCGTAGCCGATCTGTGCGCCCCAGTAGCTGTTGCTGTCTTTCAGTCCGCTGACATCCGAGGAGGTCTTGCCGCCAAGAGCTTTGGCAAAGATGCCGTCTTCATCAGCGAGGTCTGCTCCGGTGTAGGTGTCCTGCATGTTGTCACGCCAGCTGTGCAGAGAAGTTGTTGCTGCGCTTCTTACGCCCTTCATAACAAAGGTTTCGTAATCGCCTTCGATGATCTTGTTCCAGTTTACACTGTCCAGATCATATTGGCCCTTGCCGTTTTCATCCCAGTGGATGGTGCCCAGGTTCTTGCTTACGCTGGAGGAGGTCAGTCCTTCGGCAATCTGTACCTTACCGCTCAGATTTTCGCCGTTTGCGGCATGATCCTTATAGGTAACCTTCTGTGCCAATGCCTTCAAGGTTGCTTCAACAGCATTCTTATCGGTCATGGTAATGCCGCTGACGTCGGTGGACAGAATTACGCCGGAGCCCTTGTGAGCCTTGTTGATGATAGTATCACCAGACTTGTAGTCTTCGTACTTGTCGCCTGCATTTTCGTGACCATAGATGATGGTTTCCCAACCGCTGTAGCTTGCAATATTGAGATCCTTAGTTCTCTTGGTCATATCGATGTAGCCGGTTTCCGCCTTGGTTGCACCGCCGTTAACGGTCAGACCGGCTGCAGGGACTGCTGCCGAAACTTTGGCCATTCTCAGCAGGGACACGCCTACAGCTTCGCCATTATCGGTCACATTCCAGGTGGCACCATTGGCAATGTTCATGACAATGCTGCTGGTATCATCGACACGATAGCTACCGGTCAGGCTGGACTTTGCATCGTTGAGACTGATTTCCACGCTGCCGCCGTTGCTTGCGCTGACATCGCCGGCGATCACACCAGTGGCTTTGCCGCTGGCTACGGTAATGCTACCGCCGTTGGCGTTGATATCACCCTTGATGTTCAGAGCGCTGTTGTTGGTGTTGATATCTACGTTAGCGCCTTCGCCTGCATTGATTGCAGCATCGGTGCCGCTGATAACAGTGCTGCCATTCAAGGTGACGTTGCCGTTTACTGCGTCGATACCAACGTTGCCGCTGATTTCGGTGCTGCCAAGGATCGTCACGTTTGCATTGTCAGTTTTAATGCCAGCGTCTTTGCCGGAGAGTTCCAGCTTCGCCTTGGTGGTATCGATGGTGATATCCGCCTTGGCATCGATAGCGGAGCCTTCTTCTACCGTGATCTTTGTCGGATCCTTCGTGAAGGTATACTTACCTTCTTCCTTCAAGACGCCATTCTGCTTGTAGATATAGTCATCCTTCGTGATGCCGGTGATGGCCTGGGTGTAGGTGTCCTTCACCTGTTCTTCCGGATAGGTGACTCCAGGTGTGACTGTCCCTTCTGCCAGGCTGCCTTTGCCATCTTTATCGCTGAAGGCGATGTTTCCGGTCTGCAGGGCTTTGCTCGATGCGGTGAATCCGTCGGCAATCTTCACATAACCGGTCAGGTTCTTTTCACCGGTTACATAGTTGCTGTAAGTCAGCTTGCCTGCCAGTGCGTTCAGTACGTTGTTAACGCTGTCCTTGTTGTCCATTGCAACACCGGTGTTATCGGTAATCATGGATACTACAGAGCCTTCTGCCGCACCCTTGATAATGGTATCGCCTGCTGCATAGTCATCAGCTGCTTCGCCGTTGCCAGTGTGTGCATAGAAGATGTTGGTATTGCCGCTGTAGTTGTCAATGGTCAGGCTGTTAACATCCTTCTGGAAGATGTTGCCTGCAGCTGCTTCAGTTACACCGCCTGCAAGCTTAGCTACATGGCTGCCGTCGAAGCCACCGTCTGTTTTGCCCCAAACCTGATTATTCCAGGCTGCGCCGTTATTCAGGTACATATTGATAACGCCATTATTTTGAGAGAATGCAACGCCGGTCAGGGAGGATTCCTTGTCAGACAAGCCAACATTAATCATGCCATCTTCGCCATTAGCACGAACATTGCCACTGATAACCGTAGTCACAGTGCCCGCAGCTGTCTTATCATCATTCATATTTACATTAACAATGCCGTTGTCAGCCAACAGGCCATAGCTGGTGTTTCTCTGGCCATTCCAAGCCTTGATTGTGCCACCGCCAACATTTACAACAGAGCCGGAATTGATAGCTGCTACTGCATTACCGTCTCGGCCGCTCATGTCGATACTAGCCTTGCCGTCTACATTAATAGCTGCACCCTTATCTGCTACCAATCCATGAACCGGAGCAGCAAAATTAAACTTCAGGTCAAGATCACCGTGAATATCTACACGGCTGTTATTGTTGGAAGCATGAACACCATAGGTTACATCATAGAAGTCGTTTTGAGCATGAACGGTAGTTTTAGCTGCGGTAATATCAACAGTACCATTTTCTACAAACATACCGGTACGATCATAATAACCGCCGTCAGGCTGACCGATTACAAGCTCACCTGCCTTGATTTTAGTGGTTCCTTCAGCGTTATGTCTGAAGGTTTTTTCTTCAGACCAGTTGCCGCCAGTAGCTACAATGCTAAGCTTATGGTCACCTGCATCAATGGTCAGCGGTGCCTTAATATCAGCTGCAGTAGCTGCATTTACAGTAATTGTACTGTCTGCCGCAAAGATATACTTGCCATCCTCGATATTTCCTACGTATTCCTTATCTGCTTCAATATCACCGGTAATGGCGGTAGTAAATGCTGTTTTCGGTAATTTCTTATAGGAGCCCTTACCATCTTCCTTATTGAAGGCAATACCGCCAGTCTTCAGTGCTGCGGAAGAAGCAGTCAGGCCATCGGCAATCTTCACATAACCGGTCAGGTTATTTTCGCCGTTTACATAATTGCTGTAGGTCAGCTTACCTGCCAATGCATTCAGTACGTTGGTTACACTGTCCGCATTATCCATCGCAATACCGGTGTTGTCGGTAATCATGGATACTACAGAGCCTGCTGCCGCACCCTTGATAACAGTATCGCCGGCCTTGTAGTTTTCGGCTGCTTCACCATTGCCTTCATGTGCATAGAAAATGTTGGTATTGCCGCTGTAATTATCAATGGTCAGGTTTCTGCTATCCTTTTGGAAGATATTGCCTGCTGCTGCTTCGCTTGCACCGCCTGCGAGCTTAGCTACATGGCTGCCATCGAAGCCACCGTCTATTTTGCCCCAAACCTGATTATTCCAGGTTGCGCCGTTCTGCAGATATAGGTTTACAACTCCCTTGAGCATGCCGTTATCATCGCTCAAGTCCTTAGCAAAAGCAACACCGGTCAGGGAAGAATCCTTATCGGACAAGCCCAGGTTGATTACACTGTCAACCACTTCATCATGATTTTCCAATGCCGATTCACTGTAAGCACTCAGATTACCTTTGATAACAGTAGTTCTGTTGCCAGCAGCCGTCTTGTCAGCATTCATATTTACGTTAATCGTGCCTACATCGGTTTTCAATGCATAGTGTGCGTTTCTCTGCTTTTCCCAAACTGTAATGGAACCGCCGCCGATGTTGACAGTAGAGCCGTAGCGCATAGCTGCCACCGCATGACCGTCTCTGCCGCTCATGTCAATGTTAACCTTGCCATCTACATTAATGCTAGCTGCTTTGTTAGCATAGTCATCGTCTTCTGCAACAAGGCCATGAATCGGAGCGCCATTAGAAAGCTTCAAATCCAAATCACCGTGAATATCTATACGGCCGCCATTGTTCGCATGAATGCCATAAGTTTTATCAGCAAAATCGTTTTGAGCATAAATAGTAGTTTTAGCTGCGGTAATGTCTACAGTACCATCTTCTACAGAAATACCGGTACGATCATAGTAATCTCCGTCGCTGACTTTACCGATAACGAGCTCACCAGCTGTGATTTTAGTAGTTCCGGACGCTGTATGCTTAAATGCTTTTTCTTCAGCCCAATCGCCGCCGGTAGCAATAAAGCTAAGCTTGTGATCTCCTGCATCAATAGTCAGTGCTTTTTTGATGTTAGCAGCAGTAGCTGCGCCTACGGTAATTGTAGAATCACCGTCAAAGAAGTATTTGCCGTCAGCAATATTGCCTGCGTATTCCGTATCTGCTTCAAGGTCGCCGGTAATAGCAGTGGTAAATTGGGTTTTCTGTTTCGGCACATTGTTATAATAACCCTTGCCGTCTTCCTTGCTGAAGGAGATATCACCGGTTTCTAAAGCCTTGCTGCTTGCAGTCAGGCCATCAGCAATCTTCACAAAACCGGTCAGGTTCTTCTCACCGGTTACAAAGTTACTGTAAGTCAGCTTGCCTGCCAGTGCGTTCAGTACGTTGTTAACGCTGTCCTTGTTGTCCATTGCAATACCGGTATTGTCGGTAATCATGGATACTACAGAGCCTTCTGCTGCACTTCTGATAATGGTGTCGCCTGCTGCGTAGTCATCAGCTGCTTCGCCGTTGCCAGTGTGTGCATAGAAGATGTTGGTATTGCCACTGTAGTTGTCAATGGTCAGGTCATTTTCATCTTTCTGGAAGATGTTGCCTGCGTGTGCTGCATCGCTGCCGCCAATGAGTTTTGCCAGGTGGCTTCCATTATACGCTTCCGCACCGTATGCGTTCTTTTCTACTTCGCCCCATTCTTCATTGTTCCAGGTAGCTCCGTTCTGCAGGAATACGTTGATCGCACCGTAGAAGGTCTTGCTGCCTGCCTTTTTACCTGCATCACCGAACTTGTTGTATGCCACACCAGTCCATTCGGAGTCTGCCGTTGCCAGTCCCAGATTGACGTAAGTGTACTGTTCCGGTTCGTTGGCGTTCATGGCACCTGTTGATGCTGTGACATTACCTTTCAGCACCAGTTTGTTATCTCTAGCGCTGGTTGCCTGATAGTTATCATCCAGATTGACGTTCAAACTGGTGGTACCAGATTCTGCCAAAAGCGCATAGTAGTTATGGGTGTTGTCCTTATTGATCTCGATGTTACCTCCGCCATTGATCGTAAGCTTTGCATGACCGCCGTTTGCAAACAGGCCGTTACCGTCGATCTTAGCATTGACATCACCGTTGATCGTAACCTTCGGGCCCATCTGCAGGGAGTAATTGCTGCCGCTGTATACCAAAGAGCAGCCGTAATAGCCAAAAGCACCATCTTTGGAGGTCAGGCCCCATTCGCTGTTTTCGTTACCCATAGCGGTTACATTGCCGTTAAAGGTTACTTCGGAATTACCGTTTGCATACAGACCTAAGGTATAACCGATACCCTTCATATTGAACTCGGTATCACCGTTGATGGTCAGCTTCATCGGCTTATCCTTGCTCTGAGCACCCTGGCCTACATTGATACCTTCAACACGACCATTGGTACTGCTGCCGTTGATTACCAGCTTGCCTGCATTAACAGTTACGCCGTCAGCAGAGCTGGCGCCAAGTCCATAAACGGTAGAATCCGTACTAGAATTAGCGTTAAGAGTTAAGGTTTTACCCTTAGCATCTATTATTGCAGCCTGTCTCAGGTCTATAGAAGACTTGTCGTCAGTAATAATGCTGCTGTCTTCAGTAAATTTATAGCTGCCGTCATCTTTAATAACATTTGCCTCGGCATATTCTCCATCTTGGGAATTAACACCTGTCATAGTAGTAGTAAATTCTGTTTTGGTTTGATTTATATCGGAAACAGTAGTACCTTGACCAGTCTGAGCATCAAAGTAAATATCTGCTGTTTTTAAAGCCTTGGAGGAAGCAGTCAGACCTTCAGCAATAACAGCCTTACCGTCTAAAGCATTCTCACCATTTTTAGCAGCATTGTAATACAGCTTGCCTGCCAACGCATTCAACGCAGCTTTTACAGTTACATCATTGTTAACATCAACATTATCAGTAATCAGGGTAATATTGCTGCCAATCTTAGCAGTATCAACAACGACATTGCCTGAAGTATAGTCAGCAGTTTTAGTACCATCATTATCATGCTCATAGAACACAGTTGCATAACCGCTGTAATTACCCAAATTCAGCGCTGCATTATCCTTCTGGAAGATATAGCCGGTGTTTGCTGTGCCCTCGCTGCCGACAAACTGCTTCAGGCTGCTGCCATGATAATCATAACTGTCCTGGCTGGTGCTGGTATTAGTCCATTGTGCACCGTTCTGCAGCATCATATATGCATCGCCCTCACCATTATTGGTGTACATGATGCCCTTGAAATAGGAATCTGCGGTATTCAGGCCCAGTGTTACTGTGCCTTGGTCTTTGCCGACATCACCGACACGGATATTACCGTCTATCTGTACATCACGATTGGCATCGGAAGAAACAATCCCTCCATTCTCCAGCTTGGAGTTTACAGACAGCAGACCGCCTACAACATTAGCAGCACGGCCAGTGCTGGTTTTGAAAGCGCCGCCACCGATATAAGCAGTAGGTACTCCCTGAGTATCACCAGTATAATCGCCACCTCTGACGGTAATCACATCGCTGCCGTTACCGACATACATATCAACCAGACCGGAAATCTTCAAGTCGGCACTGCCGGAGTTTTTCCAAACATAAATGCCATTTTCTACCTGATCCTGGCTTGAATGGAATTTAATTGCATTATCCCAGCCTTCTTCATTGTTGATAGTAAGGCTGGAAAGGCCCTTGCCATCATGGTAGCTGCCCTCCTGATTGGTGCCGGCAAGATAAATACCGGTAATATTACCGGTTGCCAGGCCAGGACCACCAGCAGAAAGCTCCATGCCCTTAACATTGTTAATAGTCAGGCTGGAAGAAGTAACATGAAGAACATTAGGACTGATGGCACCGGGATTAAAAACCGCCCCCTGTGCAACAGGATCCATGTTCATCGCTACGTCAAGACGATGCCCCTGCATATCAATAGTTACCGGATTATAGCCTGCAACATAGATACCACCAAACAACGGTGTCCAAAAGTTCAGATTCTGTTCCGATGTTTTAGGCTTCAATGTGATATCCTCATTGAAGGTATAGGTGTGATTAGCAGCATCATAAACGCCTTGATTCTGCCAATACGTGCGCATAGAAGCACCATAGTTGTTGCTTTCCGAAATAGCCTTGTCATGCACACTTGCGGCAAATGCATTGTTGGCACCTAAAACGGTCGCGGCAACGACCAGTGCCAATAAAGCTTTTCTCTTTTTTTGACTTAACTTCAGCATACTTTCCTCCTTAGTAAAAGTTTTGAGCGACAGCAATTATACACACTGTTTCTGCTGTCTCCCCTATACAGAGCCAGGCTCCGTACAGCTTATATTAAAATTTTGCAGACCACTGCTTTCACAGCAGCCTGCGATTTCATAAGCAAAAGTTTACTCTACCGGGCAATTGATCTTGATGTTACCTCCGCCATTGATCGTAATCTTTGCATGACCGCCGTTTGCAATCAGGCCGTTACCGTCGATCTTAGCATTGACATCACCATTGATGGTGACTTTCGGTCCCATCTGCAGTGCCTGCCGCATAAAGACCTATCGTGTAGCCAACCCCCTGAACGTTCATTTCAGTATCGCGGTTGATGGTCAGCTTCATCGGGTTATCCTTATTCTGCTGACCCTCACCACCTACGTTGATGCCTTCAATGCGACCTTTAGTACTGTTGGCGTTGAGTACCAGCTTATTAGCAGTAATGGTTACGCCGTCAGTGGTATTGGCACCGATGGCATGAATAGTAGGATCGTTAGTACTATTGGTATTAAAAGTCAGCGTCTTGCCCGTTGCATCGATGGTTGTTGCCTGGTTCATATTAGAGCCGTGCTGATTCGTCGTCGTGATCGTGCTGTCTTTTTTAAACTGATAGCCGCCATCCACCAGAACGCCTCCATCCGCATACGCAGTATCGGATGCCGCCACTCCGGTGATCGTTGTGGTAAACTCGGTTACGGTCTGCGGATTCTTTTCATACGAACCGCGGCCTTCATCGGTAAACGTGATGTCTTCCAATGCGAGTGTCTTGGAAGACGCGGTGAGGCCTTCTGCCACACCCACTTTGCCTGCCAGATTGTTTTCGCCCTGCTTATATGCACTGTAAACCAACTTGGATGCCAAAGCATTCAGTGCTTTGGCGAGGGTATCCTTATTATCCACATCCACCTTGTCGGTCAGAAGAGTAATGCCTGCGCCTTTGGCGGCATTGGTAATGACAGTATCTCCGCCCACGTACGAGGACGCATCTGTACCATCTCCGCTGTGATCATAGAAGACTGTCGTGAATCCGCTATACTGCCCAAGATTCAGATTTCCACCTGCATTGCGGAAAATATAACCGGTCTCAGCCCCAGTGCTACCGCCCGCAAAAGACTGCAAGCTGCTCCCTGAGCTGCCGCTCTTCCAGCTGGCGCCTTGGCTCATAAGTACATATGCGTCTCCGCTTCCCATCCCCTGCGTGATGGAACCATTCAGATAAGAATCCCCGGTATTCAGCGCCAGTGCCAATGTGCCATGTTTCTCCGCTCGCATCCCGTTTTTCTGCACTACGATATTTCCATCAATCTGAACATCATGATTCCCTTCCGCCGCGGTAAGGACTCCATCTTTCAAAGAAGCATTGATGTCCAGCTCGCCCGAAGAAATCTCAGCTGCCAAGCCAGATGCCTTGATCTTGCCGCCACCGATAGAAACTGTAGTTTTGTCATCCTTATTGTAATCCGAATCTTTGACAACGATGCCCTTTGCTGCAGAACCGCCGGACACATCAATATCTACGAGACCTTTGATACGGATGCTGGCAGTTTTATCCCCATTTTCCGCATAGATCCCTGTAGAATTCTGACTATTGTGGAAGGAAACTGCATCAGCGGTTGTATCCCCATTCTCGATCACCAGGCCTGTTTCGGTACTGCCTGAGTATGTCGGTTTAACGTAGATCCCATACCCGTCAATATCATCCGCATAGGGATTTTGTAATGACAGGTCTATTCCAGCCGCATTTTTGATGGTGATCTTTCCGTTGTACACACCCAAAGCGGCGACTTTTTTAGGAGCTGTATTATTGACGGTGAGCCCTGCACTCAAATGATGCTTCCCCATATCGATCGTCGTATCGCTGCCATTGGCAAAAATAGCGGCTGCTGTCTTATAGTATCCTTGACCGTCGGTATTCACGGCCGAGGACTTGACGGAAAGCTGCGTATCATCCTTGAACGCATAGGTCGCATCAGTGCGTACCCCATTATTATCCCAATAGGTACGATTGTTCTCCAGATCTTCATTGATCTGCTGATCATAGGTCGTCTGCGCCATCGCAGTCGTCCCGCTGAAGAGAGCGGTCATCACAGCCATCGTCAGCCATGCATATTTCCTTTTATTCCATAATTTCATGACATATCTCCTGTCTATCAAAATAGAATCTCTAAAAAGAAACCTCTTTGCTCCCCCCTTTTGCTACCCAAGACGAAGAAGGATTCCATCTTCCTCGTTTTTATGGAAATGTATGAAAAAAGGAAGGAACTGCAAGAAAACTTGCAGTGGTTTGCAGTCACTTCCTGAAAACAGACTAGTATTGCGTATGTCGATTAAGAGGACTTTCAATCGACATACAAATGCAGTCAGAATTAACATCGTAGCGACTTGCTTCCCCCTTCGGGAGAAGTGCCGAAGGCAATAGGGGTATGCTAGCGGGCATCGAACAATGCTCAATATACCGTAGTGCTGCCCCCTCAGCCCTCTGGGCAGCTCCCCCGATGGGGAGCCAAGACATTCCACCACTTCTCACTAAGTCCAGAAGTTAACAAATCGCTATACTAGAATCTGAGCTTCATGCCCATGGTCAAGCTTCTCCCCGGCATGGAGTACCAAGACTCAGGGCCACCCTGCCAGATGACATTGGTGCGGTCTGCCCACAGCTTATTGAAAAGGTTATCCACTTTAAGGTAGAAGGTCGTCTCCTTGTTCGCCGCGTAATTCAAGGACAGATTGAAGATAGCGTATTTATCGGAAGGCCAAGCTTTCGGCACTTTGACATTTCTTGTATCTCTGATGAAGTAGAAGCCATCCAATGCAGCACTGAATTTGTCTTTGCTGTAATTGATACTGAATGTAGCTTTATCTTTCGGTGCGTAACCCAAGTCATATGTTCCGCCATCGTCATAGAACAGATGCGACCAGCCAAGACGAGCCGACCAGTTATCATTCAGCTGCACATGGTACTCTGCATTCCAACCACGGGAAACGCCATTGTGATAATTGACGAAGGTATTATCTGTCGTATCATCGTTGCTCTTATATCCGATACCCACTTCTGTTTCAGTCTTGAACCAGTTCAAAGTGAGGTAGCTACGATCACTGAACTTTCTGTTATAACCGATGCTGGTCGTCCTGCCATACGAGGCTTCCAAAGACTGGTTACCATATTTCGGATCAAAGAGCTGGTCCATGCCCGGCAAGATATAGAAATCACTGCGACCTGCATAGATGGTATCTTTCTCCGTCATATCCCAGCTGAGTTTATAACTCTCGGAGCGATGATTCTTCATCTGACTAAGTCCCGCTGCCGATTCCGGACGATCCCAACGGATACCGCCTGACAGTGTCAGTTTCGGCAGGATTTCCCAGTCATCCTGCATATAGTAAGATGTACTCTTGAGCCATTTATCAGAAGCAGTGCGTCCGGTCCCCGTATTAGAAGAGCCGCCTTTCGCCTTTGTATAGTCGACACCGAAGACGAGGCTGTGTTTCCCGCTCTGATAATGCAGCGCATCCGAGAAGAAGGTGTACTTGTAGCTGGAAGCCGCTGTATATGGACTACCAATAGTCCCATGTATATCGCCTTCTCCCAGCGGCTTGTTATAAGAGTCCTGCACCTCGCTTCTTCTATATGTCAGGCTGTTCTGCCAAAGATCCGATAATTTCCAGTCATCGGTGAGTGACCACATTTTGGAACGATAAAAGCCATTGTATGGTCCGATATAGATATAATCCTGACCGTTGTAATGGGTGTGTGTTTCATCATAGTTAAGCGTCACGGAATGGTTCGCATTGAAGTCATACGAAATCTTTGCACCGGAGCTTCTGGTATTGGTATGCCCTTCCCACAGCTTTCCGGCTCCATCTTTTGTGCTTCCGATGATGGATCTGTCAGAATAGACGTTGTATCTCAGCTTTCCTTTGCGCCCTTGGGTGTTCAGATTATAGATTTCTTTCCCGAAGCTGCCTCGGCCGATATCGATCGTAGATGCCGTCTGGTCGATCTTTCTGGTGATGATATTGATGACACCGCCTTTAGCCCCGCTGCCATACGTCACACCAGCCGCGCCTTTCAGGACCTCGATATGATCGATATTATCCATATTATTCAGAAGCGAAGCGTACATATAACCACTGTTTCCCGGGCCCTGCATGGCGGTGACTCGCACGCCATCGACAAGGATGACTACATCCGAGCTGCCATTGATACGGATACCAGACAAATTCGCATTCACGCCATTGGCACCGTAATTCAGGAACTGGACGCCAGGAACCGTCCGAAGAGCAGACTCGATGGTATCAATATGCATTTCTTCGATTTCTTTACGGGAAACGATACTGAGGTCTGCTTTTGCTTCCAAAATCGGCTGCGGTACACGATTCGCCGTGACGACCACCGGTCCTAATGTAAAGACTGGGATGCCATCATGATCTCCCTCATAGGAAACGGAAGATGAACTGTACGTTTCTACAGAAGCCTCTTCATACGGCGTCTTTCTTGATGCTGTGTTTTCTTCAGTACTCTTGGCAGCTATCTTTGTTGTAACAGCGGTATTCGATACCAGGTTTATCTTTTTCAAAGGTGCTGTCTCTGCCGCTGAAGCAGCCGCAGTCCCTTGATTGCCTTTACTCTCATCTTTGGCTGCTTCCAGCGTCTTTTGCAGCATCGCTTTTTTCTCTTTTGCCCCCGGTGTTACGCCGCTTCCTACTGCAAAGCGGACGCCGCCATTGACTTTCCATTCCTGCTCATATTCGCCACCGAAGGTACGCGATACATCAAAGTAAGCTGTCCCGTTCTCACCAAGCTGAAGTGTGGTCCCCATGGTGGCTTCGATCCAGGTATCCTTCATAGATACCTCAGTCTGTTTCAATCCGCCATCATCGGCATAGTAAGTCCCGCGAACGGCACCATTGAACTCATGTGCCAGATCGAGCTTCCCATAGAACGTACCGTACTTTCCATTTCTGCCAGCTTCGACTCCGATACGTCCTACCACACTGTCAAAACTGCCCTGTCCGATCTGCAGTTCTTCCTCTCCGCTATGCGCTGTAAAGTGATTAGCATCGACATGAGACCATGTCATCTGCAGCTGTGGTTCGATATATTTTTTGTCACTGCCGAATCTCTTTCCATACCGAGAAGAAATGCTATAAGCTCGATTTCTGTAGTTTCCTTTCAGTTCATTGCCGATACCGTTATAGACGGTGAAGTCATTTCCTACACTGCCGGCCTTGACTGTCAGGTCGAAATGATCCTGATTTCCAAGATCTTTGGATCCATAGAGCCCGATACTATACACTTTCGACTTACCGGTATTTCCAGTCACAGTACCAAAGTCTTCATCCTGATAGGTGTAATTGGAATCACCGGTCTGGTAATCGATGGCCGCTCCGGCGATCACGCCTTCCGGATAGACCTTGTCATAGCCGACCTGCACACCCCAGTACTGGTTTGTGATGTCGATCCCTGTCGCATCATAGCTATCTTTCCCTCCATAGGTACGTGCCCAGAGACCGTCTTCTTCCATGTGCCGGCGCAGGAGGTCACCTCGATAGATGAGGTCATCGGCATTCGCACGCCACGACATGAGAGAGCTGGTAATCGCAGCCCTTGCCCCTTTCATGATAGCGGTCTCAAAATCACCGCTGATATTGATCAGATGTCCGTTATATTGCCCTTTTCCATCCTGTGCAGTATCGAAAGTCATATCCCCCATGAAGCGGGACAGGCTGGAAGATGTCAGCCCGGAAGCGATAAGCGTCTTCCCTGTGAGATTGCTATCCCCGCCTTCGTAGTAGAATTTCTGCGCCAGCGCACGGAATGCATTCTCTACGGCGTCCTGACTGCTCGTCTGGATGCCTTTGCTGTCTGTAGCCGCGATGACCATGGATCCTCTCTCTGCCGCTTTGATATGGGTATCTCCGCCCTTGTAGTCATTGACGTCGGTTCCATGATTATCGTGTGCGTAGCTGATGATGTGCGTGCCGCTGTAGTTATTGATGGTCAGCCTGCCAGCATTCTCACCCATAGAAATGAAGCCATTCACGGGGATTTCTTTCGAGCTGTTGTCTGATGGATCCACATACTGGATGGTCTTTAGTGTCTTACTGCCAGACAGACTATCAAGCACCGCTTCCCCTGTGCTGGTATTTATCCAAGAGCCACCGTCCAACTTCAGATGGACTGCAGCATCGGCATTGTTCTGGCCGCCTTTCCAAGTCGCTTTATCTGTCACAGTGAGATCGACTTTACCATCATCTCCAAGAGCCGTGAGTGAGATCCCCTCTGTCGGCAGTTTAATGATATTCCCAGTCAGTGTGTTTCCATTTCCTGCAACGGTAACATCAATAGTACCGGCATTTGCTACTGCCAGATCGCCTGTGACAGAGGATGCCTTTTTCTCCTGGTTGATGGAAATCTGGCTATTCTCACTAATGATCTGCCCTTTGATGGTGCCGCTTCCCAGAGTGACTTTGCCACCATTTTCTGCATGAATGGCTTTCTTGTCTGCCAGTACATCGACATCGCCCGCTATCGTGACGCTGCCGCCATCCGCCAGAATGCCATTTTCTACATGATTCGTTTCTACCCCGACAGCCAATTTTTTCGCATCAATGGACACCGCATGGCCATTGGTCTCAATCCCCGTTTTGGCATTCAGCTGCAACGTCGTATCTTTGGCATCAATATTCACATTGTCTTTGGCTGCAATGGCTGTGCTATTCTCTACAGTAATCGTAGTCGGAGACAACGTGAACTTGTAAGTACCATCATCCTTGCGGATATTGGCATCGATGTAGGCGTTGTCGGCAGTTGTTCCCGTGATCCCTCCCTGAATGCGATTCGTATTCTGCTCGCCTTCTTGGGGCTTTACATAGGTACCTGCGCCAGTTTTTTTATCAAAGGTAATCATACCGCTGACATCGGCCTTTACGCTCGATGCCGTCAATCCGGAAGCAATGATAACAGTCCCTGACAGGTTGGATTCCCCATTCCGATAATTCGAATAAATGAGTTTGCTCGCCAAGGCATTCAGCACTTTGGCAACGGCATTGCTATCATTGATATCGACCCCGTTATTTCCCGTCGCAAGCGTGATGTTAGAACCGGTGACAGCATGAACGATCGTGGTATCCCCGCCGATGTAATCTGTCTTTTCCATGCCGCTGCCATTATGCTGATAAATGACAGTGGCATAACCGCTATAGTTATCAATATGAATCTGTGACTCATGATTCTGCGTCAGATAGCCTGTCTTTTCAGCAGACGTTCCCCCATAGAAATTATGAATATATGATACATGATCATAGAGTCCATAATTCGGTCTGCTGTAGTTTGGCATATTGGCAGCATCCATGCCATTGGTGCGGGAAGCGGCTTCATGCTGCCACTTGGCACCATTCTGCAGCCATACATTGACCTCACCTGCCTGCTCTTTGCTGAAGTTATCTACAACGCCTTTCCAGTAAGAATCTTTTGTCGTCAGTGCTACATTGATACGGCCGTCCTGATATACATCACTGGCACTAGTCCCTGCAGAACGCTTGGAGGCGATCACATTACCGATCATATACACATTACCGTTCTGTGCCTCACCATTTTTTACATTCACATTGACTGTACCACCGAAGCTTGCCAGTGAGTAGTACGCCTCTTTAAAGCTGCCATCCGACTTTCTTTCATCATCCGGTGTCACAATGCGGATAGATGAGCCATTTAGTGTGATTGTGGACAAATCATATGGATCCACATCCGCACCGTTATAGGTATTTGTCAATACCGCTGTACCTCGGATAGCAATGTCTACATCGCCATCGACTGTGATATTACCGCGAGATTCTCCTACATAAAAACCAGATGGCTGCCATCTGGCGCCCGTGTAGTTCAATCCATCGTTGGTCACATAACCCCCTGGACCATAATTACCATGTACATTATTTGTCACCACGCCCCATGGATTTTCTGCGTCGTCTTTACGCATTTTCACATTGCCATCAATAATGAGCGTGCCATTCCCCCCGACCTGCACACCTTGTGTCAGATAATCTGCCTTCGTTTGAATATCGAGATCGCTGTGGATCGTTGTCGTACCTGAACCTATATTCAAGCCAGTGGCTCCGCCAAAAGCATTGGGAATCGTATTTTGTACCCGAAGCGTAATGGTCCCTTTATTTCCATTTGATGAGTCAACGTTATTTACAATAAAATGATTGTCCGCCTGTGAAAAGGAAATCACATTCTGATTGACAACAGAAAACGACTGATCCCGACCACCAAAATCATAGATGATTTCATTTCCCTGTTTCTTGACCGAGCTGCCATCCCCTTTGACAAGTTTATTGTCTGTTTTATAAGCACCCGTAAGTCCTTGTGTATAGTCCGCCGCCTGTACCACACCGCTCAAACCAGTGGTGAGCACCAATGCTGCCAATAATGTACTCCATTTCCCTGTCTTGATCTTTTTCATATTGACTACTCTCTCCTTTTGCATTTAACCATACAAAAAGCAAGTGACTGGCACACAAAAAACTGATCCGACCCATATCACTTGCAGGTTTGATTTCTGTAACAAAAACAGGCGGCACCCCGACTCAGTTCCTCGCTTCTCCATTCCTCTGAGAAAGGCTTACAATGGACAAGCTCCCCACACGGTTGCAAGACAGCTCCGGATTTTCACCGAATTTCCCGCACGCAGTCCTATAGACTTCTGTTCCTTTTATTTGATTGTTTTCATTCTAATCCGTATGATTATCATACGGTCAAGAAAAAATAGTTATTCTCTCTATCTTTTCCAATCTATCTGCCTCCTTTTACACAGACGAAAAGCTCCCGCGAAACAGGGGATCGTCCCCATCTATGTTTCGCAGGAGCTTTTTGTCCGTTTCCCTTTCTTGCCGGGTCATCGGATGAAATCGGTACCGGGCCCGTTAATGATCCACTGTCGATTCGAAAAGCCTATCAGAATCTGAGGCGGATGCCGGCATTCAGCTTCCACTTTCTCTGGAAGTCGCCGCCTAAGTCTCTTACAAAGTCTGCATAGAGCTGGCTGTTTCCGCCAAGACGATACTCTCCGCCGAGGACCAGTTCTGCCCAGGTGTCATCTCCATCAAAGGAGGTGGATTTCCATCCGCCGTCTTTGGCAAAGTAGCGAGTGTCGATGTCTCCATTGAATTCATGCGCCAGGTAGAGTCCTGCATGGAGGCTGCCATGGGCTTTCTTCATGCCCGCTTCGAAGCCGAGTCGGCCGACAAGGCTGTCGTAGCTGTCCTGATAAATGTTCATGATTGCGCCATTGTTTGCACTGCCGGTGTAGTCCTTGCTTCCTACACGGGACCAGGTGAGC
>SKEO01001164.1_pt2 | contig 16769 bp, 15 predicted proteins | sample 4826801 | NCBI WGS metagenome assembly SKEO01 (sample SAMN11008807, study PRJNA524170) | human gut metagenome | biome: Human fecal sample; material: Feces; isolation source: fecal sample from pouch patient p3 | host: Homo sapiens | place: Israel: Tel-Aviv | collected 2016-02-25 | reverse complement strand
CCGCTGTCAGCGATTCCTCCGCCCTGAAGAATTACCTCAAGGACAAGGCCATCGGTGATTCCGTGAACCTGCAGGTCGAGCGCAACGGCAAGGTGCAGACCCTGACTGTCACGCTTGGCTCCAACCAGTAAAAAGCAACCGGCGGGCTGCAGATCGTTTAGATCTGCAGCCCGCCTTTTTATGCACTTTTTAGGGCAGCTTCAGTTCTGGTCCCTGCTTTTCCCTGCAAGCGCGGCCGCCACGCCAAAAATCAGGCTGGCAGCAATGCCGCCTGAGGCTGCCGTCAGCCCGCCGGTGAAGGCCCCCGGCAGACCGCACTCGTCCACCGCGTGCTGCGCGCCCTGCGCCAGCAGGTGCCCAAAGCCGAGCAGCGGCACGCTGGCCCCCGCCCCCGCAAAATCTGCCAGCGGCTTGTACAGGCCGACGGCGCTCAAAATCACACCCGCGACCACATACCCGGTCAGGATACGCGCAGGGGTCAGCTTCGTGTAATCAATAAGCAGCTGCCCCACAACGCAGATGCCGCCGCCCACCGCAAACGCCCAGAGATAATTCATACCGCACCTCCCAGCTCAACACAGTGGGCAATGCCGGGGATGCTCTCCCCCTGCAAAAAGGTAGTCTGGCTCATCAGCGCGCCGGTGGCCAGAAACAGCACCCGCCGCAGCTGCCCTGCCGCGAGCATCGGCAGGATCTTGCAGCACAGCACCGCCGCACTGCACCCGGCTCCGCTGCCGCCGGCCTGCACATCCTGCCCCTGCGTGTCATACAACAGGCAGCCGCAGTCCCGGTGGTTGTCCAGCGGCAGTCCCTCCTTCGCCATCTGCTCGTGCAGCAGGGCGGAGCCGACCTCGCCCAGATCACCGGTAAAGATCGCATCAAAGTCCTGCGGGCGCGCGCCGGTGGCTGCAAAATACCGCAGCAGGGTCGAGGCCGCCGCCGGCATCATGGCCGCCCCCATATTGTTGATGTCATGCACTGCATAGTCCTGCACCCGGCCGAAGGTCACGCTGCGCACCGGCACGCCGGTGCCGTGCGCCCGCACCAGACAGGCCCCGGCAGCGGTGGCGGTCCACTGGGCGGTGGGGGTGCGCTTGGCGCCGTACTCCAGCGGCGTGCGGAACTGCCGCTCCGCCGCACAAAAATGGCTGCTCGTCAATGCCAGCGCCCGCTCTGCCATGCCGCCCGCCGCAAACACGGCGGCAAGCGCCAGCGTTTCTGCCATAGTGCTGCAGGCACCGTACACCCCCGCAAACGGAATGCCCAGCTCCCGCATCGTGTAGTTGCTGGCCGTACACTGGGCCTGCAGGTCACCCGCAAAGGCGATGTCAACCCCGGTGCGCGGCAGATCGGCCTTGCGTAGGCAAAGCTCCGCTGCCCGCCGCTGCAGCAGGCTTTCGGCCTGCTCCCAGTTTTCACAGCCCTGCTCACAGAAGCCTGCATCCTGCGTCAGGAAATCGAAGTCGGAGGCCAGCGGCCCCTCACTCTCCTTTTTGCCGCCCGCTGCGGCCCAGGCTGCCACGACCGGCGGGGTGTCAAACAGCAGGGTATCCTTTTTGCGCGCCATCGCTCACCCCACCTTCCCCAGCAGCCAGTAGACCACGCCCCACACAAAGCTTGCCAGTGTGCCGTAAGCGATGACCGGCCCCGCGATCGTAAAGATTTTGGCCCCCACGCCGGTGACCCAGCCCTCGGCCTTGAACTCGATGGCCGGGCTTACGACCGAGTTGGCAAACCCGGTGATCGGCACCAGCGTACCCGCGCCCGCCTTAGCGGCCAGCTTCTGGTACCAGCCGGGCAGCGTGAACAGCGCCGACAGAAAGATCAGTGCAATGCTCGTCAGCGTGCCTGCCAGCGTCTTGTCATACCAGATCAGAAAGAGCTGGCGCAGCCCTTCCCCGATGGTGCAGATCGCCCCGCCGACACAGAATGCCCACACGCAGTCCCGCACAACGGGGGAGGGCGGCGAGGCGCGGCCGATCATCTCATCATATTGCTTGGGATTCAGCTTCACACTCCATTCCTCCTTTTGGGGGATAGTATGTGCTCAGCCGCCGTAAAATATGACCCGGCCGCGGCAATACGGCTCCGGCACCATGACCTTGTAGAGGGCGCGCAGCTCTTTGCAGAGCACGGCATCGGGCGCAGTGCCGCCGCACGACAGGGAAAGCACCGCATACCGGCTGCCGAACACGCGGCTCTCCAGCGCAGTGGCGCGCGCCCCGGCCCGCAGGTAAAACCCGATGCGCCGCCGCGCAACGGCGGGGTCGGGGGCCTCGGCAGGATGCTCACATTCCAGCAGCAGGTCCTGCACCCGCAGGGCATAGTAGTCACGGATCAGCTGCAGCGCCGCCGTACCCACACCGCTGCCGCGCAAATCACACCGCACGGCAAAATAGTCCAGCAGCGCCGTCCGCTGGCCCGGCAGCACGACCTGCCATGCGTAGGCCAGCCGCGCACCGGCATCATCGGTCAGCAGCAGCGGCTCATACATCCCTGCCTCCAACAGGCGGCGTATCTCGGCAAAGGGCTTGCACTCGGCGGCGGGGAAATCCCGCGGCAGGGCGGTGTTGTACAGCTCCTCACAGCCGGCAGGGGACAGACGCTTGATTTGCATGGAGATTTCTCCTTTCTGTGATTGAATTGTGGGGGAAAATAAGATATAATAAATAAAATATGCCTGCACACCTCGTAGGGGTCGGCGTCCCCGACGACCCGCTGCTGCCTTGCGGCGGCATGGGGCATGCCGCCCTACACGCAGCCATACGGTCGTATGTAGGGCGGGGTGCCCTCACCCCGCCGCAGGCGTTCGCGCTTCCGGTAAGTTTCCGGGGCATCGAGGACGCCGCCCCCTACGGCACACATTACTCACCTATAAAAACAAGGAGCCACCCACATGGAATGGACTGACATCAGCATCACCGTTGCCAAGCGCGACGCCGACACGGCCGAGGCCATCGCTACGATGGTCGCCAACGGCGGCATTTATATCGAGGATTACAGCGATCTGGAACAGCAGGCGTGGGAGATCGCGCATGTTGACCTTATCGAGCAGGAGCTGCTCGATAAGCCCCGCGATGTGGTCATCGTACACATGTACCTTGCCCCCGATGAGAACCCCGCCGAGGTACTGCCTTTGTTTGAGGAACGGCTGAAAAACAGCGGCATCGACTATAAGCTCAACACAACCGGCGTTGAGCAGGAGGACTGGCAGAACGCCTGGAAGAAATATTACCATGCCATGGACATCGGCAAGCGCCTTGCCATCGTCCCCGGGTGGGAGGAGCATGACACCGACCGCATCAAGATCATCATGGACCCCGGCATGGCGTTCGGAACCGGCACGCATGAGACGACCTCCCTCTGCCTTGAAACGCTGGACAGCCTTGTCAAGGGCGGCGAGCGGGTGCTGGATATCGGCACCGGCTCGGGGATTCTGGCCATTGCAGCGCTCAAGCTGGGCGCCGGCAGCGCCGAGGGCGTTGACATCGACCCCATGTGCGTGCGCACCGCCGGCGAAAACGCCGCGCGCAACGGCGTGGCCGACCGGTTCAAGGTGCTTGTAGGCGATCTGTCCGACAAGGCCAGCGGCCAGTACAACATCATCACCGCAAACATCGTGGCAGCGGCCATTCTTTCTCTGGCACCCCATGTGCCGGTGCTGATGGCCCCGGACGCCCGCTTTATCGCCAGCGGCATCATTGATGAGCGCAAGGACGAGGTTCTGGCCGGTCTGCGCGCCGCAGGGCTTGCGCCTGTCGAGGTCAAGGAAAAGCGCGGCTGGGTCTGCATCATCTGCAAAAAATCCGAGACGAAAGAGGCGTAAACGATGCCGCACCGTTATTTTACCCGTGAACTGGCGGACGGCCGCGCTGCGCTGACCGGCAGCGATGCCCACCATCTGGCAGATGTCATGCGCGCCAAGCTCGGCGAGGAGGTCGTTCTCTGCGGCCCTGACGGGCTGGAATACCTCGGCACTGTGACTGCCATCGAGCCGGGCCGGGTCGAGTTCTCGGTCACTGACGGCACGACCAGCAAGGCCGAACCGGACTGCGCCGTGACGCTGTTTGCGGGCTACCCCAAGCAGGGCAAGCTTGAGGAGGTCATCCGCCACAGCGTTGAATTGGGCGTAACCGGGATCGTTCCGTTTTTCAGCCGTTACTGTGTGGCCGCACCCAAAAAAGAGGACGCCAAGAACGAACGGTACAACCGCATTGCCGCCGAGGCCGCCAAGCAGGCGGGCCGCGCCATGCTGCCCGCCGTGGCGATGCCGCTGCCCGATTTTGCCGCCGTCTGCGCCGCCATGAAGGATTTTGACCTTGTGCTGTTCTTTTACGAGGGCGGCGGTGCCCCCCTGCGGGAGGTGCTGCACCCCGGGCAGTATAAGCGCATCGCCATCATCACCGGCAGTGAGGGCGGCTTCTCGGTCGAGGAGGCCGCTGCCGCCAAGGCCGCAGGTGCCGTGACGGTGGGCCTTGGCCCGCGCATCCTGCGCTGCGAGACCGCGCCGCTGGCCGCCCTGACCGCTGCCATGCTGCTGACCGGGAATTTGGAATAACTGCGCACGCAAACTATAGTATGTAAAAAAGAAGAGGAGCGTCACCGATGCGTGACACTCCTCTTCTTAGGTTGTTCATGTTGCAGTTGTAGTGGATGGATTCATCCCTCCCGGGCACATCGAGGTTGCCGCACGGTTCCCGGAGCGGTCAAGACCGCTCCCTACAGGGCGTCGGCAAAAGTGTTGTAGGGAGGGGTCTTGACCCCTCCGTGCACTGTTTCCGCAACCGCAATACTGTCGGGAGGGATGAATCCTCCCCTACGACCTATTTCGCCTTCACATACGCGCCGAACGCATTCGGCACGGGGTATACCTCGGCCAGATCCTCGGGCGCGGCCCAGACATAGCCCTCCGGCAGCTCGCATGCCGGGGCAGTACCGCGCCAGCCGCCCAGCTCCCAAATTTTGTGGGTAAACACATGCTTTGCAGGGGGCAATGCCTCGCCCAGCGCGGCCCGCACGCCCAGTGCAGCCAGCGCAGCGGTCAGCTCCTCGCGGGTCAGGCTCTTTTCCCACGCGGCGGGCTGCCACAGGCCGGCCAGCAGGCCGCGGGCGGGGCGGCGCTGCAATAAAACGCCGCGCTCGCTCTCGATCAGTGCCACCGTCACGGGCACCCTGCCCTTGGCTTTCGGCGCGGGCTTCACGGGCAGCTCGGCAGCACGCCCTGCGGCGTACCCCTGACACAGCTGTGCCAGCGGGCACACCTCGCACCGGGGCGCACCGGGCACGCAGACCAGCGCGCCCAACTCCATCAGTGCCTCATTGTACGGGCCGGGGGTGGCCTTCGGCATCTGGTCAACCACCCGCACGGTAAATGCTTTCTTTGCGGCGGGGGTCATCACATCGGCATCATCGTTGTACAGCCGCGCAAAGACCCGCAGGACATTGCCGTCCACCGCAGGCACCGGGATGCCGAACGCAATGCTCGCCACCGCACCCGCCGTGTAGTCGCCGATGCCCGGCAGGCCGCGCAGCGCCTCATAGTCGGCGGGCAGGTCGCCGCCGTACTGCTCACAGACGATGCGGGCAGCCTTCTGCATATTGTTGACGCGGTTGTAGTACCCCAGGCCCTGCCACAGCTTGCGCAGGGCGTCCGGCTCACAGGCGGCCAGCGCGGCGGGGTCGGGCAGCGCCGCGATAAAGCGCTCATAGTAGGGGATGGCCGCTGCCACGCGGGTCTGCTGAAGCATGATCTCGCTGACCCAGATATGGTACGCAGAAGGCTCCTGCCGGAAAGGCAGGAGCCGTTTGTTTGCGTTGAACCATTGCAGCAGCGGTGCGGCAATGGGCTGCATCAGAAGCCTCCGCAGGTGCGGGGGAAGGGGATGACATCGCGGATGTTGGGGATGCCAGTGACATACATCAGCAGACGCTCAAAGCCCAGACCGTAGCCGGCATGCTTGACGCTGCCGTAGCGGCGCAGGTCGAGGTACCAGTCATAGTCGGCGGTGTTCAGACCCAGCTCCTTCATGCGGGCCTCCAGCACATCGAGGCGCTCCTCACGCTGAGAACCGCCGATCAGCTCACCGATGCCGGGAACCAGCATATCGGCGGCGGCCACGGTCTTGCCGTCCTCGTTCTGGCGCATGTAGAATGCCTTGATTTCCTTCGGGTAGTCGGTGACGAAGACCGGCTTTTTGAAGATCTGCTCGGTCAGATAGCGCTCGTGCTCGGTCTGCAGATCGGTGCCCCACTCGACCTTGTACTGGAAGTTATCGTTGTTCTTCTTCAGCAGCTCGACGGCATCGGTGTAGCTTACGCGGGCAAAGTCGCTGGATGCGACCAGCTCCAGCCGCTCGATCAGGCCCTTATCGAAGAACTGGTTGAAGAAGGCCAGCTCGTCGGGGCAGTTGTCGAGCAGATAGCGGATGACATAGCGGGTCATCGCCTCGGCGGTCTCAAGGTAGGTGTTCAGGTCGGCGAAAGCCATCTCAGGCTCGATCATCCAGAACTCGGCGGCATGGCGGGTGTCGTAGCTCTTCTCGGCGCGGAAGGTGGGGCCGAAGGTGTAGACATTGCCCAGCGCCATGGCCATGGCCTCGGCCTCCAGCTGGCCGGAAACGGTCAGGTTGACAGGGCGCTTGAAGAAGTCCTTCGTATAGTCAACGCCGCCCTCCTCGTTGCGGGGGATGTCGTTGAGGTCGAGGGTCGTAACTTGGAACATCTCACCCGCGCCTTCGCAGTCAGAGCCGGTGAAGATCGGCGTATGAACATAGGTAAAGCCATGCTCGTGGAAGAACTGGTGCAGGGCAAATGCTGCCTGACCGCGCACGCGGAACGCCGCGTTGAAGGTGTTGGTGCGGGGGCGCAGATGGGTCATCGTGCGCAGATAGTCCATGCCCATCTTCTTTTTCTGCAGCGGATAATCGCCGCCGCAGGCACCCAGCACGGTGATCTCGTCGGCGTTGATCTCAAAGGGCTGCTTGGCGTTCGGGGTCAGCACCAGCGTACCGGTGACCTCAAAGCTGGTGTACAGGCCGCATTTGGCGATCTCGGCATAGTTGGCGAGCTTATCTGCCTGAAAAACGATCTGGACAGGCTTATAGCAGCTGCCGTCCGACAGCGAGATGAAGCCGATATTTTTGGAATCGCGCACAGTCTTGGCCCAGCCGCAGACAGTGACCTTAGTGCCGTCTGCGGGGGTAGCCTTGTACAGCGATGCAAGTTCCGTTCTCTGCATGGGTAGTCCACTCCTCTTTATACTATGAATATTAGTATTGTAGCAGGTATTTTATAAAAAGTAAAGAGCCGATATTTACCGATATTTATAGAGTTGTAGGGGCCGGGCATGCCCGGCCCGCCGCTGTACGGGAACTGCTCAGCAATGGGCAAGCTGAGAGCCGCGCATCTGCGGCCTCTACAGGGCGGCGTTATTTTCATCTGTCGGCTCACAATATTTTTGCCAGCCCTTCCGCCGCATATCTTCCGGCCCTTATTGCCTCATCCAGCGTATTGGCATGGCCGCCGACCTCTATCAACAAACTGCCGGTCGTTAAATCTTGGTTATAAAACCTGTACCCGCACAGAACAGGGCGGGTCAGGCCGGGGTGGGACTCCTCCATGGCGGCCTCCCATGCGGCGGCCAGACGCAGATTCAGCCGCCAGTTGGGCAGGGCGATACTGCCGCCGTTGTCACACCCGGCAATGACCATGACCTGCGCCGTGCTTTCGCCGTCCTGCACCCACACGGGCTTGACCCGGGTGCCGTCCGCGTCCTCGATGGCATCGCGGTGGACATCCAGCACGACCTTGATCGAGGGATACCGCGCCAGATATTCCTGCACACCGGCGCGGCTGCGCTTGTAGCTGTCGGTGTAGCCGGGCGCATCGTAGAGCGTTGTGTCATGCAGGGTGTTGATGCCGGCCTCGTTCAGCACCCGGGCCATCTCAGCCCCCACGGCGCAGACATTCAGCGCCGTGTTCCTGCTGCGGGCCGCATAGCTTTTGTCATACACAGGGTCGGGCCAAAGCTGGTAGCTTTCCGTGGCGTGGGTGTGCATGATCAGCACCTGCGGCGCGGCGCTGTCCCTTTCTATAGAAAAAGGCAGGCTGGGGGTCGTGACGGCGGCGCGCAGGTCAGAGTCCGGATGCTCGGTGCTGTTTTTAATGCTGCCTGCCGCAAGCTGCAGATAGCCGGTGCCGCTGCCCTGCCGCAGCTGCACCGCACGGATGTGGCCCGCGTCCGCCAGCTCGGGCGCGGCGCTGGGCAGCGGTGTGGCCGTGGGGGCTGCGGACGGCTGCGGCGTTGCGGACGGTGCCGGGGCAGGGCAAGGCGTGGGCAGCGGCGTGGGGCGGCTTTCCGGCCGCTGCAGGCTGCTGACGCTCTGTGCCGGGGCGGCGGGCCAGTCAAGTGCCGCCGCAGCCGCAGGGTCCTGCAGATAGAGCGCCCCCCGCAGCAGCCAGGCGCGCCCGGGGCAGAACGCCAGCGCTGCCCCAACCGCCAGCACCCCGGCCGCAAAAGCACCCCCGTACACCGCCGCCGAGGCCCACCGGCGCAGCTTTTGCATGGCACACACCCCCTTGTACCAGAATTTTATGCGATTTTTTTGGTTTCTATGAAGTTTTTTTCAAAAAGCCCTTGCAACTTTGCAAAAAGTGTGGTAGGATAACTTGTACTGTTATGGGGAACTAAGGAGGTGGAACGAATGCCTAATATTAAATCTCAGAAGGATCGTGTTGTTCAGGCCAAGAAAGAGGCTCTGCACAATAAGGTCGTCAAGTCCAACCTGAAAACAGTTGTCAAGAAGGCAAACGCTGCCATCGACAGCAATGCTGCTGACAAGGAGACCGTCGTTAAGGTTGCTGTCTCTGCCATCGACTCTGCTAAGAGCAAGGGTGTCATCCATAAGAACACCGCTGCCCGCAAGATCAGCCGCATGGCTAAGCGCGCCAACAAGGCTGCTGCTCAGTAATTGATCGCATGAACAATGCCCGCCGTGAACACGGCGGGCATTTTCATTTTGTTAAGCGCTGCAAAGGGGCGTTTTCTCGGCACGCTGCGGGGGTACAGGTTTCAAATCTCCTGCTCCATCAGCAGCTTCTTCAGCGGCAGCAGCGCGGCAGGCTCTGCGCTGAAGGTGCGCACACCGAGCTTGAGGTACTCCGGCATGGCACTCACCGCCGCCACCGTGATGCCGCAGATATAGACCGGCACACTGCGGGCCGCAGCCTGCTCCACCACACTCTTGACCAGCCGCAGCACAGCGGGGTTTGTCAGCTGGCCCACGGCAGCGGTGGGGTTATGCACAAGGCCCAGCGTGTAGCGGGTCAGGTCCTCCGCGTCAATGACCATCAGCTGGGCGCCGCGGTCCATGATGTCGGCGGCCATCAGAGCGGCCGAGGGCATATCTATCACACAGCCCAGCATCGGCATCCCGATCTCAACACCGCTGATCTGCAGCTCATCCTTGCAGTTATTGACCTCCTGCAGGCATCTATCCCAGTCTGCCGCATCCTTTACCATCGGGAGCACGACACACAGATGCCCCTCCGGGGCGGCGCGCAGCAGCGCACGGATCTGGGACTTGAACAGCCGGTCTCCGCCCAGCCGCGCCTGCAGCTCGGCAGACCAGGGGGCATCATCATCGGCGCGGGTGTCGCAGGTGCGCAGCACCACGGGGACGCCCTCGGCCGAGCGCAGATATTCCTTTAGGCGGCTCGTCTGGGTCTGCTCGCTCTGCTCGCAAAGGATCGCGCTCTCGGAGCGCACGATGCCGATGCCCGCCGCCCCCTGCGTATGGGGCACCTCGTTGTCGATCAGGTTGCAGGTCTGCATCAGGCGGAAGGCTGTGCCGCCCTTGGTCAGGCAGGGCAGGGCGGCCACAGGGTCAGGCTGCTGGCCGTGCAGGCGGCTCAATGCGATCTGGCAGTCCACCCGGGCGATCTGCGCGCCGTCCGGCTCGACCACCAGTGTGCCGTTGTCGGCATCGAGGATCGCGCGGCGGCCCACCGCCATGGCGGCTGCGCCGTCCCCCAGCTGCACCACCGCCGGGATTCCCATGCTGCGCGCCATAATGGCGGCGTGGCTGATCGTGCTGTCCTGATCGCTGGCAAGCCCCAGCACCATCCGGCGGTCAAGGCTGAACAGATCGCTGGGGAAAAACCGATCCGCGACCAGAATGCTCGGCCGCTTGAGATGCAGCCGCCGGCGCGGGCGGCCGTCCAGAATATCCACGACCCGGCGGCAGACATCGCAGACATCGACACTGCGTTCCCGGATATACTCATCGTCCACATTTTTCAGCCGGTCTGCAAAGATCTGCTCTGCCCGCTCAACGGCGGCGGCACCGCCCGCACCGGCGGCGATATAATCGCCGATCTCGTTGGTGAAGGATTCATCCTCCAGCAGGGCGATCTGAAACAGCAGAATATCCGCATCGGGGCCCTTGGCGCGCTGGCTAAGCCGGCGCAGCTCGTCCTTGGCCAGCACAACGGCCACATCATAGAGCGCGCGCTCCCGGAACGGGTCACAGACGATGCGGTGCAGCCCTGTGGTGCCGTGGTCGATCTGCTCGACCGGGCCGACCACAATACCGGACGAAGCCGGCACGCCGGTGTAGGTGTGCATAGAGTAGGCCTCCTTTTTGAATCTCCTAAGCCTTCCCGGAGGGGAGGCACTTTTACAAAATCGGCATTTCGGAGAGTGTTTTGCTCACAAGGGCCGTGACAAACTCCTCGGGCACAGCGGCGGCAATGGCGCGCTCGGTCACAAGGGTGTTTTCCTTTCCCTCCAGCAGGGCGGGGAACCGGTCTGCCGGGTCCTTGTCAAAGCTGCCCATAAAGGTCGCAGCCAGCAGCTTCGGGGTATACGGAATGTCCTCCGGCACGCCGACACGCTCTGCCGCCAGCTCCAGCGGGGCCAGCGCGCCGCGGGTCGGGGCGCTGGGGTTCGGTGCATAAGGGGCCGGGTAGTTTGCCCGGGTGCGGGCATTCTTCTCGACCAGATCTATCTCGGGTGCGCGGGCGCAGACCTCGGCAAGGTTTTTCTGGTACTGCTCCGCGAAATGGGCAAGGTATTCCTCGTTATCGGGCAGCATCGCGTAGGCCGTGCCGCCGCACCGGCCAAACAGGCGCAGCGTATCAAAATAGCCCAGCGCAATGTTGCGCCCGGCGCGGGCGGGGTCAAAGTCCAGCGTGGGGCCAAGATCCCAATGGCTGCGCACAATGCGGGTGGGCAGGCCGGTCGTGTTGGGCCGCACGATGCCGATGCCGTCCACATCGACCCCAAGCAGCTCGGTCGCGCCCATGCGGGCGGCCAGATCCAACGGCATATTATCCCGCCAGCCGCCGTCAATGTACTTTACACCGTCAATTTCCCGCGGGCGCAGGGCAGGGAAGCAGGCGCTGGACGCCAGCATATAGTCCTTGAGCTGCCCCTCGGGGATCTCCTCGATCGGGCATTGCACGCTGCGCAGGCTGCCCAGCTCCGTCATGACAAGGCCGAAATGAATGGCGGAATGCCGCACGGCATCCTCGTCGATCAGCCGGTCGATCGTCTCGGCCAGCGGCTCAACATTCAGCCCGCCGCTGCGGAAAATATCAAGGAAGAAGGCGCGCAGCTCCTCATGCTTGAGCGATTCGGGGACCTCCAGCACATCATGGATCTCCAGACTGCGCCAAAGCTCCTCTGCCTCGCGGGCCTTTCCCATCGTGAAAAGGCAGCCATTCAGGGTGCCGACACTGGCCCCGGTGATGATATCCGGCGTCCAGTCCAGCGCCTGCAGGGCATGCCAGACACCGATCTGGTAGCTTCCCTTGGCACCGCCCCCCGCCAGCACCAGCGCGCGCTTTCCGGTATGTTCCATCTTCGTTCTCCCTCCCGGTCATGGTTTTCCTCATTATAGCATCTTCTGTGCAAAGTTGCCATAGCAAACTGCGTCACAATCTGCCGTTTTTTTATGGAATTTTTGTATTTTGTCAGGGGTTGCAACGGAAGGGGAAACGCAGTATTATAAAAGCAGTTGTTTATCCTGCGTGCTGTAGGGGGCGGCGTCCTCGACGCCCCTGCCATATTTTAACATTGCAATACCATATTAGTGAGGGAATTTCCATGTCTACCAAACCTATCCTTGTTGTCATGGCTGCCGGTATGGGCAGCCGCTACGGCGGGCTCAAGCAGATCGACCCGGTGGGGCCGTCCGGCGAGGCCATTCTGGACTACAGCCTTTACGATGCCCGCCGCGCCGGGTTCGAGACCGTTGTCTTCATCATCAAGCATGAGATCGAGCAGGCGTTCAAGGAGGCTGTCGGTGCCCGCGCCCTGCGCGCCGGGTTTGAGGTCCGCTATGCCTACCAGCAGCTCGACAAGCTGCCGGAGGGGTTCACCGTGCCGGAGGGGCGCGTCAAGCCCTGGGGCACGGCCCACGCCATCCTTGTGGCAGAGCAGGCTATCGGCGATGCGCCGTTCGCGGTCATCAACGCGGATGACTACTACGGCCCGCAGGGCTTCCGCCTTGTCTACGACTATCTCAGCACCCACGCCGACGGCGACCGCTACGCCTGGGCGATGGTGGGCTTCCTGCTGGGCAACACGGTCAGCGCCAACGGCAGCGTCAGCCGCGGCGTCTGCGTGACCGATGCGCAGCACAACCTCGTCAGCGTGACCGAGCGCACCTGCATTGAGCCGTATGACGGCGGCATCCATTACAGCGAGGACGGCGGCAAAAGCTGGTGCGACCTGCCTGCAGACGCTGTTGTTTCGATGAATCTGTGGGGCTTCACGCCCGGCTATGTGCAGCAGGCCAAGGCCGGTTTTGCAGCCTTCCTGCAGGAGAATCTGCCGGTAAACCCGCTCAAGTGCGAATATTACCTGCCGGCCGTTGTGACGGCGGCGCTGCAGCGCGGCGAGGCCGATGTCCATGTGTTGACCAGCGCCGACAAATGGCACGGCATCACCTACCGTGAGGACAAGCCCGAGCTTGTCGCCGCTCTCAAGCAGATGAGCGAGGCCGGGCTGTACCCGACCGACCGGCTGTTCTGATACCTCTGCCGGGGGACGCTGCGCGCAATATTTTACAATTACGCTGTTGTATTTGCGCGGGATGTCGGGTATAATAAAATCAGTAAATCGGATCATCAGACTGTCAAAAGCTCTTGTAGGGGCGAGCATTGCTCGCCCGTGTCCGTTTGTCTGTGAAAAAGCCTTCTTGGGAAACGCATTGCTGCGCCAAGTTGGCGGGCGACCAATGGTCGCCCCTACACATTCAATAGGGCAAGAATGTGATTTTTTGACACGCTGGGAACATTTCACTAAGCTGACGCAGCAGCGCAGCTTTTACAAAGGAGTTTTTATCATGATGAAAAAGACCACCTTCGGTGCCGCTCTGGCCTTCCTGTTTGCCGCTGCCGGTGCCCTGACCGCCGCCGCCCTCTACCTGCATCACCGTGAGAAGGAGCTGGACGAGTACGAGCGCCTGCTCTTCAGCGATGATTATGACGATTTCGATGACGAGGACGACACCAACGCCGAGGACACCACCACCTACGAGAAGATCCCCGATGCCCCCAACACCGAGGAGTAATCCCCATCGGGGTCCTGTGTGACCGAATACGAACCGGCTGGGCGCTGACCTGACGGCGCCCAGTCTTTTGTTAATGGAGAAAGCTAGATCATGCGCAAACTGCTGCTTTGGCTGGTGATGGTCGCCGCCATGGTTGCCGCGATCCTTGGCGGAACAGCGGCGTTCCTCTACAGCCGCACCGGCGAGGACCGACTTCCCCAGCAGCCCGTGCAGTTCGGCGGGCTGACACTGACCGCCAACGGCTGGGACTGGGCCATACCCGTGCTGGGCGACAAGGTCAGCAAGACCTATGAAAGCCCGACCAACCTGACCGTGCAGAAGCTCGGCACCTTCACCGATACGATCCCCGCACTGACCCTGCCCGAATGGGTCACAGCGGCCGAGGTGCAGATCACCGCGCCAGACGGCACCGTCTGGTCGGGCGGCCTGACCGACTGCAACACCTATACCTACACCCAGAACGGCGCGTATCAGATCATAGTGACCGCCCACCACAGCGACAGTGATGCCCCCGGTGACCCGGTGGGCTGGTACGCCTACCGCGCAGGCTACACAATGGCGATGAACCCCAAGGTCACCCTGAGCAGCGAGCGCGCGCCGCAGGGCAGCATCGTGGCGATCCAGCTGTCCGGTATTCTGGACGGCGAGCCGACCGTTGAGAGTGATCTCGGCGAGGTATGGTTCCGCAAGACCGCCACGGGGTACATGGGCTACCTGCCCGTAACCTACAACGCCGAGGGCGGCGACCATACGCTGCAGCTGACCTGCGGCACCCTGCAAAAGGAGATCACCCTGACGGTGACCCGCACACTGTACGACACCGTCTCCGTCCCGGCGGAGGAGGATGCCGGCGGCGGAGAGGAGTTCCGCAACGCGATCTGGCCGCTTTACACCACCGGCAGCTCCGCCAAGCTATGGAACGGCCGGTTTGAGGCCCCCAGCGCCGGTGCTGTCAGTCTGGCCTACGGCACCACCCAGATGGTGGATGGCCAGCGCAGCGGCCAGGCCACCGGCCTGACCTATGCCGCCGCAGACGGCGAGACTGTTACCGCCCCTCAGGCCGGTAACATCGTGTTTGCCGGTACGCTGACCCTGACCGGCGGCACCGTGGTCATCGACCACGGCTGCGGCGTAAAAAGCTATCTGTACGGTCTGGAAACGGTCGGCGTTGTGCGCGGGCAGTCGGTCTCCACCGGTGACCCGCTGGGCACCGCCGGGACGAGCCACAGCCTGATCTATGAGCTGCGCATCGGCAGCAAATCCACCGACCCGCAGCTTGCCCTGAACGGCAGCAGCGGTCTGCAATTCCGTGAGGCTGAATAACGCAGGCATCGCGCGGCGATGCCGCCCATAGAATGTTACGATCGGCGCGGTGCCCCCGGCCCGCCGTGCCGTGTGTATGGCCGGGTGTGCCAAGAGAGTGGGAGTAAGCATGGAAGAAGAGAAGAAAGCCGCAGCCGGCGTGGACTGGGCTGAAAAAGCCCCCGCCGCGCCCCGCAGGCGCAGCCGCAAAAAGTCAGCGGCCAAGGGCAAGCCCAAAAAGCCCGCCGCCCCGGCAGAGCAGAAGCAGCAGCCGGCTGTGAGCGATACCCCGGAGACCCCCGCAGAAACTGTACCTGCACCCCTGCAGGTACCCGAGGCTCCGGACGCCCCGCAGCCAGATGCCGTCCCCGTGTCGCTGCCGGAAGCCCCTGAAACAGCATCTGAAACGGCCCCGGCACAGCCCGAGACTACCGAGCAGCCGGAACCGGCAGAGCCTGCCGAGACAGCTCAGCCCGGTGCCGATAACGCAGCAGCGGCCGAGCCCGCCCCCGAAGATACTGCCTCCGCAGAGCCGGAGCAGCCTGTACCCGATGCAGACGAGGGTGCGGCCAATGCACCGCAGGATGCACCGCAGGAGGATTCCACAGAGGAGGACGCCCCCGAGAAAAAGGCCCGTGCGGACACCATCGCCCGCACGGCGCAGCTTTCCATCGCCCAGATCATGGCCGGGCTGGCAGACACCCCCGCCGAGGATACCCCCGATGCGCCGCCCGCCGAACCGGACAGCACTGAGGAGAACACCGAGGAGGAGCCTGCGGACACCCTTACCCAAAAGCTTGGGCGCGGTGTGACCGGCATGCTGCGCTGGCTGCTGCTGGTCGTGCTTTTTGTGCTGGTCATCGCGTGCGGCGGCGTAGCGTGGCTCTACCACAACGCCACCCCCGATATGCTGCCCCAGATCAAGGCCACCTTTGACGGACAGGAGCTTGCCCCCACCGCCTACAAATGGCATGTGCCGATCGTTGGCAGCTGGCTTCGCCGCACCTATGCCGAAACGCTGAACCCCACCCCGGCCGAGCTGGCGTTGCCGGTATCCGGTGCTTCCCCCGATCTGGTCGTCACGCCGGGCGGCTACAGCGCCCAGCTGACCATCACCGATGCCGCCGGGGAATCCATCTATGACGGCAGCGCCACCGGCTTCCGCAGCTACCGTTTTGCTGAGAACGGCACCTACGATGCCAAGCTGATCGTCAGCACAAGCGGCACCCCCGCTGACGAGGCGACCGTGACCGGCACCGAGACCTGGCAGTTCCGCTTTACGGTCAGCATCAAGCCGTCCATCCAGCTGGCGACCGACAGCGTGGCACAGGGCGGTGTGGCGGCGGTGCGGGTCGGCCAGACCCTCGGGCAGGATGCCCCGGCCATCAAGACCACCCTCAAAAATGCCGGCTTTGTCAAGGCCGGCAGCGGCTGGATCTGCTACCTGCCTATCCCATGGAACCAGAAGCCCGGCAACATTGATCTGGAGGTATCGGCCGATGGCTACACCGAGACCCTCTCCCTGTCGGTGCGCGCAGGCTCCTTCAGCTACAAGGACTACAGCAAAACCTCTCAGATGGCCGCGCCCTACATCGGCGAGGATGATGCTCCGGCGGCGGTCAGCAAGCTGTTTGCCACTGTGGACGACAAGATCCAGTGGTCCGTAGGCGGCTTTGTGCAGCCCTTCCTCGACAGCTTTGACACTCCGCTGACCTACGGCATGACCGAGTACGCAGGCCGCTCCTACAGTGAGCGGGGCACCAACTACGGCTACGGCGGGCGCACCTCGACCAATGTGATCATCCGCCCCAAAAACGGCAAAGGCTCGATGATTGCCCCTGCCAGCGGCCGTGTGCTGCTGGCGAAGGATCTCGGCGGCCTCTATGGCAA
>SKEO01001706.1_pt1 | contig 16872 bp, 16 predicted proteins | sample 4826801 | NCBI WGS metagenome assembly SKEO01 (sample SAMN11008807, study PRJNA524170) | human gut metagenome | biome: Human fecal sample; material: Feces; isolation source: fecal sample from pouch patient p3 | host: Homo sapiens | place: Israel: Tel-Aviv | collected 2016-02-25 | reverse complement strand
CCAGTATTATCTGCGCTTTTGGCTTAGCAGCTGCCGCACCTCGCTCGCCGTATCGGCACTTAGAATTATGCGGTATTGCCTATGCTCTTGTGTCAGCCATCTCAAACCAGAAGGTCGAGCCCTGCCCCACAGCGCTGTTGACGCCGAATGCAAAGCCGTGCTGCTGCAAAATGGCTTTTGTGATGGACAGGCCCAGCCCCGTGCCGCTGCGGCCGGAATCCTGCCGCGCACGGTAGTACCGGTCAAAGAGGTAGGGCAGATCCTCCGGCGGGATGCCGGGGCCGTGGTCCTCGACCTCGATGCGGCAGCCGCGCTGCTGCGGAATGGCCCGCAACACCACCACGCCGTCACTGCCGATGTGGTGGAAGGCGTTGCCCAAAAGGTTGTGCAGCACCCGCTCCATCATGGCTGGGTCGGCGCTGACAGGGCAGGCCTCATCAGCCTGCAGGTCAAGGTGCCAGTGGTTTTTGTCGCACAGGGCATCGTAGCGGCCGGCAACCTCAAAGCAAAGCTCGCTCATGTCAAAATCGACAAGGCTCGGCTTCTCGGCACCGCTCTGCACCTTGCTCAGCTCCATGACGCTGTTGACGAGCGTGGACAGGCGGTCGGTCTCGTCCACGATGATGTTGCACTGCTCAGTGCGCTTGGCATCATCGTCGCCGGTCAGGTCGCGCACCGTCTCGGCGTAGCCCTTTATCAGGGTCAGCGGGGTGCGCAGGTCGTGGCTGACATTGGCCAGAATGTCTTTTTCCAGCTGGGCGCTGCGCTTGACCTCGGCGGCCATGTGGTTGAAATCCTCCGCCAGACGGCCGATCTCGTCATGATGCTCGACCCGGATCGCCACATCGTAGTTGCCTGCGGCAATCTCCTGCGCACCGTTGGACAGCTTGCGGATGGGGCTGGTGAACCAGCGGCTGAACAGCACAGCCAGCAAAAGATCCAGCACCAGCAGCACAAGCGCCACCGGGCCCAGAATCGTCCGCAGCACCTCGGCCGCCGTTGTGATCTGGGCAAGGCTTGTCGAAACGATGACGCCGTACTGCCCATCAGCAGAAAGGCGCCCCACGCACATCTGCATGGAGCTGCCGATGCGTATGATCTGGTAGAGTGAGCCCTCCTCAAACAGCTTTTGACGCAGCTGTATGGCCACCCGGGTATCCACATTGTAGCCGAAATCCCCGCCGAACGCGCCGGTGCTTTCGTGCAGCAGGCAGGGATACATGCTCTCATAGGCCTTGAGGCAGCGCAGCGTTGTATCGGAAAAATCGACACAGCAACCGTCTACATTGATCTTTTTGTCCTGAAAGGTCCCGCTCACACCGCTCCAGAACTCATCGTTCAGGGTCAGGCCCAGATAGCTCCGGGTGGAGATCGGCTTGTCCGCCTGATCGATCATCGCGGTGATGGCGGCGGCCTTGCCGTCAAGCTTGGCACGGATCGTGCGGTTGTACTGCGGCTCCAGCGCAAAGGTGATGATGCTCCACACCAGCAGCAGGGTAAACAGCGTAATGCCGCCGATGAACAGCATCAGCTGCCCGCGGATGCTGATGGTGAAGGGATGCTTTCCCGCTTTATCGTGTTTTTTCATAAGGTGTCCGGGTCAAATTTGTACCCAATGCCCCATACGGTGACGATGTAGCTGCGGCAGTGGCCCAGATGGCCGCGCAGCATCTTGATATGGGTATCCACGGTGCGGTCCTCGCCGTAGTAGTCGTAATTCCAGACCTTTTGCAGGATCTTCTCACGGCTGAGGGCGATACCCTTGTTGCTGACAAGAAAGACCAGCAGGTCAAACTCCTTGGGGGTGAGCGGTGCCTCCTGCCCGGCGACCTTGACGCTGTGGCTGGCGGTGTCGATGGACAAATCCCCGAAGGTATAGCTGCCGGCATCCTCCGCAGGCTTGGGCATCGTGCGCGCCAGCACCGCCTTGACGCGGGCTACCAGCTCCCGCGGGGAGAAGGGCTTGACCACATAATCATCGGCACCACTCTCCAGCCCGGCCAGTTTGTCATATTCCTCGCTGCGGGCGGTCAGCATGATGACCGGGGTCATGATCTTGCGGGTGCGCATCTCACGCAGGCAGGTCATGCCGTCCATAAACGGCATCATGATGTCCAAAATCACAAGATCAATGCCGCCCTGGCTCAGCACGCTCAGCGCGGCGGTGCCATCGCCGGCCTCCTCACAGGTGAAGCCGGCGTACTGCAGATGCTCCCGGATGAGGTCACGGATGCGCGGCTCGTCATCCACGATCAGAATTTTAGCCATGGGATTACCCTCCTTACACTCTCTATAATACCACAATACATCGCAAGCGTGGAAGAATTGTGAAAAAAATAAAAACTTTTCTAAAAAGATGAGAACAGAAAGCCGGCCCGCAGCGCCCGTTTGTAAAACCTGCCGTCAATTTGCGAAAGCTGTTGCATTTTGCGCCCCTGCGCGGTACAATGGCAACAGGAGCGTGATCTTGTATGAAAATTCTGCTTTGTGTTATCCTGCTGGTTGCAGCTCTTTTGCTGTTCGCCGTCTGGCCCGGCAAGCGCCGCGATGAGCTGCGCCTGCCGTTCTACGGGCGCAATTACGCCCACCGCGGCCTTTTCGGCAAGGACCAGTGCCCGCCGGAGAACAGCCTGCCCGCCTTTGCTGCCGCAGCGCAGAACGGCTACGGCATCGAGCTGGATGTCCAGTTTACATCGGACCATCGGCTGGTTGTTTTTCACGATGATACGCTGGACCGTATGACGCCGGCCAAGGGCTTTGTGCATGATATGGACTGGGCGCATTTCTCCGCCCTGCCGCTGGCGGGCAGTGAGGAGCATCCGCCGCTCTTTGCCGATATGCTGCGCACGGTGGCCGAGGCCAACCCCGCCACGCCGCTGATCGTTGAGATCAAGAGCCGCAGCGAGTACAGCCAAACCTATCTGGAGGAGCTTTGCCGCGCGACCCTCGCAGAGCTCAAGACCTACCCCGGCCCCTACTGCCTTGAAAGCTTTGACCCCCGTGTGGTGGGCATCGTGCGGCGGCAGGCCCCCGAGGTGCTGCGCGGCCAGCTGGCCGACAGCTACCAAAGCTACCGCAGGATCGGCGTCAAGGCAGTCCCGGCGTTTGTTTTCTCCCACTGTCTGGGCAATGTGCTGGGACGGCCGGATTTCATTGCCTGGTGCCCCGATGAGCGCAACTGGGCCGTGCGGCTCTGCGCGGCGCTCGGTGCCATGATGGTCATGTGGACCGCCCTGCCCGAGCATGACACCGAAAAGCTGGAAAAGGACTATGACGGCGTGATCTTCCAGTGGTATGCGCCGAAGCCGAAGTACAAGTAACCTGCCGCAGAGGCGGTGACCCCGCCCCCGTAATACATAAACGAAGCAGCCCCCGCATACATTGCAGTGACAATGTGTGAGGGGGCTGCGCTTATGTTTATGTTTACTGTTACCAAACCGGGACTGCGGCAGGCCGGGGCGCTGGCCCTGTGTGCCGTCTGCCTGTGCGGCACCGTGGCTGCTGCCGTACATTTTACCGGGGATGCTGTCACCGCGTCCGCCGCTGCTGTGCCGGGCATCGAAACGACACAGGACATCGGCATCTACTTCAACGGCTACGGCTTTGACACCGACCTTGCCAGTGCCGCCGTAGATAAGGTGAAGATCCCCAAAAAGTGGGATGACAGCTTCGCCGCCTTCAACCAGATCGTGCAGGAGAGCGGGCTTGACCTTGCGGACTATAAGGGCAAGACTGTGGAAAAGTGGACAGTGCTGTGCCCGCAGCTTTCCACCGGGGAGCATGACACCTACTGTGTGCTGCTCGTCTACAAGGCCAAGGCAGTCGGTGCCTACCTGCTGCAAAAGCCCTCGGGCGAGGTGACGGGGCTGGTGACAGCTGCCAAGGCCAGTGCCGAGGCCGCCGCGCAGGAGGAGGATACGGTGGAGATCTCTGCAGACGCCTTCCCGCAGGATTGAATCAATCCTCCTCAAACATCCAGCGCGCGGTTGGCAGCGCATACACCGCACCGCAGAGCAGCAGCACGGCAGGGTCGCTGGTCAGGTGGGTGACCTGACTCTCCATATAGCCGTAGGCCAGCATCGTGATCAGACAGGCTACAGCCTGCCACTGACCGCGGCGGGCATAGCCGTACAGCGCCGCCATCATCAGGGCGCAGACCAGCACGACCATGACCGGGCCGGTCAGGTAGAGCAGATACACAAAAATATTGTCCAGCGCGGGCCAGTCGGGAAGCATCTGGCCCGCAATTTTTATGGGAAATACACGGTAGGCCGCCCATGCCAGCGAGATACGGCAGGTCAGCAGGTCATCAAGCTTTTTCAGCCAGGCGGGGCCGATGTCGTTTGCCCACGGGCCGATCTTTACCACAAAGAGCGGCAGGCTATAGCTTACCGCTGCCAGCAGCGGCACCAGCGCGGCGCAGCCGGCTGCCAGTGTGCGGCTGCCGGGGCGCGGGCCGCGCCGGGTATGCAGCTTTGCCGCCGCCAGCAAAGCCACAAGCAAAAAGGAGCAGAGCGCCGCCGAGCGGGACTTGGGGCCGATCATCAAAAACGCGCCGACCGCCGCCACGCCGGCCAACTCAGCCCAGGTCAGGCGGGCGCGGCGCAGCAGCACCCACGCCAGCACAAGGCCGAACATCACCCCGCCGAAGGTGTTGGGGTGGCCGTAACCGAACATCAGGCGGAAGCTGCCATCGCGCTCACTGGCTGCATCGGGAGCAATGACGCCCGCAAAGTGCAAAAGCTCCACCAGCGCCAGCATGGGCAGGCCGCAGGCCAGCAGTGCCTTCATGCAGCGGCGCAGCGGTACATCCTTTGCGGCCAGCAGGGCAACGCAAAGCCCCAGCCACCAGATATTCTGCCCGTTGAAGTAGACCCACCGCGCCACAAAATACAGCGCCCCGGCGCAGAGCAAGCTGCGCCCGCTGTACCTTGTGCCGAGCAAGATTTTGCACCCGAAGCATAGATACATCACCCAGTCCAGCACGGGGGAAACGCGGGTCTGCAGCCATGGCCAATTCTCCCGCGCCATGCTGTTGTTGAACACAACGATGAACTCATACACCATCACGCCCAGCAGGAACGCGGCGGTGCCGTACCGTTGGCGTACCGCTGCGCCGCGCGCACAAAACAGCGGGCGTTCCTCCGCCCACCACGCGGTGGGGGAGAGCCTGCGCCGCAGAACCGGTACAAAATCAAGGCAGGCAGCCGCCAGCAAAAGCAGCAGCAGCGCATTTGCAAAACCAAACAAAAGGGACACCCCTCCTACAATGTAATCACCTCTGACCACCAATACCGCAAAAAGCACGCAGATACACAGAATATCGCGCGCCCGTTGGGCTTGGCAGTCGGCGCACCCCGCGCGCCGTATCAGCGGCTGAAGGGGTGCGGTACTGCCTTTATTATAAACATCTGCATCGGCGTTTGACAAGCCTTTTTCAGAATGTTATTCTAATGGTGAAATGTTATGACTGGGAGGATACCCTTATGAATGCAGAGCAGTACCGCGCCGTGATCGGGTGGTTCAACGCAAGGCCTGCCGCCAAAAAGGCGCTGCGGCTCGTCAGCCGCGGGGCGGTGGGGCTGGTATATCTGCTCTACCTCGGTATGCTGGTGTGGCTGGCACTGCACCGCAGTGAGCAGCTCTGGCCTGCGGCGATCGTACCGGCAGCAGCGTTTCTGGTCGGCACGCTGGTGCGCCGGGTCATCGACCGCCCGCGCCCCTACACGGCGCTGGGGTTTGCGCCCCTCTTTCCGAAGGACAAGCCCGGCCAGAGTATGCCGAGCCGCCACTGCTTTTCGGCGGCGGCCATCGCCGGGGCCGCGTGGTTTGTGCTCCGCCCGCTCGGCATCGTGCTGGCCGTGCTGGGGGTGCTGATCGCGGTCTGCCGGGTCGTGACCGGCGTCCACTATATCAGCGATGTACTGGCAGGGCTGGCGTTCGGCGCAGCGTTTGCCGTGCTGGGCTGGAACGCCTTTGTGCTGGCGGCATCCGCTGTGGGCTTTTACAGCATCATGCTATTATAAAAGGAATGAACTTTATGAAAAAAAGTATCGCAGCCGCCCTCTCCGTCTTGGCGGGCCTTGCCCTGACGGGGTGCAGCTTTCAGGATTTTATGCTCTACCTTTACGGCGGTGACGGCTTTGTCAAAAACGAGGAGCCGGACTATGCCAGCTGTGACGGTGACAACGGTGTGACCATCGTCTACGATCAGAACCAGTGGGAACAGCCTGTCATGGCGCAGGCGGATACCCTCTCACTGACGGCCGGCAACCAGCTCAGCTACACGGTCGTGCTGCTGCAGATGACCGACACCTACACGGATTTTCTTGCCCAGTCGGGTCAGGAGCTGGAGGAAACGACCGGCACGGTCCGATATGACATCGGCTTTACCGTGCCCGATGCCGCTGTGTCGGCGGTGCGCTATGACTGCGGCAGCTACCAGACGATCTTTGCCCAGATCGACTACGATTGCGGCGAGACGATCTATGTCACGGCCGCTGCCCGCACGCAGGATTATGAGCCGATCCTGACGCTGCTGCAGAATGTCTGGCCGACCGGCCATGCGCCGCAGTCCGCCCAGCAGGCGGATACCTCGGTCAAGGCCGTCACCGAGGAGGATGTCAGCGGTGGGCGCACCAAGAGTCTGGCATAACTCCCTCTGAAAAAACAAGAGCGGCGCTCCCGCAGTGGGAACGCCGCTTTGCCGCCCGCAGGGCGCGTGTCAGCGGATAAAATTCGTCCGTTTGTCGTTTTCTGCAACAGGTGCCTCAATCCCGGCAGCCTTGCCGGCTTCGATGCAGCGCAGGATCCACGCCATGTTGCGGCCCAGATTGCGCATGATCTGCATACCCTCCGCATCGGCGGCTGCCTCCTCGGCCTTGCCGCCGTGGACCATCGGCCAGTAGGTTGAGCTGATGAGCGGCATCTCAAAGAACTGCGGTACCTTTTCCATGGCCTCCAGCGCCGTGGTCGTACCGGCGCGGCGGGCGCTGGTCACAACAGCGGCGGGCTTGTGGCGCAGGTATCTGCCGCCGCTGATGGCCAGCCGGTGCATAAAGCCCAGCATACTGGCTGCCGCCGTGGCATAGTGGACCGGCGCGCCGAACACAATGCCGTCAGCCTTCTCGACCAGCGGCAGCACCTCGGCTACCGGCCCGCCAAAGACGCATTTGCCGGCCTTGCCGCAGCCGCCGCAGCCTACACAGCCGCCCACCGGGGCAGATCCGATGTGGAAAATCGTGGTCTCGATGCCGGATTCATTGAGTGCTTTGGCCATCTCGGCCAGCGCCGCGTTTGTGCAGCCGTCCTTGTGCGGGCTGCCGTTGATAAGTAGCACATTCATAGCAATACCTCCGTCATTTGCTCTGTATTTATAGTATAGCACACGGCGCAAGCCTGTGCAAAGAAAGGTCGTAACCATGCCCACTACCTGCCTGAACTACGATAAAAAGTGCGGCGGCTGTCCGCTGCTTGCACTGCCCTACCGGGAACAACTGAACCAAAAACAAGCCCGCCTGCAGGGGCTGCTGGGCGGGTTTGCCCCCGTCCGGGCCGTGCAGGGCATGGCCGAGCCGTACCATTACCGCAACAAGGCCATCGCCAGCTTTGCCATGCAGCACGGCAGACTGGTCTGCGGCCTGTATGCCGAGGGCACGCACAGGGTCCTGCCAAGTGCCGACTGCCTGCTGCAGGAGGAAATCCTCAACAAGACCCTTGCCGCCGTGCTGGAGGCCGCCCGCGCCTGCCGCTGGACAGCCTATGACGAGGACCGCGGCACAGGGCTGCTGCGCCATACCGTGCTGCGCAGCAGCGGGGACGGTAAGGTGCTGGTCACGCTGGTCACGCCCGGCGCAGACCTGCCCGGCAGCAAAAATTTCTGCGCTGCACTGCGCAAAAAAGCGCCGTGGGTCGTCAGCATCGTGCAGAACATCAACCCCACGCGCAGCAGCGCCGTGCTGGGCAACCGCGAGAAACCGCTTTGGGGACCCGGCTTTGTGCTGGATACGCTGTGCGGGCTGCAGTTTGCAATCTCGTCCCGCAGCTTTTATCAGGTCAACCGCACCCAGACCGAGGTGCTGTACAAAAAGGCGCTTGAGCTTGCCAAACTGACCGGACGCGAGACGGTCGTAGATGCCTACTGCGGCATCGGCACGATTGGCCTGTGCGCCGCGCCCCATGCAAAGCAGGTCATCGGTGTTGAGCGCAACCCCGCCGCCGTCAGGGACGCCGCCGCCAACGCCCGCCGCAACAAGCTGGCCAACGCCCGCTTTGTCTGCGCCGATGCCACGGAATGGATGATGGCCGCCGCTGCGGAGGGACTGCGCCCCGATGTGGTCTTTCTGGACCCGCCGCGCGCCGGCAGCACACCGGAGTGTATCGCCGCCGTAAACCGGATGAAGCCCAAGCGCATCGTCTATGTCAGCTGTGACCCCGAAACACTGGCACGCGATGTGGCCGCCTTCACCCGCCTCGGCTGGCGCGCCGCTAAATTCTGCCCCGTTGACCTTTTCCCGCAGACGCGGCATGTTGAAACGGTTTGCCTGCTGGTGAAGTAAGGCGGTAAGTTTGAAACCTGTTTGGCCTTTTTGCTATGCGCGGCCCTGCACGATACATGGCAGAAAGCGCTGTGCTGTCCGATTCTGGTCGTGGACGGCACGACGCTTCTGGACGAAACGGCAGCCCGCGTGGAGGAATTGCTATGATCTGCAAACTGACCCCTGAAGAAGAAGTCCGGATGCACATTCTTTTGAAAGGGATTGCCGATGACCCTAATGCGCTGGAGATGCAGAAATTCATACAGCACGGCAGCGTCACGACCTATGAGCACTGTATGCGGGTGACCCGCATCGCATTCTGGCTCAACATCCATCTGCGGGCCAATGCCGATGAGGCCAGCCTTGTAAAAGGTGCGTTCCTGCATGACTTTTACCTGTATGACTGGCACAACTGCCGCAACATCACCCATTGGCACGGCTTCAAGCACCCGCGCATCGCGCGCTATAATGCGGAGACCGTGTTTGCCCTGAGCGATAAGGAAAAGGACATCATCCAAAGCCACATGTGGCCGCTGACGCCCACCGATATTCCCCATAGCCGGGAGGCAGCGCTGGTCTGCATGGCGGACAAGATGTCGTCCGGCTACGAGACAGTGTTGGAACGCAAGGCACAGCGAAAGGAAAAACAAGAGAGGTAACAACAATGATCGATCAATATACACGCACCCGCGCCCAGCTGGGCACGCCCGCACTGGACGCATTGCGCAGCGCCCATGTGGCGGTGTTCGGCATCGGCGGTGTGGGGGGACAGGCTGTTGAGGTGCTGGCGCGCAGCGGGGTAGGGGAGTTGAGCCTCTTTGACAGCGACACGGTGGCGCTCTCCAACCTGAATCGTCAGCTGGTGGCGCTGCACTCAACGCTCGGCCTGTACAAGGTGGACGCTATGGCTGCCCGCATCGCGGACATCGACCCCACCCTCACCGTACACCCAAACCGGATGTTTTACAACGCCGAGACCGCCGACAGCGTGGATCTGACGCAGTTTGACTATGTGCTGGACTGCATCGACACGGTCAGCGCCAAGCTGCTGCTGATCCGCCGCTGCAAGGAGGCCGGGGTGCCGATCCTGTGCAGCATGGGGGCCGCCAACAAGCTGGACCCCACGGCCTTTAAGGTTGCCGATATTGAAAAAACAGCGGTGGACCCGCTGGCCAAGGTCATCCGCATCGAGTGCCGTAAGCGCCGCCTTGGCAAGGTCAAGGTCGTTTTTTCGGAGGAACCGCCCCTGCCGCCGCTGGCGGTGGAGACACTCGAGACCCCGGTTGCCGCACGCCGCACCGTGCCCGCCAGCAACGCCTTTGTGCCCGCCGCCTGCGGGCTGGTCTGCGGATCGGAGGTCGTGAAGGATCTGCTGCGCAAGGCGGGGGTCTATCGCGGTCAAAAATAATTTTTGTGCGCCCTGTTTCAGAAAAACGGGGCGTTTTGCATGAAAAACACTACTTTGCGCCCCGGTTCTTCTTGACAATTACACCAAAGCAAAGTAAAATTATATATAGGAAATAAAGAGCCAAACGGCAGGTCTGCCCTGTGCGTGGCTCCTTAAAGGGTGTCGCCCACCGGGAACGCCGCTTTTTTACGATATTCAACGTCGCTTAGACGGTTCTGTGTATATTCTGCGTGTAGGGGCATTGTGCGCCTTTTTGGCCGACCTGCCGCGTTTCTTCCTGTAACAATATCATAACGGAAAAGCGTCCCGCTGCGCCGCATCCTCCTATTTTAATAAGGAGTGAAACCAACTATGTCACCAATTTTGATCGTGGTGCTGGTTCTTGTTGCTGCCGCTGTTGCTGGGGCGCTTGGTTTTTACCTCGGCGGTGAAAACCGCAAGCGCACTGCTGAGGCAAAGATCGGCAGCGCTGAGGACGAAGCCAAGCGCATCGTAAATGATGCTATCAAGGCTGCGGAGCAGAAGCGTAAGGAAACCATCATCGAAGCAAAGGACGAAGCCTTTAAACTCAAGAGCGATGCTGACAAGGAGATCAAGGACCGCCGTGCCGAGATCACCCGTCAGGAGCGCCGCATCGACCAGAAGGAGGAGGCCCTCGACAAGCGCACCACCCAGATGGAGCGCAAGGAGGAGGACCTGAAGCGCCGCACCGAGACTGTCGAGGCCCGTCTGGACGAGCTGGAGCAGCTCAAGCTGCGCCAGACCGAAAAGCTGGAAACCATCGCGGCCATGTCCAAGGAGGATGCCCGCGCCGTCCTGCTGAAGCAGGTGGATGACGAGCTAACCCATGAAAAGGCGATGAAGATCAGCGCCTATCAGGCAAACATGAAGGACGAGTGTGACAACCTCGCCCGCGAGCTGATCGGTCAGGCCATTGCCCGCTGTGCGGCCGATGCCACGAGCGAGGCCACCGTCAGCGTTGTGCCGCTGCCCAGTGATGAGATGAAGGGCCGCATCATCGGCCGTGAGGGCCGCAACATCCGCGCGCTGGAAACCGCCACCGGCTGCGATTTGATCATTGACGATACGCCGGAGGCCATCACACTGTCCAGCTTTGACCAGACCCGCCGCGAGGTTGCCCGCATGGCCCTTGAACGCCTGATCGCTGACGGCCGCATTCATCCCGCCCGCATCGAGGAAACCGTTGACAAGTGCCGCCGCGAGCTGGAGATCCAGATGAAGCGCGAGGGCGACAAGGCCGTTATGGAGCTGGGCGTTCACAGCCTGCACCCCGACCTCGTCAAGCTTATCGGCCGCCTGAAATACCGCACCAGCTTCGGCCAGAATGTCCTGAGCCACTCTCTCGAGGTGGCATGGCTGGCCGGTCTGATGGCCGGCGAGCTGGGCGTCAATGTCCAGCTGGCGCGCCGCGCAGGTCTGCTGCATGACATCGGCAAGGCCCTTGACCATGAGATCGAGGGCAGCCATGTCCAGATCGGCGTTGACATCTGCAAAAAGTACCGCGAGAACCCGCAGGTCATCCATGCCATCGAGGCGCACCACGGTGATGTCGAGCCCAAGACCACGCTGGCGTTCATCATCATGGCCGCCGATGCGATCTCGGCCGCGCGTCCCGGCGCCCGCCGTGAAAACATGGAAAGCTATATCAAGCGTCTGGAGACGCTGGAGGCCCTCTGCAACGGCTTTGAGGGCGTGGAAAGCTCCTACGCTGTGCAGGCCGGCCGCGAGGTCCGCATCCTTGTCCAGCCGGATAAGGTCGGCGATGACGAGGTCATTCTGCTGGCCCGCAATGTCGCAAAGAAGATCGAGAACGAGCTGGATTACCCCGGCCAGATCAAGGTCAGTGTCATCCGCGAAAGCCGCGCCACCGAGTACGCAAAGTAAGGCTTATAACGAGCAAAACAACAGGCAGACCGTCAGAAATTGGCGGTCTGCCTGTTTTGCTATACGATGTGGCAGGGGCCGGGCATGCCCGGCCCGCAGGCTTTCCCGCAAGAGGGTGCTTATTTTACAGTACCGGGCCGCACATGTGCGGCCCCTACTGCATGGCATCGCAAGGCCCGGCGCAGGTTCTCGGAGTTAATCTTCCTGCGGCTGGCGCAATGCACCCGGAAGGGATGAATCCCTCCCCTACAAAATAATAAGCCCCCGGCGCGTAATACCGTACAGCGGCAGGCGTCGGGGGCTAACTTATTCTGTTACAGATGCAGCACTCGATCCTTGATCTCGGCGGTGCGGCCCTGATTCCAGAACTGGGTGCCGATGTAGCCGCAGGTGCGGCGGGCAACATTCAGCTTGTTCTGGTCGCGGTTGTGGCACTTCGGGCACTCCCACACCAGCTTGCCGTCCTCCTGTACGATCTGGATCTCGCCATCGTAGCCGCAGACCTGGCAGTAGTCACTCTTGGTGTTCAGCTCGGCGTACATGATGTTCTCATAGATGAACTGCATGACCTTGATGACGGCCTCGAGGTTGTCCTGCATGTTGGGCACCTCCACATAGCTGATGGCACCGCCCGGGGACAGCTTCTGGAACTCGCTCTCAAACTTCAGCTTGGTGAAGGCGTCGATCTTTTCCGTCACATGGACATGGTAGGAGTTCGTGATATAGCTGCGGTCGGTGATGCCGGGCACAATGCCGAAGCGCTTCTGCAGGCACTTAGAGAATTTGTAGGTCGTGGATTCCAACGGCGTGCCGTACAGGCTGAAATCAATGTTGTGCTGGCTCTTCCATTTGGCGCAGGCATCGTTCATATGCTGCATGACATGCAGCGCAAAGGGCTTGGCGGCAGGGTCGGTGTGGCTCTTGCCGGTCATATACTTGCAGCACTCATACAGGCCCGCATAGCCCAGACTGATCGTGGAATAGCCGCCGTAGAGCAGCTTGTCGATCGGCTCGCCCTTCTTCAGGCGGGCCAGTGCGCCGTACTGCCACAGGATGGGCGCGGCATCGCTCAGCGTGCCCTTCAGGCGGTTGTGGCGGCACATCAGGGCCTTATGGCACAGCTCAAGGCGCTCGTCAAACAGCTGCCAGAACTTGTCAAAATCGCCGCCGCTGGACAGTGCCACATCCACCAGATTGATCGTGACAACGCCCTGATTGAAGCGGCCGTAATATTTGGGCTTGCCGTTCTCGTCCAGATAGGGGGTCAGGAAGCTGCGGCACCCCATGCAGGTAAAGCAATGGCCTTCGCCGTTGGCATCGACCTTGTACTCCAGCATCTTCTTTTCGCTGATATAGTCGGGCACCATCCGCTTGGCGGTGCACTTGGCGGCCAGCTTAGTCAGGTAGTAGTAGGGCTGGCCCTCATAGATATTGTCATTTTCCAGCACATAGATGAGCTTGGGGAAGGCGGGGGTGATCCAGACGCCGGCCTCGTTCTTGACGCCCTGATAGCGCTGGCGGAGCATCTCCTCAATGACGATGGCGAGATCCGACTTCAGGCGCTGGTTGTCACCGGCCTCGTTCAGGTACATAAAGACCGTGATGAACGGTGCCTGACCGTTGGTCGTCATCAGCGTGACGACCTGATACTGGATAGTCTGCACGCCGCGCTTGATCTCCTCGCGCAGGCGCTTTTCAACGATCTCAGAGAGCTTCTCCTCGCCGGGGTCAATGCCCAGATCCTTCATCTCTGCCTCGACGTCGCGGCGGATCTTCTTGCGGCTGACGTCGACAAAGGGGGCAAGGTGGGTCAAGCTGATGCTCTGGCCGCCGTACTGGCTGGACGCGACCTGCGCGATGATCTGGGTGGCAATGTTGCAGGCGGTGGAGAAGGAGTGCGGCTTTTCAATCAAAGTGCCAGAAATGACGGTGCCGTTCTGCAGCATATCGTCAAGGTTGACGAGGTCGCAGTTGTGCATGTGCTGGGCGTAGTAGTCTGCGTCATGGAAGTGGATGATGCCTTCCTCGTGCGCCTTGACGATCTCCGGGGGCAGCAGCATACGCATCGTCAGGTCCTTGCTGACCTCGCCGGCCATATAGTCGCGCTGGACGCTGTTGACGGTCGGGTTTTTGTTGGAGTTTTCCTGCTTGACCTCCTCGTTGTTGCACTCGATCAGCGAGAGGATCTTGTCATCGGTCGTGTTGTGGGTGCGCTTGAGGCTCTGGACATAGCGGTAGGTGATATAGCGGCGCGCGACCTCGTAGGCACCGGTCGCCATAATGGCGTCCTCCACAAGGTCCTGAATCTCCTCAACATTCATGGCATGGCCACGGTTATAGCAGACCTCCTGCACATGGTCGCTGATCTCGATAATCTGCTGCTTCGTCAAGCGCTGGGCTTCGGGTACGACCTTATTTGCCTTTGTGATGGCCGAAATGATTTTGGTAATGTCAAAGACAGCCTCGCTGCCGTTGCGCTTGATGATCTTCATGGTAACTCCTCTTTTTGCAATCAATAGACAGGGTGTGTATAGTACAAACCGTATAGTTTGTCAAATCGTACTAAGCCCGCTTTGCGAGCAAGACTATCATACCGCACCGGGCTGCAAAAGTCAATCGGCAAAACCACAATATATAGTGGGTGAAGTGTGAAATTTAACAAAATATTCCGTTTTCATCGCTTCATCGTTCAAAAACAGACATGCCAAAAATCAGGCGGAAATTTTAGCTATTTTGGTTGGTTCTACTCTGGATAACGGTATATCGCATAATATTGGTTTGCCATGCAGAAAGTCCCGCTTGAATTGTACCGGATAAACTGGTATACTGGTTGAGGTTTTGGGGTAGTATGCCCCAATACATACAAGATATTGGGTAACATTGTACAAGGCAGGGCAGGGAAGGCCCGCAGGAGAACCACTATGAATTACGCTACGATCAAATATTGTGACATTGCCAACGGCGAGGGCGTGCGCACCAGCCTGTTTGTATCGGGCTGCCGCCGCCACTGCCCCAACTGCTTCAATGCAGTGGCCTGGGACTTTGGCTACGGTGCGCCCTTCACCAAGGAGGTTCGCAACGAGATCCTTGAAAGTCTGGCCCCCGGCTACATCAACGGCCTGTCGCTGCTGGGCGGCGAGCCGTTTGAGCCGGAGAACCAGCGCGAGCTGCTGCCCTTTGTCAAAAATGTCAAGGTGCTGTACCCGAACAAAACGATCTGGTGCTATACCGGCAACAATCTGGAGCATGAGATCTGGCAGCCCGGCCCCGGCCGCTGTGAGGTCACCGATGAGTTCCTGCAGTATATTGATGTGCTGGTGGACGGCGATTTTGTGCAGGATCAGTATGATATTTCGCTGCGGTTCCGCGGTTCAAGCAATCAGAGGCTGATCGACATGAACAAGACCCGCGCAGCGGGCAGGGTGATCCTGTGGCAGGACGACCCAATCTTTGCCGACCACAGCATGTGACGGCTGCCCATTATTATAAATAAGGAGAAGTATAACCAGATCATGAGCTGTCAGGCAAAATCCAAATCCATGACCGAGGGCCCGCTGGCCAAGCAGATCCTGCTCGTCAGTCTGCCGCTGGCACTGTCCAACCTGCTGCAGATCCTTTTCAACATGTCCGATGTTGCCGTGGTGGGCCGCTTTGCGGGCTCGACCGCACTGGGCGCCGTCGGCTCCACCTCCACCTTTGTCACCCTTTTCACCGGCTTTCTCATCGGCCTGAGCAACGGCGTCAATGTCTTGGTCGCGCGGTACTATGGTGCCCGCCACCCCAAGGATGTCAGCAAGACCGTCCATTCGGCGCTGGTGGTCAGCCTGCTCGCCGGTATTTTGCTGCTGGCCGTGGGGCTGTTCGGCTCCCCCGCGCTGCTGCGGCTGCTCAACACGAAGGAGGATCTGCTGCCTGGCGCAATCCTTTACCTGCGGGTCTATTTTCTGGGTATGCCGGCGCTGGCGCTCTACAACTACGGCAATGCGGTGTTCAGCGCCATTGGCGAGACAAAAAAGCCGCTGGCCTACCTGTCCGTGGCCGGTGTGGTCAACATCCTTCTCAACCTGTTTTTTGTCATCATCTGCAAGCTGGATGTGGCCGGTGTCGCGCTTGCCAGCACGATTGCCCAGTGCCTGTCGGCCGGGCTGATCCTGCACGCCCTCACCAAGGTGGAGGACTGCTATGCGCTGGATCTGCACAGCATCCGGCTCGACCTCGGCACGACAAAGCGTATCCTGATGCTGGGCATACCGGCGGGCCTGCAGAACGCGATCTTTGCCATCGCCAACCTGTTTATTCAGGCGGGCGTCAACTCCTTCGATTCTCTGATGGTCAAGGGCAACTCGGCCGCCGCCAACTCCGATGCGATGATCTATGACGCGATGGCGGCCTTCTATATGGCCTGCGCCAGCTTTATGAGCCAGAACTACGGTGCCGGCAAGCTGGACCGGATGCGGAAAAGCTATTTTATCTCGCTGGCCTACTCCTTCGGCGTGGGCCTTCTGCTGGGCGGCGGGCTGCTGCTATTCGGCCGCCAGTTTCTGGCGCTCTTCACAACCGAAAGCGCTGTCATCGACGCCGGCATGAAGCGCATTATGGTCATGGGGCTTGCCTACTGCATCTCCGCCTTTATGGACTGCACGATCGCCGCCTCGCGCGGGCTGGGAAAAACCATCGGCCCGACCGTCATTGTGATTCTGGGCTCCTGTGTGTTCCGCGTGATCTGGGTCTACACGATCTTTGCGCATTTCCACACGATCCCTTCGCTGTACCTGCTGTACCCCTTCTCCTGGCTGCTGACGGCAGCGGCCGAGATCGTCTACTTCATCTTCAGCTATCGGCAGGCAATCCGCATCTTCCATGAGCGGGAGGCCCTTGCACAGCTGTAAGAGCGCCAAAAAACAGAGAGCGGTTCCTTGCGGGGCGCTCTCTGTTTTTTATAGGGCAATACCGCATAATTCTAAGTGCCGATACGGCGAGCGAGGTGCGGCAGATGCTAAGCCAAAAGCGCAGATAATACTT